>Ga0209645_1000685_pt1 | contig 17394 bp, 13 predicted proteins | sample ETNvirenome_6_30_FD_184070 | JGI IMG/M metagenome (GOLD analysis project Ga0209645, IMG submission 184070) | Marine viral communities from the Pacific Ocean - ETNP_6_30 (SPAdes) (version 2) | ecosystem: Environmental > Aquatic > Marine > Oceanic | place: Pacific Ocean | collected 2013-06-19
AATCAAATTACAACAGCTTTTGTACAGCAGTATGGTTCTAATGTACAAATGCTTTCACAACAAATGGGTAGCCGTTTGCGTGAAGCTGTTGATGTGGAATCTATTACTGGAAAAAATGCATATTTTGAACAAGTAGGTTCTGTTGCTGCACAAGTGAGAACTTCTCGCCATGCGTCAACTCCACAAATTGATACTCCTCATAGTAGAAGAAGGGTGTCTTTAGCAGACTACGAGTGGGCGGATCTTATTGATGATGCCGACAAAGTAAGAATGCTAATTGATCCTACTTCGAGCTACGCAAAAGCTGCTGCGGCAGCGATGGGTAGATCTACTGATGATGTAATCATTACAGCTCTAGGTGGAACAGCTTACTCAGGAGAAACAGGCGGCACTTCTGTTGCACTTCCAAGCACACAAAAGTTTGCAACATCTAACCAATCTGATGGTTTAACGATTGCTAAACTTCTTGATGCAAAGAAGAAAATGGATTTAGCTGATGTAGATCCAAGCATAGCACGATATGTGGTATGTGGAGCAACTCAAATAAGTGATTTGCTTAATACAACTGAAGTTAAGAATAGTGATTATAATACTGTTAAAGCGCTAGCGATGGGTCAAGTTGACTCTTTCCTAGGGTTTAAATTTATTATGTCTAACAGACTTAATTTCGATGCAAGTAATACTGACGACAGATTAGTTTTTGCTTTCACAAAAGATGCGATCAAACTTGCCATTGGTAAGGATGTTACAGCAAGAATATCTGAGAGGGATGATAAATCATACTCTACTCAGGTGTACTACTGTATGTCTATTGGTGCAACTAGAATGGAAGAGGAAAAAGTTGTTCAGATTCCTTGCCATGAAGCATAGGAGGGTTAAGATATGGCTAGTGTAAAAAGTGTTGCAATAACAAATCTTGATGCTGTACCAGCAGTTAATTCTGATGGTGGCAACCTATCTCCAATGATGGTATGGCATGATACTTACGAAGCATCCTCTCTTGGTAGTGGTTCTGACATCACTATCGCAAGAATACCCGCTGGAGCAACAATCCATGATGTAATCATCAAGGCGGATGCTCTTGGTGGATCATCTACTTTAAAAGTAGGCGACTCAGGAGATGATGATAGATACCTTGCTGCTGTCGGTACTTGGAATGCTGCTGGACAATGCCAATCAATGTTGGCTGGTTCAACTGCTGCAAATACTGCTGTTGCTGGTTTAGGGTACAAAGTATCAAGTGCAACAGATCTAAAAATTACTACTGGTGGTGCAAGCATTACTGGTACAATTTATTTCTGGGTGTACTATACTCAATAAACTTTAATAGAGAGGGGATTTATTCCCCTCTTTTTTTTAATCAATTAACAAAAAAAAATTATGGCATCAGAAGTAGAAATTTGTAACTCCGCATTAAATATGTTGGGTGGTAGTAATATTACATCCTTGACCGAGGATAGTAAAAACGCAAGGTTGTTAAACCAACGCTATGAATCTGTGCGTGATGGAATATTTAGATCTCACACATGGAATTGTTTAATTAAGCGTGTTGAATTAGCACAAGATACAGATACACCAACACATGAATATACTTATCAATATACATTACCATCTGATTGTTTGCGTGTTTTAAAAATAGGTGGACACCATGACGGCACATCATCTGATTTAGATGCTGGAATGAAATTTAAAATTGAACAACGAAAATTATTAACTGATGAAGCAACTATTTATTTAATTTATATTTCTAAAGTAACAGATCCAAATGAATACGATACATTATTAATTGAAGCAATCGCATCCAAATTAGCAGCAGAATTATGTTACGCAATTACATCATCAACATCTTTAGCTGGACAAATGAATGAATTGTATAATGAAAAATTACGAGAAGCTCGTTTCGTTGATGCAACAGAGGGTACAGCAGATAATATAGATTCAAGTTCATTTATTAATTCGAGGTATTAATGGCTAAAACAACTGTCGCCTTTACCAATTTTACGGCTGGCGAATTATCGCCACGATTAGATGGTCGTACAGATTTAGGTAAGTATTTTAATGGATGTAAAACATTAGAAAATATGGTTGTGCATCCTCATGGTGCAGCGTCAAGACGACCTGGTACAAAATTTGTGCATGAAGTAAAAACAAGTTCTGCACAAACACGATTAATACCTTTTGAATTTTCTACGACACAAACATATATTTTAGAATTTGGAAATGAGTACATACGATTTTTTAAAGACAACGGCATTATAACAGAAGGCGATAAAACTATTACTGGAGCAACACAAGCTAACCCAGTAGTAATAACATCAAATAGTCATGGGTATTCTAATGGCGATCATGTTATTATTTCTGGTGTAGTAGGAATGACAGAATTAAATGGTAAAACATTTAAAGTTGCCGATAAAACAACAAATACTTTTGAATTACAAACTGTTGATGGTACAGATATTAATTCTACATCATACACAGCTTATGGATCTGCTGGAACAATAAATAAAATTTATGAAATTGCATCGCCATACGCAACGGCAGATATACCAACAATTAAATTTGCTCAAAGTGCGGATATTATGTACTTGGTTCATCCAAGTTATGCGATAAGAAAATTATCACGATCAGGACACACATCGTGGACATTAACATCGCCAACATTAACAACAGCAACCGACTTAACAGTTAGTGCTGTTACAAAAGCAAATCCAGGAGTTGTAACTACATCAACTAATCATGGTTTACTTGTAGGCGATTTTGTTACCTTTAGTAATATTGGTGGCATGACACAATTAAACGGAAATGTTTATACTGTTGGAGAAATTTTAAATACATCAACTATTACTGGTATTACACAAGCAACACCTGGAGTAGTAACAACATCGGCTGCACATAATTTGGCTATTGGGGATGATGTTCAAATAACTAATGTTAAAGGAATGACACAGTTAAATGGAAATACTTACACAGTAAAAGATGTTCCTTCATCAACGACTTTTCAATTAGCTGACGCTGTTGGTACTAATTTAAATACAACTGGTTATACAGCGTATAGTTCTGCTGGTACTGTAACTGGACCTGATACACGATTTGAATTACAAGATTCTGATGGTACAAATTTAAACACTAGCAGCTATGGTACATTTTCTGCTGGCGGTTCTGATGTTGTAACAAAATTAACTAATCCTATTTTAAATGTAGCAACAGATTATTACCCTAGTACAGTTACATTTTTTGAACAACGATTAGTTTTTGGTGGTTCAAATAATAATCCCCAAACATTGTGGTTTAGTAAAGGTGGATCATTAGAAAATTTTACAACTGGCACAACGGATAATGATGCAATGGTTTACACTATTGCGTCTAATAAAGTTAATGCAATAAAATATATGTCAGCACAACGATCGTTGATTGTTGGTACAGTAGGTGGCGAATTTGTTGTAAGTGCATCAGGTACGACACAACCTTTAACACCTAGTAATGTACAAATACAAAAACAATCAAGTTATGGTGCAGCTAATATTGATGCAGTACAAATTGAAAATGTTACTATGTTTGTTCAACGAGCAAAAAGAAAAATACGAGAGCTAACATACAATTTAAACATTGACCAATATCAAGCAACTGATATGACATTGTTATCTGAACACATTACAGAAAATGGCGTTACAGAAATGGCATATCAACAAGAACCAGATAGTATTTTATGGTCTGTTCGTGGCGATGGTACATTACTTGGTTTTACTTATGCAAGAGCAGAAAGTGTTATTGGGTGGCATCGTCATATTTTAGGTGGTGTTTTTGGTTCAGGTCAAGCTGTTGTTGAAAGTGTGGCTAGTGTGCCAACGGATAGCAATGAAGATGAATTTTATGTTATTGTTAAACGTACTATTAATGGATCTACAAGACGTTATGTAGAATATTTAAGTTTATTTGATTATGGTACAGATCAAAATGATGCTTTTTTTGTTGATAGTGGATTAACATATTCTGGTGGAGCAACAACAACATTATCAGGACTAGATCATTTAGAAGGACAATCAGTAACAATATTGGCTAATGGAGCTACGCATCCAAACAAAACTGTAAGTGGTGGATCTATAACTTTAGATAGATCATCAACAAAAGTTCATGTAGGATTATCTTACACATCTTTACTACAAACTATGCGAGTAGAATTACAAGGAGAGGGTGGCACATCGCAATCAAAAGACAAACGCATACACGAAGTAACATTACGATTACACGAAACTGTGGGTGTTGAGGTTGGACCAAATTTAGATAATATGGAAAGAATACCTTTTCGTTCTAGTGCAGCAGCGATGGATCAAGCCGTTCCTCTTTTTACTGGAGATAAAGAAGTTGAATTTAGGGATGATTTTAATACGGATGGATTTGTTTTTGTTCGTCAAACACAACCATTACCATTAACTCTTTTATCAGCTTATCCTCGTATAACTGTTAATGACGGCTAGTTTACAATTAATAGAATTTAAAAAAGAACACGCACATCACATGGTTACATCCATGATGAATGATCCATTAACAGAAATAGATAGTGCCTGGCACGAATATTTAAACGGCTTAGAAGTTGAAAGTATGTCTTTTACGGCTATTAAAAATAATCAAATTATTTGTTCAGGTGGCATCGTTCCTATTTGGGATGGTGTGTACGAGGGATGGGTTATGGCATCTAATTTAATTTGGGATAATAAATTAGGTGGCGCTAAAGTAATTAAAAAAGGCATGGAAGTTTTAATTACAGAATACAAAATTATACGACTACAAACAGCAATAAAAAAAGATTTTATTTTAGGTCAACGCTTTGGTTCTTGGCTTGGAATGAGTAATGAGGGATTAATGAAGAAATATCAAAACAATGAAGATTATTATAGATATGCGAGGGTAAATGATTAAAACACCTGGCGCTCCTGATGATAGTTTTGCTTTTACAAATATAAATTACGATCCTGGCACAGCGATGATGATTGGTGCTGGCGTTAGTGCTGGTAGTCAAGTTATGGCTGGTAATGCTGCAATGAAAGCTGGTCGTTACCAACAAGCAATGCATGAGCGTAATGCAACAATATTAGAAAACAAATCTGATATTGCCTTACAAAAAGGTAAAGATAATATTGATGTATTTAATCAGGCATTTGATAGACACCAATCTTCCACCGAATTAGCTTACATGAAATCTGGTGTTCGTATGGAAGGTACACCCCTTGAAGTATTAGAATACCAACTTGGCGAAGCAGAAATACAACGATTAAGTTTAGAATATGATGCGGCTGTTAATAGTTATGATTTCTTAGAACAATCAGCAATAGAAAGAAGTTCTGGCGAATATGCAATGTATCAAGCAAGAAGCCAAAGAGCTGCATCCTACATTAGTGCGGCTGGTACAATGGTTGGTGCTTATGCACAAAAATCTATTTTAGATACACAAGCAGCAAATCAAGCAGAAATTATTAAAAATCAAAATCAAAATACAGCAGAAATTATCAGACAACAATCAATTAATAACGGCATTATTAATGATGCAATATTTAATAACCAAATGGACATGATTGATTTAATTAACAAAAATCAAAGAACTCTTATTAATATTAATAAAGAAAACTCATTAAAATTTATTAATGAAGGTTACGGAGGAAATCCATAATGGTACAAATTCCTATTTTTGAAAAAAAACTATCCGAAAAAAAAATACCTGGCTTGGTATCAAGAGTAAATAATCCAACAGCAGCAGCCGTTGGTCCATTAAATGAGCTTTCACGTCAAGCAAGTAATTTAACTGGTCTTGCAACACAAGCATACAGCAATAAGAAAAATTTTGAAAATCAACAATTACAAGACAAATTAAATTTTGAAAATCAAGAATTAAAAGTAAAATTAAATCAATCAAATAGACTTGATGAAATAAAAAATAAAAATAAAGCAGATGTGTATAGAGCTAATGAAGCATTTGCAACGCAAGTAAAACAAATAGAAGCAGATTCAGAAATTAAATTTTACGAAGCAGCAACTAGACTTGAACGCAAAAATAATATTACGGCTGCATCTAATAATTTAGAATTAGAAAGTAATAATATCAATATTGCGTATTCCACATCAGCAACTTTATCTGACATACCTAAATGGTTAGCAGAACAAACAGATTTAAAAGATAAACATAAAAATACATTAAAGACAAAAGTAGAAAGAGATATTTTTGAACAAAATTGGAATAATTACATAACTAATGAAAGTTTAAAAATTAAAAAAGTTATACGAACAAATTTATTAGAAGTATCAAAAGTAACATATAAAAATGAAATTGATAAATATGCGTACAAAGCTATTTTTGGTGGAACAACTAAAGAGAGAGAAGATGCTTTAAATTATTTATTATCAGAAGATGGTATTATTTTAGAAATGGACAAAAGTGGTCTTGTTCTTAATAAAGAAATTGAGATTGCTGCTATTCGTAATAAGATTGCTTTTTATGATGCAGAAAAAAAATTACAAGACAATCCACAATTATTATTAAGTGAATTAGAATCAGATTTTTATGAAGAATCATTAACAACAGATCAAGTTCTTGATTTTAGACAAAAAGCATTACTTAAAATAGATAAAGAAACTAGAGCAACAAATACATCATTAAAAGCTAGCTCAACTGCAATACGAGGATTTTTAAATGATGAAGAAAAATTATTAAAAAATTTATCAAGAGCTAATCTTCCACAACTTAATGCATTATTAGAAGAAGCAGAAGGGTTACTTATTCCTGGTACAGAAGATTATTTTGATCCAACCTTAGTACAAGATATTAAAAATATGATTTCTCTTGTTGATGTTGTTGATGAATTTAGATCATACAATAAAGAGGAAGGAGAATCAGCTATCAGTCAATTAAAACAAAGTTTAAATGCAAAACTAGATGATGATGATGATACAACTGGAATAGCACCTATTGAACAATTACAATTAGAAATTTTTGAAAAAATTCAAACAGATAAAAATACTCGCATCCCTAATGATATGTTACGAGTAGCTTTAGATTATGGTGTTATTGATAACATTCCACAAGTAGATTTTTCTCTTGCAGATAAAGAACCAGAAGTATTTAAAGAACAAGTAAATGCTTTAATTAAACAAGCGGAATTTGTTGCAGAATATTATAATGAACCAATACAATTTTTTACAAAAGATCAAATAAGTAATTTTAATCAAATTGTTACAAATGCACAAGGTCCAGATGAAATAGTGCAATTTGCATCTGCTATTCATAGTACCTTTGACACTCATTCTTTAAGTGCCTTTAAACAAATACATGACAAAGCACCTATCCTAGCAGAAATTGGCGGTCATGTAAGTAATGGCAACAGTGAATTTGCTATGCACATCGCTAATGGAATGATGTTGAAAAAAGATCAAAAGTTAATGCCAAATCTTGTCAACAATCAAGAATTTGGTAAAATTTTTGTAGAAGTAATGGGAGATAGTTTAAATGATAATACGCAAACATTACTAACAAAACAAACAGCTATTGAAAATGTAATTATATCAAGAGGTATAGCAGAGGGTTGGTATGACACTAATAAAGATATTAAATCAATGCTGCGAGATAAAAATACAAAAAACAAAATAATACAAATTATAAATGAATCTGTTGGTGCAACTTATAATGGCGATAAATTAATTTATGGAGGGATGATTTCTTTTAATGGAAAACAAATTGCTTTACCAACAAATTTTTCAAGAACAAAAATAAAAACTGAAAAAGATTTTAAAAATTTAATTGAAGATACTTTTTTATCTGATGATGCTAACCAACAAGAAATTGCTACTCAATTAGTTATTAAAGCTGGTGGTGGAAATTCTTTGCCAACAACTACACCTTTTGTTGATACAGAAAATAGACAAGAAATGTCTGTTACGCCTGATATACTTTTTGGTAAAAATTCAGATGCATATTATTTAGAACAAATTGCACCTGGTAAATATGTCTTTGCTATTTTTGACCAGCAAGACGGCAATCCTGATCACGAATATTTAATGTACGAAGGTTCTAACGAGCCATTTGTTTTTGATCTAGGAAAAATTACAGAGGATTTAATTAAGTAATGGAATTTTACGATCAAGATAATGCTTTAAATAAAAAGCGTATTAATACTGATTTTAAACGACCAAGTTTATTACCTAACGATGATGGTGGTTGGGGTTTTTCTGAAAAAACTAAAGCACAATTTAATCATTCTTTAGAATTTGAAATGTCAAATTCTCATTATTACAATACTTTAGATGTTTACGATAAAGCAAATAAAGAAATTGAACGAGCTTTTGGTGTTCAATTACCTAATCCTTATCTTGATGATATGAAAGACGAAATTGCTGGCGATGGTTTTTGGAATAGGCGTCTATATGATTTAGCAGAAAGTACAAAAAATAATGTTTCCAGGACAAATGTTCACAGTTACAAAGAACAATTAGAATGGTGGAATAATGAAGTTGCAAAACTTGTAGAAAAAAATCCTAATATTAATTTTAAAACAGTAGAAGATTTTACCGAAGAATTAAAACAAAAAGCCATTACTCAAGATTTTTTAATTAGTGAAATGAATAGATCAAGTCGTGGATTTATGGAAAAATACGGCTCATCGTTTGCTGCTGGTTTTGGTAGTTATATGTTAGATCCAATAACGCTACAAACATTACCATTATCTTTTGCGTATTCCATGCCAAAAAATCTTGCTGTTGCTGGATTAAAAACTGCTGTTATGGAAAGTGCTTTAGAGGGTGTGCGTACAACATTAATTGAAGCTGGTAAACAATCTAACCGAAAAAATTTAGGTTTAGATTACGGAATGGATAGAGCATTAACTGCCATTTTAACGAATACAGCTAGTGCTTTTGTTTTTGCACCAGTAGGTTTGTTTGCTTTTAAAGGTATTGGTTATGGTGGTAAGCAAGCATACAAAGGTACTAAAGCTGCTTTTTTATCATTTGATGAAATGGTTAGTAAAAATTTATTTCCACAAAGATATTTAGGTTTGGAAATGAATAAAATTTTAAACAACAATCCTACATGGAAATCAAAACCTTTAAATGATGTTATACATTTAATGGATGATGCAGAATTACAACGAGTGTTTAATGAACTTCCTGACAATATAAAAAATAAACCAAAGTATAAAGAAGCTGCGTATCAACTTAATCAAGCATTAATTGAAAGAAACCAAAATCCTTATACCGATACTATTGCTGGTAAAAGACAACATTCAAAAAATGTAAAAGAAACAATGAAACAAGTAGAGGTTGATGAACCTATTACTGTTACTGAAAGTCCTGATGTAGAATTAAAAAAAACCGATCAAACAGAATTAGAAAAACAAATAGAATTAAAAGAAGCAGAAGTTGCAGCAGCTAAAACATTAGTAGAAAATGAGGAACTTTTAGATATACCTACTTTTTTAAAAAATCAAAAATCTGGTAAAAAAACAGAACCACAAAAAAAGTTAATTAAATTAGAAAAAGAATTACAAAAATTAAAAAAACAAATTGTAGTACCAGAATTACCAAGTAGTTTACAGCCACCAAAAGAGCCAAAAGTTGAAACATTTTTGCAATGGTTAAAAAAAAATAAAATAGATAGTGAAGAAGCAAATATTGCAGATGTTGGATCTATACTAGATAAATCAACTTTTAGTTATACAAAAAAAGGTGGTTATTCATTAGATGAACTTTTAACAAGAGCTAGAGAAGATGGTTGGTTGCCACCAGCTAAACCAGGTCAACCAGATGATTTATCAATAAATGATGTTTTAGATTTAATAAGTGAAAATTCTGTAAGACCTGATGATGCACCAAAATTAAAAGCATTTGAGGATGAAGTTGCTGGAATAGATCAAACAATACGAGCTTTAGAAGAAGAAGGTATTGATCCAGTTGGAATGTCTAATGATGATGTGGATATAGCTCTAATGAACATATCAAATAGAGTTGATGATTTTGATGTAAAGAAATATGATAACGAAGATTTTATCAATGATTTTGCTGATGATTCAATGGAGGATTTTTTGGCGTATGTTGAGGAGGGTAGAATACCTGATAATGAAAGAATTGTTGTTGATGTAGATGCAGATGGCACACCAACGGCTGAAAAAACTGTCAGACAAATAAAAAATGAATTACAAAACGAGCAAAAAATGTTGGATGAATTAAGTAACTGTGAGGGATTAAGTGCCTAGTTTTAGAGAATGTATTATTGCTGCTGCTAAAAAAGGATTAATACAAGATAAAAATAGAGAAAAAGAAATGCTTGCCATGTTTGATGATAAACTGGAATTGTTTTCTAAATCCATGAGTAAGTTAGAAGCAGAGCAAGCGGCAAGTGATGCTGTGTTTAAAATTGTTAAACAACAAGTTAAGAAAAAAGCTGTTGAAAATACAATCGCTGTTTTTAAACAAAACGAATTAAAAAAAATAATTGATAATTACAAAAACAATGTTGGCGAGGAAGATGTTGCTATGGGTTTTCGTTCCTTGCATGGTAAAGCAGAAGGTCCACGCATTGTAACTAATTTAGAGATACGCCATAAATCTATTTTTGGTACACTTACATCTGAATTAAGCGATGTAATGGAAGCATATGCAAATCGTTTAGTGCGTAAATGGAAAAGAGCAAATCCACAATCACTTGTTGAAGAAATGTTTGAACCAGGAAGTAGTGGAAATAAAGGTGCAGAGATTTGGGGTAAGTCATTACAAGAAACATTAAAAAAAGGAAAAGCAATGTTAGCCAAAAATGGTGTAATGATTGCTGATGATCCTGATTGGAAATTTCCCCAAGTACACAACACAACAACAATAAAAAAACATTTAAAAAAATCTTATAAAAAATTTATAAAAACCATGAATGACGCAGATGCAAATATTGCGGCAAAAAAAGAATGGGTAAATATTATAAAGCCATTACTAAATAAATCAAAAATGGTTGATGATAAAACTGGTTTAACATTTGATGTTTTACCAGATGCAGAATTTGATAAAGCATTAGATGCAGCATTAATGAATATTATTACAGATGGTTTAGGTGTTGGTAAAAAAACTGGTTTAAAAAAATTTAGTGAATCTCGATTTTTAAAATTTAAAGATGCAGCATCATGGGGAGAATACAATACTAAATTTGGAAGTGATCCAGTACAAATGATGTATGAACATTTAGATGTTATGGCGAGAGCTATTGCTGAAACACAAATATTTGGACCAAAACCACAAGTAGTAAGAGCAGCTTTAAAAAAACATGTGCAAGAAAAATCTTTTAGACGAGCATTTACAAAAAGAAAAATGTTAGCACAAGATGAAACAAATCGTGCCAATAGTTTAATTAAAAGAGCTGATGTAGAATATGATTTATTTGTTGGTCGAGGTCATTTATCTATTGATAACAGAAACGCTAAAGTAGGAAGTGCTTTTCGTAATTTTGGTACTGGTACATTACTGTCAGGATCAGGACCAGTTGTGCTTATTGGAGATATGGCTACAACATTTACTAATGCGTCAATGCGTGGATGGTCGCCATGGCGAGCTGTAGTTAATAGTTTAGGAGAACAATTTAAAGGTAAAGAAGGTAGGCAATTTGCAGCATATTTAGAATTAATTTTAGATGATTTAATTCAAAATAATATGGCAATGTCAAGATTTATGGATGATGTTGATAGTGGAGGATTAGCAAAAGTATATTCTACCGCATTACTTCGAGTAGGTGCAGTTTCACGATTTACGCAACAAGCAAGAAATGCTGGAGGTAAATTTATTTTATCAGGACAAGGTTTAGGAAAATATACAACATATTCTTTTGATGATTTGGTTAGATTATCTAAAGGCAAATTTAATAAGTATGGCAAAACTTTAAAATTATTAGATCAATACAATATATCAAAAGCCGATTGGGAAATTATACGCACTACAGAAATGTGGAATCCTAAAGGTAATTTAAAATTTATTGATCCAGGTGCAATCGCATCACGAACTGATATAAATAAAGAACTTGCTACAAATGTTGCTTTAAAATTAAAAGATTTAGTAATGACAGAACAAGATCATATGGTTGTTGTTAATTCTTTAAGACAACAAGCATCAGCATCATGGTTAAAAAGAGGAAGTTTTTTTGGAGAACTAGGATTATCTGCTGCTATGTTTAAGAGTTTTCCAATTAATATTATTATTCATAACATTAGACGAGCTATGTCTGCACCTCCTGGAGCATACAATAAAGCAAAATATACAGGAATGTTAACTGTTGGAATGACATTTACTGGTGGTGTAATGTTGTTAGCCAATGATATTTTAAATGGTCGTGATCCTAGACGAGTATTAAGTGGCGATTTTTGGACACAAGCAATTTTAAAAGGTGGTGCTTTAGGTCCATATGGCGATGCTCTTGTTGGCGATCCTGATGCACGACAATTTGGTTTTTTATTAACTGGTCCGATTGCATCGTTTTTTGGCGATTTTTGGGGTGTTACTGGTGGTGCTTTATACCAAGCTACTTTAGGGGATGAAAATGTCAACTATGGTGGTCGTTTGTCAAAATTTATTAGAAGTTGGTCGCCAAAACCTTTTTATTTAAAATTAATATTACAACGCTATATTTTTGACCAATTAGATAAACTAATGAATGAAAATCATTATGAAAACATGAATAGGCACATGAGTGGTGTTTATGACCGAGGAAGTGATTATTGGTGGAAACCAGATGAATTATTACCTGAAAGATTACCTGAATTTAAAGAATAATTTAGTTGAACATTATTGACATTTAATTTAAGAAATAACAATAAACTAGATATTTCTGTCTAGTTTTTTTTATTTTCCAAAACATTAGAGGACTACATGACGATTTCTAGCACGACTACGAAAAATTCGTATAGTGGAAACGGATCTACTACAACTTTTGCTTATGGGTTTTACATTCCAGCATCGACAGACATACAAGTAATTGTACGATCTTCGACAGGAACGGAAACTGTAAAAGCTGAAGGTTCAGGATCAACCAATTACAGCATAACAGGTGTTGGCAACGCCAGCGGTGGAAACATTGTATTTGTAACAGCGCCAGCATCAGGCGAAACTGTTGTACTTAGAAGAAATACAGCAAAGACACAAGCTACTGATTATGTTGCTAATGATCCTTTCCCAGCAGAAACACACGAAAGTGCATTAGATAAATTAACAATTATTGGTCAAGATTTACAAGAACAAGTTGATCGTTCATTAAAACTATCAAGAACAAATACAATGACCTCAACAGAATTTACTGTTGGATCATCTGATCGTGCATCTAAAATTTTAGCTTTTGATAGTACAGGCGAATTATCAGTTACCCAGGAGTTAGGTACAGTTAAAGGCAACTGGGCTGCATCAACAGCTTATGTTGTAAGAGATATAGTTAAAGACACAAATAATAATAATATTTATATTTGTTTAACTGCTCATACTTCTTCTGGTTCAGTTCCAATTTCAACAAACACCGATGCTGCTAAATGGAGTTTATTAGTAGATGCTGCATCAGCAACGACAAGTCAAACTGCTGCCGCTTCAAGTGCTACTGCCGCTGCTAATTCCGCTACTGCTGCTGCATCAAGTGCTTCAACAGCATCTGGTCATAAAGATACTGCAACTACAAAAGCTAGTGAAGCTGCGTCTAGTGCTACGGCTGCTGCTTCATCAGCCACTTCTGCTGCTGCAAGTTATGATAATTTTGATGATAGATACTTAGGTGCAAAATCTTCTGATCCATCTAATGATAATGATGGAGATAGTTTAGTAACTGGTGCTTTATATTTTAATACATCAAACAATGTAATGATGGTTTACACAGGAAGTGCCTGGGTAAGAACAACACCATCATCTTCGGATCAAACAAATATTAATACTTTATCTGCTAGTGCAGTTGTAACCGATATGGGTTTACTTGCTACGTCAGCGGTAATCGAAGATATGGGATTACTCGCAACGTCAGCTAATGTAACCGCTATGGGATTACTTGGTGTATCTGGTGTTATAACTGATATGGGATTACTAGGTACAAGTGCAGTTGTTACTGATATGGATTTATTAGGAACTTCAGCGAATGTTACAAACATGGCTACTTTAGGAGCTAGTGGGGTTGTATCTAATATTGCAACTGTTGCTGGATCAATAGCAAATGTAAACACCACCGCATCAAATATTTCTGGAGTAAATAGTTTTGCTGAAAGATATAGAGTAGGTTCAAGCGATCCTAGTTCTAGTCTTGATGAAGGAGATCTATTTTATAACTCATCAGATAATGCTTTAAAATATTACAATGGTAGTGCCTGGGCATCTATTGTTGCCGATACCGATGTTAAAGTTCTTGTAAGTTCAAATGATTCAACTGCTGGTTATTTGAATGGTAAATTAGTTGCTGGTACAGCAATTACTTTCACAGAAAATAATGATGGCAGTAACGAAACACTAACAATAAATGCAACTGATCCGACAGCTCTTGCGATTGCGTTAGGATAGAAAGGGGAATATGGCTAACACATTTAAAACTGTAACTTTTGCAGCTGAACCAGCAAGTGCTGGAACTCCATATGTAATGTACACAGTAGCTGGTAGTACGACTACTGTTGTTCTCGGTTTGCGTTTAACTAATATTCATACTACTTCTATAACAGTTGAAGTGGAGCTTGTTAGTGATACAGCAAATCGTAATGGAAATAACAATGTTACTAATGGTACTGCGTTTCTTGCAAAGGATGTTGTTATCCCAGCAAAATCTTCACTTGAAATTTTGGCTGGTAGCAAAATCGTTATGGAAACAACAGATGTATTACAAATTGATTGTTCAGTAGCAGATAAAGTATCTGGTGCATTATCAATCATGGAAATAACTTAGAGGTTAAATTGACTTATATTGGACAACAACCTAGCACTACTTTTGATAGTGGTATTCAAGATCGTTTTACTGGTTTAACGACTAATACAGTAACGCTTACTCATGAAATATCTGCTGAAGAAGATATACTTGTTGTATGGAATAATATCGTACAAGATAAGAATACCTATTCGGTAGGAGGATCGCAAAATAAGACCTTGACTCTTGGGGGTACACTATCCTCATCAGATGTCGTAACTGTGTATTATCTAAACAAAGTAATGCAATCAGTTAATCCTACTGCTGGAAGTGTTACTTCAACTATTTTAGGTAATGATATTTTATCTGGTCAAACTGATATTGGAGCAGATATTGCTGATGCAGATTTATTTTTAGTAGATGATGGTGCTGGTGGTACTGTTAGAAAAAGTGCTGCATCAAGATTAAAAACTTATATTGGAGATAATACTCCATCTTTTTCTGCAAAATTATCAAGCGACCAAAGTTGTTCTAGTGGTGCTGAAACTGTACTAGCTTTTGCTACTGAACAATGGGATTCAGATTCTAAATACAATAATAGTAATTATCGTTTTACTCCAGCTGTTGCTGGTAAATATGTAATTAATGGTTTGGTTATGCTTAACGATATAACAGTTCAAAACAAAAGACTTCAACTTTTAATATATAAAAATGGATCTTTTTTTGCAGATGTTGAAACTATTGCATCATCAGAAACAAGTACAGATCCAACTTTATCTATAAACTTGTTAATAGAATTTAATACGACAGATTATGTTGAATTAAGACTTTACCATAATACAGGAAGTTCAGAAGATGTAAGATCTGGTTATTCATTTTTTCAAGGTTATAAATTAATAGGAGTATAACATATGGCATTTAGTAAAATAGCAACTGGTGGTGTAGATGGTGGAGTAGGAGATTCACTTAGACCTAATGCAAAACCATTAATTATAAATGGAAATTGTGCTGTATCGCAAAGAGGTACTGCGGCAACAGATGAAAGTAGTGGTGGTTATTACCGAGTTGATATGATGTATTTTGCAAATACTTCTATGGGGGAAGGTAGGCTACAACAAGAAACATTAACAAGTGGTAATGCTTTTAATAATGGTTTTACAAAAGCATGGAGAGTTGATTGTGCAGTAGCTGACGCATCTCCAGCTGCTGGGGATAAAATGTATTTGCAATACAATTTTGAAGGTCAAGATTTACAGGTATTTAAAAAAGGTACAGCAAATGCAGAAAAGTTTACTTTAGCATTTTGGGTTAAATCTAATAAAACTGGTACTGGTAATATTCAACTTAAAGATAAAGATAATTCAAATAGACAATGCACACAATCATATACTATCTCTAGTGCTAATACATGGGAGCATAAAGTTTGTGTATTTGGTGCAGATACCACAGGTGCTTTTGGTAACGATAATGGAAAAAGTTTAAATATAAATTGGTGGTTAGATAGTGGTACAGATTCAGATAGTGGCACAGCAAATCATGGTACTTGGGAAGCACAAGATCAAACTAAAGTAAATGCTGGTGGTACTTTAAATATTCAAGACAATACAGCTAACGACTGGGCAATAACAGGAATACAATTAGAAGTAGGCGAATATACTTCTTCTACTCTACCACCTTTTCAACATGAAAGTTATGGAGATAATTTAAGAAGATGTTTAAGATATTATTATAGAGCAAATGGTAGATGTGGTTTTGGTGCTGGAACAGGATTTGTTCAAGATGGTGCAGTAAAAGGATATATTTATCATACAATGCCAGTACCCCCAAGAACAGAAATGAGTTTTAGTTTATCTGGTACAAGTGCTGCTATTCTTTCTATTGATGGAAATGCTGGGGATGATGTTCAATCTATTGGTGCAACTCATGCTGATTCTTTTCCTTATAAAGATTATGAATTTAATTTTGTAACAGATGGTAGTTCCATAACCGATAAATGTGGAATGGGAATTAGAATAAATGCTAGTAATTACATTGAAGGAAGTGCGGAGTTATAATATGGCAATTAAAAAAGTAAAAAAATTATTAAGAACAAACTTTGATGGAAGTAAAACTCTTTGTAATTATGAATTAACTGATCATAAAGATAAAGTTTGGTGTGTTCCTTTAAGGGAAGAAAACGCAATGTACCAAGAAATACAAGAATGGGTTGCAGATGGTAACACAATACAGGAGGCTGATTAATGTACGTTGGAGCAGTACCGACAACTGGCGACTTTAAAGTTCTTGATAGTATAACTACTTCGAGTGCAACTACCTTTAACCTTAGACAAGGTGGTGTTGCTGTATATCCTCAAAGTAGCGCACACGTTCTCTGTGTACTAAATGGTGTTTTGCAAACAGGTGGATCTTCTTTTAATATTGTTAATGACACAATAGTTTTTGCAAGTTCGCTTAGTTCGAGTGATGTCATAAATCAAATCCTAGTATTAGGTAATGTTAATGATATTGGTGTACCAAGTGAT
>Ga0209645_1000686_pt1 | contig 17394 bp, 29 predicted proteins | sample ETNvirenome_6_30_FD_184070 | JGI IMG/M metagenome (GOLD analysis project Ga0209645, IMG submission 184070) | Marine viral communities from the Pacific Ocean - ETNP_6_30 (SPAdes) (version 2) | ecosystem: Environmental > Aquatic > Marine > Oceanic | place: Pacific Ocean | collected 2013-06-19
TCAAGAGACGAACACCTGGCAGTTGCAGGTCTCGGTGATAAAACGCATACAGAGATGCACAATATCAAAGATCTCATCGCACGTGGTTGCAAAAAACAAAAATTGAGGGCACATTCTGATCTGTTACCAAACAAGAAGGTAAATGATTGGGCTCTCAGTTTCTCAGAAAACTTTGACATACAAGTAGAGGCCAAAGGTAAAAACATGGCCACAGAACAATTATATAGACAAGCCAAAGAAAATTCTGTAATATAGTATCAATGAAGCAATACAAACTTACTATAAACGTGGGTGACACTATAGAAGTCGGTAGATTTAGAAATGTCACCACAAAAATTAAAAGTATAGAGTTGGATGAGAATGGACAACCTGTTATAATAACAAGCAAAGGTGCTAAAAAATTATTAAGTTGTAGACTATCAAAACTACATCCGGGATCAAAGTCAACTAAACAAATATTAATGGAAAGCAAAAAATGAAAGAACTTTGGGTAGAAAAATATAGACCTAAGACACTAGAGCAGTACGTTGTCAGAGACGATGCACAGCGACAACAAATACAATCTTGGATTACGGACAAGGCAATTCCACACTTGCTATTGAGTGGTGCACCTGGTGTAGGTAAGACTACACTCGCAAAAGTGTTGTTCAGTGAACTTGACGTAAGCAGTTATGATATACTAGAAATAAATGCTTCAAGAGAAAACTCCGTTGACACAGTCAGAGAAAAGATCAACAACTTTGTACAGATCATGCCATTTGGTGATTACAAGTATGTGTTGCTAGACGAGGCAGACTACATGAGTCCAAACGGACAAGCGGCCTTGCGTGGTGTGATGGAGATGTATCATACATCTGCCAGGTTTATTTTGACCTGTAACTATCCGAACAGAATCATTCCGGCACTGCATTCACGATGCCAAGGCTTCCATATGGAAACCATAGACAAAACAGAATTTACTGCCAGAGCGTGTGAAATATTGATACAGGAAGGAATCACTCCCGACATTGACATCCTTGACACATACGTGAAAGCATCTTATCCAGATCTAAGAAAATGCATAAACATGCTACAACAGAACGTCAGGGACGGCAAACTACAACCACCAGCAAGTGGCGATTCTGGTCAACAAGACTACAGACTGCAAATGGTTGAATTATTCAAACAGGGCAAAATAAATGACGCTAGGAAACTTGTGTGTTCACAAGCAAGACCAGAAGAGTGCGAAGAGATATACAGATGGCTATATGACAATCTTGACATCATTAGCAAGGATGATGAGGCACAAGACAAAGCAGTGCTGATAATAAAACAAGGCTTGGTCGATCATTCCTTTGTTGCAGATCCAGAAATAAATCTAGCAAGTGTCATGATAAAACTGGCAAGGTTACAGAATGGGTAGTAAACACAACAAGAAAAGATTCCTTATCGTGAATTATCAGTTGAACAAAAATGGCGGATTCGATGAACTTGTGGAGTTGTCAAAGAAAAAGTGTGGACCCGGAAAGGTCCGTGCGTCGGGCGTTGTGCTTGATCTAGTCAACAAAGAAGTTTTGAAGTGTCAGGTGCCCGGGCAACAAGACCTATACGAGTACATTACCTATGAGACACTTTACAAACACTTCCATAAAGCATATGGCAAAGTGCTAGATCAGTTTCTTAAATAACCTGGCTATACATACGCCGGAGCATAGCCAATTGCCTCATTTTCCATAATCTTGCCAAAACTCGCCTTCTTCTCCTGTCTTTTTGTTTTCTTATCTTCAACCAACTTTCGTTCAGCATGTACAACTTTACTCGCTTGTCGTACACTCTTTTTTTCCTCATTTGTTTCCATAGTTTCCTTTGGAATAAAGGTCGCATTTGTAGGCTGTTCAATAATAGCATAAGGCTCCTTGTAGATTATGTTTGATTGGTTTTTGGTTAGTCTTTGTTTTCGACTCATGTGCAAATATTTAAGATCAAATTTCCAAATAAAGTATGCATATTTTACAACACAGTTATTTTGGATAAATAAGAACTATGCATGACGTGTTAGATATTATTAAAAATGTACAGTCGTTGTACGCAGTAGGCCCTACTTTGGGAATCCTAAAAGACTTCGAAAGGGTGATTGACGAACTAGATGTTTACGTTTTCAAAAATTGGGAAGACGGTGAATTACTGTCTGGACCTATAGACTCGAGACATTTTGTCACTTGCTCATTTATGTGGCCAGCAGACAAGATGCCTGACCCTGTGGGAGGAAAAAGGCTCACAGACAAAGGTTGCAAAGTGACCTTTAAAAAAGATGAATTGTTGAAACCTAGAAAGATCAAAGGACCAGAAGACTACAGACCTGGCACTACAAAAGGCAAGATTGATGCCCATGACATATGGGTTGTTGAGATCAGAATGCCAAAGGAATTGATCGGTAACATGAAACATGGCAATGATGAGATTGAGAGACAAGAGGACAGTGCAGTTACTCCAGAAACGGAATTGGAGATCTAAATGAAAATCAACGAAGGACTTAAAGCAGGCGACCTAGAAGGTGTTGTCAACAAAAGATTCTCGATAGATCAGTACAAATCAAAAATGGGCGAAGATAAGAACATCTTGGTCCTAAGTTTCAGCGTTGATGGACAAGCACCTGCGAAAGACCTTGAACGTTTCGCGGAAGTAGGCTACAAGAGTGTTTTAGACGCAGACGCAACACCGGGCACTCTAGAGGATGGCGCACACAAGGTATTCATAGAGTTTGCGAGAGATTCGTCTGTGGTCAAAAACATCATGGCATTCTTAGAAGATCTCAAAAAACTTACGAACATAGAGGAGTTCGAGTACACATACCATAAAGGTATAAACGCAACCACGGCGTCAACAGAAACACTGGAAGGGTCAATTCCTACGACGCCTGAAGCATACGAACAGAGGATCAATGAAATGAAAGTCATAGAAGCAAAAAATTTCTTTGACCGTTATGACATGATGGAGTGCAAGTTTGAGGAAAGCACGATGTCTGTGAAAAAAACAGGCGCCGGTCATGATTTGAAATTTGAAATTCACAAGTTTGGACCAACCACTGACATAATGAAAGAAGCCAAGGCTTTCAAAATCGACCTGGACTCTATCGCAGAATGCACGCATTTGACAAAGTACTTTGGCCCTTATGATATTACCAAAACAAACGAAAACAAGTTTATTTTCACAAAAGGCGAGCAGTCAGCACTTGTAAGCAAAATCGGATGGTGATAATGTACGCACTTATTGATAAATAAGTGTATGAGATTAAGCACAAATTTTACATTAGCAGAATTCACAAAAAGTCAAACAGCCACTAGAAAAGGTCTAGACAACACACCAGGTCCGGAACACCTTGAAAATGCAAAAGCATTATTTCAAAATGTTGTTCAACCAGTGAGAGACAATTTTGGCGTAACAGTTATCAATTCAGGATACAGAGGTCCAGCGTTGAATGAAGCAGTGGGGGGCTCTAGCAAATCGCAACATTGTAAAGGTGAGGCAGTCGACATAGAGTGTCCAGGCACAGGCAACTACGATGTTGCCAAATGGATTGAAGATAACTGTGACTTTGACCAACTCATATTAGAATTTTATACACCAGGCATACCTGATTCAGGTTGGGTACACGTATCATATAAGTCAGAAGGCAATCGTAAGAGTGTGCTGACTGCCATGAAAGAAAATGGTAAAACTGTGTATAAGCCTGGTCTTATCCAATAAATACCTACATTATGTTTTCAAGCATTAAAATGATATTCGCTGTTCTGCTGATCACTGGTATTGCAGGTGCGGGTGTGTATGTCATGAAACTAAGGGCGGACAATGCCACACTAAAGGCAAACCAAATCGAATTAGAAAAAGGCATAGAAGCACAGACAAAGTTGATCGAGCAACAGAAAGTTGATTTCGAGGCCATTATGGAAAGCAACAAAAAATTAAATGCGTTGGTAATGACATTCAAAAAAGACCTAGATGAACTGGACAAGCGTTTCAACAAGAAGAAAAGAGATGTTGGCAAACTTGCCATAGAGAGGTCAAAATCTGTTGAGCGTGTGATCAACAAAGGTTCTGCCGAGGCTACTAGATGTGTGGAACTTGCCAGCGGTGCAGAGAGAACAGAAGCAGAATTAAAAGCAACAAAGAAATCGCAGATAAACACGATGTGCCCGAGCCTGGCAAATCCTAATTTTGTACCTTATGAATAAAATTTTTGCAATACTATTAATACTATTACTCACAGGATGTAGCATAGGTGGAGAGAAGAGGATCAAATTGTTCGCGGTTGAAGAACCAAGACAGAAGTTGAACCTGCCAGATCCAATGCCATTGTCACTGGAAGACATTCGTTGGATAATAATAACTTCAGAGAACGCACAAGAGGTTTTCAAGAAATTAGAAGAACAAGGTATAGACCCTGTGTTGTTTGGTTTGACCGATAAGGACTACGAAATGTTGTCTAAGAACTTCGCTCAGATAAGACAGAAACTACAGGAAACAAATAGTCTTCTAGAAGAGTATAAAAAATATTATGAGGAGGAAGATAATGCAGACAGTAATTAAAGTGATTGCAGAACACCTAGATGTTGCAGAAAGTAAGGTAGTGCCAACCGCACACCTCGTCGACGACCTGGGTGCAGATCCATTTGACACAATCGAACTGGTGATACAAGTTGAGAAAGCAACAGGCGTTAAGATATCAGAAGACGACGGCGACAAAGTGCAAACAGTACAAGATCTAATCAACCTAGTGGAGCAAAAATAATGTGGACGTACAGATGTAAAGTAATCAAAGTAATTGACGGAGACACGGTAGATGTTGACATTGACCTAGGTTTTGGAATATGGCAGAAAAACGAACGTGTGAGGATTATGGGAATAGACACACCAGAATCAAGGACAAGAAACAAAATCGAAAAGAAATTTGGACTTGCCAGCAAAGAACACCTCAAAGGACTGCTAGGAAAAGAATCAGTTTTACAGACCACGATCAACAAAAAAGGCGTAGACATGAAGGGTAAGTTTGGACGTGTGTTGGGAGACTTCATAATTGACAAGAAGAAGGTGTCAAAACTGCTTTGTGAGGCCGGGCACGCAGTACCTTATTTTGGCGGAAGCAAGAAAGACGTTGAAGCAAAACACATGGCAAACAGGCACAAATTGGTTGATGCCGGCGTTGTTGAAGGCCCATTAGAATAAATACCCATATAAAAGAGGAGACTTATGGAACTATTAATAACATTAGCAATGAAATTTTGGCAGTGGACTGTGCTGATAGCAGTCGTTATTATTGCCGCAATCATCAATGCATTTGACAAAAAAGCAAAACCAAATTTAAAATTCAATTTCAAAGGAATGCCTGAATTGAAACCAGTGCCGATCAAAACAAAAGGCAAAGGTTTCTGGAAAGGTATAATCATGTGGTTGTTATCTACTAGAAACTGGATACTTACAAAAGATTGGAAGTACAACATAGACGGGAAAGAATATGTGATCCCGGCAGGGTTTCAGTTTGATGGTGCAAGTATACCCAAGTTCCTAAGAACTTTCTTCTCACCGGTTGGCGTGCTATTGATGGGTGGACTGGTGCACGACTACGCATACAAGTACAAAACACTCTTGGAAGTCAATAAAAAGAAAACAATGGGCGAGTTGACACAGAAGAGGGCAGACGAAATCTTCAGAGACATCAACATAATTGTAAACGGTTTCTACACTATGAACTATCTTGCATATTGGTCATTGAGAATAGGTGGCTTTGTTGCTTGGAACGGTCATAGAAAAAGAGACAGCAAAATACCAGGAATAAAATAATGGTTGCAGAACATCCAGAGACATTGAAAGAAGATAAACTTGTTGTACCGGCTGACAAACCTGCCGCAAACAAAAAAGTCAAAGTAGAACTAGAAGTGGACACTTCAGCAAAGGACCTAGGACCTAACCCATACGCAAGACTGATACATCTAGCGAGAGCAGTCGACAGTTGGAGAATTTTCCCTAGGGTTTTCATCACAACATATATCATACTATTGTATAAGTGTGTGATATGGTACATGAACCTGCCTGCTCCTACAATGGAACAATCAGGATTGATTAGTATCGTTGTTGGTGCTGGTGCGGCCTGGTTCGGACTCTATACGGGATCAAGTAAAAAAATCTCAAAATAATTACATATAGATGAAACTATATGAACCTTTTGAATTCCTGACGACAGAAGAATGTGACCGAATTATTGAATACGGTAGAAGTAAAGTTATCGAAGAAGCCTCCAACTCCGCAAGGAAAAATAGGATTGTGTGGTATGAGGACAGCACCAAGTGGAGCGAATGGATTGCCATGCTAAACACTATAGAGCCTGTAATAGAATGGATACAGACTCCACAGATATCGTTTTACAATCCTGGAGAGCAGTATGATTGGCACACTGACGTTTGGCCTGCCTACAGGACACACATCAGACACTTCACTCTCACGTGTGAACTGCAATCGGCCGCCGGTGCTGGTTTCGAAATGGAACGACACAGTATTCCTCGACTGGAAAAAGGACAGGCTGTAATATTTAGATCTCCTGAAAGGCACCGCGCCACTACACCTACGAAAGGAGAGCGTGTGAGTTTTACCATCTGGGCCATGGCACGTAATAACAATAAACAACCATTCCCAAATGCAACTAGCGTTGACAAAACGCCAATCTAATATACAATAGTAGCAAATGAAAGATTATTACAAGATCCTAGGTGTCAACGAAACTGCTTCCAGTGACCAAATCAAAAAGGCGTTTAAAGACATAGCAAAGAGGGAACATCCGGACAGGGGTGGTAACAAAGACAAGTTTCAAGAGGCCAGTGAAGCACACGATGTCCTGAAAGATGCACAGAAACGTCATGACTACGACACCCAACGTAAGTTTGGCGGTAGTGGAGGAAAACAGCATCCGTTCTTTAACGAAGATATATTCGGAGACTTCTTCTCAGGCTTCAGCAATGGCGACATGGATTTCGGCGGACGATTTAACTTTACCACTGAAGGTAGGACAAGAACCTTCAGAGCAACTCCACGGGCAAACAAGAATGTACAAGTAAGGATGGCGATATCTATCAAAGAAGCAATGATGAACAACGAGAAAACAATAAACTACAAACTGCCTAGCGGGCGTGAAGAGTTCGCCACTGTGAAGATACCTGCTGGCGTGCAACACGGAGTGGTTTTCAAATTCAATGGCATGGGAGACGATTCTATCAAAAACATGCCGCGTGGAGATCTAATGGTGCAGATGAGTGTGTTGGATTCTGACGGATACACTAGGAAAGGCAATGACCTGTACACAGACAAGACCATAGACTGCTTCCAGGCTGTCAGAGGTCATATTATAAAATTAAAAACACTAGAAGACAGCGTCATAACAGTAAAGGTACCACCAGGGACACAGCACGGAACATTGTTGTCCGTCAAGAACAAAGGTATGCCCGTTCATAGAACATTGAATATCAGGGGTAACCTGTACGTCAAAGTGCTGGTGCTAATTCCACAACTGTCGGCATCTGATCTAAAAAAGATAAAGGACCTATGAGAACAAAGAAAAAATACATACATGTCAATCAGCACGTGATACGTGCAAACAAAAAACACGGAAACAATGATCCGGTCATCACTATAAAGCAAGGTAGCAAAAACACATACTGCCACGCAGTCGACATAAAAGGACCTAGCAGAGTGATATACGGAGGCAACGACAAACCACTGCTATCATGTGGTGCAAGAGTTGTGATAGAAACAGAAGCGGAAATTGAAGTAGTCAAATGATTAAAGTGTACCAATACCCACACGAGACATTGATGGAAACCAGCACAGCCTGGAAGCCAGATGACAGCATAGAAGGTTACAACGACATCGAATTATTCGAATCGGACATGATAAAACTTATGCTTGCAGAACGTGGCATGGGGTTGGCCGCAAACCAAATAGGCATTACCAAAAGATTCTTTGCTATAGGCCACGAGTCATTTGACACATTTCAAAAACATGTTATAATTTGGAATCCACAGGTGATAAATTTTAGTGAGGAGAAGGTTATCGACGTGGAAGGGTGTCTAAGTTTCAAAGACATCTTTGTTAAAGTTGAAAGACCAAAAATTATAGAAATACAATATGAGACAACACAAGGAGATACCAAGTTTGCAAAACTCGACGGCATGGAGTCAAAATGCTTTCAGCATGAACTTGATCATCTCGACGGCATCACGTTCAATAAAAGAGTCTCTAAATTACGATGGGACATGGCAAACAAAGGATAAAAAATGTTAGAAGCAAATGAAGGACTAGAAAAGATATTCGAAGACGCGGTTAAGGAAGCAGAAAAAAGGAAACATGAATATGTCACAATAGAGCATGTCTTACTTTCACTTGTAAAGGACCAGTCTATCGGTACGACACTAATAGATTTCAAAGTGAACGTTGGAAGCCTGATCAAAGACGTGGAAGACTATCTCGACACGAAGTGCAATGACATAGTGTCTAAGTCAAAGAATCCGGTGGTGCCAAGGAAAACAGCATCTCTAGAAAGACTTATGAACAGGGCATTTACACAGGCCCTATTCCAAGGTAGACAGGATGTTACATCTATTGATATAATGATCAGCATTTTTGCAGAGAAAAAAAGTTACGGTGCCTTCTTCTTAAAGAAACACAAAGTAGATAAACAAGATTTACTTGACCTTGTGTCCACAGAAACGATACTCGATGAAGGTATGGCCGCTATGGGAGGGCAACAAGCAGGCGGACCAGAACAGAAATTGCGTCCAAACCAAGCAGACAGAATACTCAAAAGTTACTGTGAGAATCTAAATCAAAAGTATTTTGATAAAAAGATAGATCCAGTTATAGGGAGAGACGAAGAAACAAACAACCTGAAACAGATACTTGCCAGAAGAAACAAAAACAATGTGTTGATAGTGGGGGATCCAGGTGTTGGTAAAACAGCAGTAGTCGAGGGACTTGCTAGAAGAATTGCCAAGAACAAGGACGACATACCAGAGTACTTGAAAGACCACATTGTTTGGAGTTTGGATGTGAACAGTTTGATAGCAGGATCTAAATTCAGAGGAGACTTTGAGGAAAGACTCAAGATGATTGTAAATGCCCTTGATCAGAAAGGGAAGTCGATCTTGTTCATTGACGAGGCACACATGATAGTGGGAGCCGGTGCCACAGGACAGGGCAACAACATGGACATGGCAAACATGATCAAGCCAGCCTTGCTGAAAGGCACAATCAAAGTCGTCGCATCAACTACGTGGGAAGAATACAGGAAGTATTTTGAAAAAGACAGAGCATTGATGAGAAGGTTCCAAAGACTACAAGTGGGCGAGCCATCGAAAGACACAGCAGTGAAAATTTTGAAAGGTGTCAAACAATACTATGAAACATTCCATAAATGCACAATTACTGACGAAGCGTGTGAAGACGCTGTTGAGTATTCATCAAAATTTATTGCAGATAAGCGATTACCTGACAAAGCGATAGACATACTAGACGTGGCTTGTGCAAGACTGAGATTGAATGGTATCAAAGACGGTAAAATAGATCATGAGGAAATTATTCACGAATTGAGTGTGATGACGGGTATTAGCATAGAGCAACTTTCACAAAAACAAGCAAGTAATCTTAAAACTTTAGAAGAAAAGATGAAACTGCAAGTGTTTGGACAGGACAAGGCTATCAACACTATCACAGACAAAATACTGATTGCAAGGGCAGGACTTAAGAATCTAAACAAACCAGTTGGATCATTCTTATTCCTAGGCCCTACTGGTTGCGGTAAAACCGAGACGGCCAGAACGCTGGCTAAAACTTTGGGTGTTGAACTAATCAGATACGACATGTCAGAGTACCAAGAGAAGCATTCCATTGCAAAACTTATAGGTTCTCCTCCTGGTTATGTTGGTTATGAAGACTCAAACATGGGTGGTGGTATGTTTATCAACGAAGTTGAGAAAAATCCACACGCAGTGGTGCTCTTTGACGAAATAGAAAAAGCACATAGAGATGTGTCAAACATGCTGTTACAGGTTATGGATTATGGTACAGTCACAGGATCAAACGGTAAGAAAGCAGACTGCAGAAACATTACTCTCATAATGACTTCTAACTTAGGCGCTGAAGACATGGAGAGAAACAATATAGGTTTTGGTCCTAGCGAAAGAACAGGCGAGGATGACAAGGCCTTGAAAAAATTCTTCCCTCCTGAATTTAGAAACAGACTAGACGCAGTGATCAAATTTGACAAACTAAATGAGAAGACAATGAAATCAGTTGTCAAGAAATTCCTACTGGAACTGAATACTATGACAATAGAGAAAGATGTTGAAGTAAATGCAACCGATACAGCAATAGACTACTTGGTTAAAAAAGGATTCAGTGCCAAGTTGGGTGCAAGGCCTTTACAGAGAATAATAGATGATGAGATTAAAAATCCTCTCAGTAAGATGATACTTTTTGGTGAACTTAACGAAGGCGGAATGGTTGAAGTCACCCTTACTGACGACATTGTGCCAAAACTATCAGTTGTGTTTAGGCCAAATGAAAGTGCTGATCCCAAACTTACAAACAAGGCAAAGAAAAAAGCAAAACTGAAAAATGCGAAAACATCATAATAAATTGTTCTACTCAAAGTATAGGGTAAAGACAGTTTTTAAATTGCCTCATAGATTAATGTTTTATCCAACATCAGATCGATACTTGATGGGCATAGGAGGCGATAATGCAACCCCTGGTGTCACTGCATTGGCGAATTTTATTATCAAACACAGAAACAGCATGAAATTTAGGTTTCAGGACAGCACTGTGTTTTTCTACACCAACGAAACAATGGCGCAAGAGTTAATTGATCTAATAGGACGGTACCACGTGAAAACAGAAGTAGTAGATCCGAAATTTGGTATGCTTGACAAAAACACCGTTGGTTGTGATAGATTACCACATGGCAAATATCAGTACCAAGTGCATTTACGAAAAGACGTGCATAAACACATCACGGACAAGGAACGTCACGCTTTGTTTACATTTATAGAAAGAAATGTTGACGACTGTCTGATTACAAATAAGTTTGTTCTTGACTACCTAGAAGACAGATCACCACATTGTTACCACGGATATTTTTATGTCAAGGATGAAAAATTTTTAACCCCAATATACATGCTAGCACAGAAAGGAATAGACAAAGTAATTAAATTTGTCGAGGTGAAAAATGAACGCAATTAAAAAACTACAAGAGCACAACATATTCAAGAAAGATTCAATAGTAGAGTCAGTGATCACAAAAGACTGGCTTGGATCTCCTGTGGAAAAGAAAGTCCATCTTATAGTCAAAAAAACCATGATTAACGATTGCCTTTGTGAGGAGTATGGCGAAGCCGACGGCAAGGCCTACAAGATCAAGTACCTTGATATAATCACAATAGATGGCCAGGAGCCGAACGAACTGGCCGCTGTGTACGGACTTGGTCCAAAAACAGCAAGATTCAAGAGGCGAAAAAAACAATAAATAACAACGATGGCACAGACAAGTACAACATTATCAGGAGCAAAGTCCCACGTAGAAAACATATCAGGAAGTGATATAAGTTTTACATCTACATCGGGCACGTACACCATTTCATCTACAAGCACAGTGCTTACTGGTGCAGGAAAACTAGCGGTACGTGATCTTGTCACTGTAACTGGAACTACAAATAACAATTCGACGTTCACTGTCAAGGCAGTGGTGTCAACTACAGAATTCACTGTTGAAGAAGTTGTGACCACAGAAACAGCAGACGGCTCTACATCAACAACACTAGACCACACAGGGTTTGTCACTGACAAAGCAAAAGGCGATGGCTACTATTCACAACCAGACGGAGTACACACTGTGGCCTACGCAGTTGTCAATCTTGGTGACAGCACAGACGATTTCAACGGAACTATCAAGATGCAGGGATCACTTGCAACAACACCAACGGAAGATGATTGGTTTGACATATCAGGGACAACAATGACATCTGATCAAAGCACGACAAACGTGTCATACAACTTCACTGGCAACTACGTTTGGGTTAGAGCGAAAACAGAGACGACTAATTTAACAAGTAATCCTTCCATGGTTACTTCGATACTTCTTAACAATTAATTCCATTTTACGTAGGTCTACGCAAGATCAACTTGGTTGACAAACAACAAGGCTGTAGTATAATAAGAATATGACAGACAATGAAATCGAAAACATTCAAACACTAGACGTACAAGTGACGGCAGAATCTATAGACGCTCACGTTCAGTGCCTAAGAGAGAACGGCTACAAAGTAGAAAAAAACTGGACATCTTGGACAAAATTAATCTTGGTGTTCGTGTTTGGAGCATACTTGACAGGGGTGCTCATTTAGTATCAATGAACGATACAATCAATGACAGGTTAAAGCAAAACTATGGGGCAGGTTTTACCACTAAGGTAGAATCCGAAACACTGCCCCCTGGTTTGAATGAAGAGGTAATACGAAAGATAAGTGCCATCAAGAAGGAACCTGAATGGCTGTTGAATTTTAGACTACGTGCATATGACCGATGGAAGACACTGAAGTCTCCTGATTGGGCGAACTTAGAAATCGAACCAATAGACTACCAAGCAATCAGTTATTATTCAGCACCAAAAAAAGGTCCTGCCAGTTATAATGATGTGGATCCAGAAATAAAAAAGGACTTTGAGAAGTTGGGTATTCCTCTGAACGAGAGAGCGGCCCTTGCCGGCGTGGCGGTGGATGCAGTTTTTGATTCGGTGTCTGTTGCTACAACTTTCAAAAAAGATCTAGAAAAAATGGGCATAATTTTTTGCAGTTTCAGTGAGGCGGTACAAAATCATCCGGAACTGGTTAAGAAGTATCTTGGGTCAGTCATTCCAATTAGTGATCATTCCTTTGCGGCCCTCAACTCTGCGGTGTTCACTGACGGATCATTCGTCTACATACCACCTAACACTAGGTGTCCGATGGAGTTGTCAACATACTTTAGAATAAATGCCGCCAACACAGGACAGTTCGAAAGGACTCTAATCATAGCAGACAAGGGTAGTTACGTGAGTTACCTTGAAGGTTGCACCGCTCCAATGAGGGACGAGAACCAATTGCATGCCGCCAATGTGGAACTTGTGGCACTGGATGACGCAGAAATAAAATATTCAACAATACAGAACTGGTATCCCGGAGATCCTGTCACAGGCAAAGGTGGCATATACAACTTTGTGACAAAACGAGGTAAGTGCAAAGGAAAAAACAGCAAGATCACCTGGACACAGTTTGAAACCGGTTCTAGGCTAACCTGGAAGTATCCTAGTTGTGTTTTACTTGGAGAAAACAGTGTTGGCGAGTTTTACAGTGTGGCACTAACGAATGGAATGCAACAGGCAGACACAGGAACCAAAATGATCCACATAGGCAAGAACACAAAGAGTACAATAATTTCAAAAGGTATAAGTGCAGGCAAGAGCCATAACACGTACAGGGGCATGGTCAAAATTATGCCAAAGGCGGACAACGCAACCAACTTCACACAGTGTGATTCATTGATGATGGGCAGTAAATGTAAAGCATCAACCGTGCCGGAGATAACAAACAGGAATTCGACTAGCAAAATAAATCATGAGGCCACCACTAGCAAACTGGACGAAGAGCAGTTGTTCTATGCTATGCAACGTGGCATCAATGAAGAAGACAGCGTGAACATGATAGTTTCGGGTTTTTGCAAAGACGTTTTCCAAAAACTACCTTTGGAGTTTGCGGTCGAGGCCAACAAACTGTTGGAAGTGAGCATGGAAGGATCTGTGGGATAATGGAAACAATCACATTACTATGCACAAACAATGACAGGACTAAAGAAGCCGAAGTGCTAGAATGCAACGACAAATACATGAAAGTACAAGTGCCAGGCACTCAGTTATTCATAGAACTATTCAGGGACGACGTAAATATCCCATATACTGGTAGGACAGCAGGATTAGAATTTGAATGGGAACCGAAAAACTAAAATTTAAATTAGAGTTATTTGCAACGATGTGGGACAAGCCTCCGGTTGCTGAAGTATTGGTCAATGGCAAAAGTTATGCAATAAAGGAAATCACTGCTGACAAAGAAAAACCAGACGTGATAGAATTTGAGCACGAATGCCAAGAGAATGAAGACTGCAAACTAACAATAAAACGATCAGGCAAGGGTAAAAATCAAACGGTAATTAATGAAAAGGGCGATCTTCTCAAAGACCAATTGTTAAACATCAAGAGCATCGAGATAGACGAAATAGACATAGGAGCCTTAGTTTACGAGGGCGTGTATACTCCAGATTATCCAGAACCATGGGCCACACAACAAAAAGCAGAAGGTATTAAATTAAGAGAGTCTTTTAAAAATGTTACTCAAATGGGCCACAACGGTACTTGGAGTTTCACTTTTAAATCGCCATTTTACATGTGGTTGCTTGAGAATCTTTATTAATAAATATGCTTATATGAGAGCATCACAATTTATCACAGAAGTAATAGACTCAGACGCAACCAACGAACTGGACACATTCATAATGAACAATGAGGATCTGTACAGAAGAAGGTTCATGCCTATTATCTCTAACATCAAAAGAAAATTGGCAAGAGGGATATACGACCATGAGAAGGCACAAAAATTATGGATGTATTTGATAGATGATGCGGCCAAGGAATACGTAAAAGAATACGGTTCTGCAGGCGAAGACGTCAAAGACATGTTTCCAAAAGAAACGAGACTACATCTTGCCAGCGTTATGTCACAAAGAGAACTAGACAATATTAAACAGGGCGAATACGATGTATCTAAGGGAACTGTTTCTTAAGGAGGACGATCGTTCAACAGCAGTTTTTGCCTTTGGTCGATTCAATCCACCCACTATAGGACACCATAAACTTATTACAGCAGTTCAATCAACTGCGGATAAAGCCAATGGCAAGGCTTACCTATTCTTGTCACACAAACAAAATAACAAGACCGATCCACTAACACACAAAGAAAAATCAGACTACCTCAAAATGTTCTATCCAAATCTTGCCATAGGAGATCCTACTGTAAAGACAATCATACAGGCTCTACAAAAAATACAAGCAGAAGGCAGAACAAGGATAGTGATGATTGCTGGATCTGACAGGGTGCAAGAATTTGAAAAATTACTAAATCAGTACAACGGAAAACCGGACAAAGCAGGAAATGAACTTTACAAGTTTGATAAGATAGATGTTGTGAGTGCCGGGGAAAGAGATCCTGATCAAGAAGGTGCCACTGGTGCATCTGCGTCTAAGGCCAGAGAACTTGCCAACAAAGGGCAAGAACATGAATTTTCCAAAATAATATTAGGTGGAAACACTGGTAAAAAGTTATATGATATCATACAGGATAGGCTTGGTAAACAGATTGACGAAAACAACAAGAAGTTGTATAATGAAGACATGGAAGACGCTAAACCAACTGTATACCTTGACATGGATGGAGTCCTTGCTGACTTCTTCGGTGGTGTTGAAAAGATGTATGGTGTTGAACATTGGAAACAACTGACAAACGACAAGACAAAGGATCTCAAGAAAGAAGTTATCGACAAGATAACAGGATCAGATTTTTTCGCTACACTTCCAAAGTTTCCCACTGCTGACGGATTGATAGACATGGTCAAAGAATTCACAGGTGGCAAATTCAGTATCAACACTTCACCTTTGCGAGGTGACCATGAGAACAGTGCAAAATATAAAAAGTTATGGATATCCAACAACATCGAACAACCAGATGACATTGTTGTGACAGGACGTAAGGAAAGTTACGCCAAAGACAAAGGCACAGGTACACCAAACATTCTTATAGACGATAGGCCAATCAACATACAGAGGTGGCAGGCCGCGGGCGGTTATGGAATACTATATCAAGCAAACAGAGATTCATTAACTAAAGTAAAGAAAGGACTAGAAGACTATGGCAAAATACAGCGGGATCAATAGAGCATACGCATCAGGTGAGATAGAAAAAACACCACAAGAAAAGCAAAGGGAACTAGACGAGAAGATGAAGAAGTTTTTAGCAAAAGGCGGCAAGGTAGAAAAAGTAAAAGCACATAAACCCACCAAAGAACAGTTGAGAAGTTGGACCATATAATGGATATCCAGGAGTTGAGAAGATTAGCAGGCATCAATGAGCCGAAACCAGAAGATGGCTCAATGGGTGAAAACCTATCATACACTGGCACAGAAAAAGCACAGTATCAGAGAAAACACAACATCAAACCGGGCACGGACCAGTGGTTCAAATTATGGTTTGCTAGACCAAGACTCACTGGAGAGAACCCTATGCCCAAAAATAAAAAATAGCATAACACTCACAGACTTTAAATATCACTATGTCATTATTTGATGTAAAGGAAAACCGAGCCATCTGTGCGTTACCATGGGTGCATGAATTCAAGAACCTTGATGGTAATACCGCTCCATGTTGTGCCGGAGATAGTTTCAAAGACGGCGAAACCTTAGAAAGCACCAGAGAAGACATGCTGAAAGGCGTAAGGCCTAGGGCCTGTAATAGTTGTTATAAAACAGAAGACGAATCAGGATGGAGCAAACGTATCCAGGAAACAAATGACTGGATCAACAAGTTTGGAACACCGGACGTAGACCATCCAGTATTGCAATTCATCGACGTGAGATATGACCCTGTGTGTAATCTAAAATGCAAAACCTGTGGTCCACACTCAAGCACGCTGTGGCAAAAGGAAAAAAATGTTAACATCACAGTCAATGAGAATAACAAGAATTATCTACAGCAGGTAGACAAAACAAAACTTAAAAAGGTATATCTTGCCGGAGGTGAACCCACTTACATCAAAGGTTATCTTGATTTCTTAGAAGAACTACACGCTGTGAACAATGGGTGTGAAGTAATTGTTAACACTAATCTTAAAAGATTGCCCGAAGCATGGAAAGAAATATTCAAGAAATTCAAAAACCTAACTGTGATATGTAGTTGTGACGCAATAGATGTGCTGGGGTCATACGTACGGTATCCTCTAGGATGGGAAGAGTTTGAAGAAAATGTCAAGTTCGTAAGTGAGAATGTAAATTTCCTGCAATTCAACCTTGTTGCTAGTAATCTCACAGTGCATAAGATACACGAGACTTGCACATGGATGAAACAGTATTCCAAAAACATCAACCTTTCGGTCCTCAACTCGCCAGAAATTTTCTCAGAATCTGCTGTGCCTATGCAACATAGGAAAACATACATCGACAGTCTGGAAAAGATATTTGCATTTCCTGTTTCTGTGTACTACGCCGCTAGATTCAGGAGTGAAGTAAAGTACCTTATC
>Ga0209645_1000688_pt1 | contig 17359 bp, 19 predicted proteins | sample ETNvirenome_6_30_FD_184070 | JGI IMG/M metagenome (GOLD analysis project Ga0209645, IMG submission 184070) | Marine viral communities from the Pacific Ocean - ETNP_6_30 (SPAdes) (version 2) | ecosystem: Environmental > Aquatic > Marine > Oceanic | place: Pacific Ocean | collected 2013-06-19
TATATATTAAAATGGAGATTTTGGAGATTTTATATATTAAAATGGAGATTATAAAGATTTTCAAGATTTTCAAGATTTATGCAATTTCTGATTTATTTTTTTCTTTTATTTTATTTTTATTATTTTGATAATATTCTTTATTTTGTTGTCTTATTTTATCTTTATTTTTTTCTCTGTATTCTTTTATTTTATCTTTATTTTTTTCTCTATATTCTTTTTTTTGTTCTCTTATTTTATCTTTATTTTTTTCTCTATATTCTTTTATCTTATCTTTATTTTTTTCTCTATATTCTTTTTTTTGTTCTCTTATTTTATCTTTATTATTTTCATAATATTCCTTTATTTTATCTTTATTATTTTCATAATATTCTTTTATTTTATCTTTATTATTTTCATAATATTCTTTATATTGTTCTCTTATTTTATCTTTATTTTTTTCTATATATTCTTTTATCTTATCTTTATTTTTTTCTCTATATTCTTTTTTTTGTTCTCTTATTTTATCTTTATTATTTTCATAATATTCTTTATATTGTTCTTTTCTTTCTTCTTCACTACAATATGCTCTTTGTTTATTTAATAAATCACTATGTTCTTCTATAATCTGTTGTTCTCTCATACATAGCTCTTGTTTTGAATTACAACTATAATTTTCAATTAAAATGATTTTATGATTTGGTGCTTTATATTTATGAGTTTTATATCTATTACAAAGTAATTTTTGTGCTGTGCTTCCTATATAAACAATTTTATTATTCTGATCTATGATTTTATAGATCTTACCATATTGATAATTTACCATTTGTCTTTTATTGTATTTTATTGTGTTTTTATTTCTAAATAATTTAAATCAATTTTATATTTTAATCACTAATCTAAATTCATGTGTACTGGGTTTAAGTCTATTCCAATATAATTTCTATTTAATTTTTTTGCTCTATGTCCTGTTAAATAATTATAACAAGTTATATCTAATATTGTTTCTCCTTCATTAGAATATGTTTTAATAAAATAATCTACTAACTCATTTGACCTTGTAGAAAACCCTCTTATATGTCTTGGATAATTTAATATATTATTTGGATATTTTCCATAATGTCCTTCTTCATCAATATATTTTTTATTTTCGCCTCTACTACCATAATAAGTAGACTTTCCGCCACTACTTTTTTTATAATATTTATTACCTATCATTTGAGGGTTATATGTCCCCTGTTTTTTATAATATACTAATATTTCTTCTTCTTGTCTTAATGGTTGTTTTTTTGCATGAAAAAAATTTGTTGGATGTTCCTTAATCCATATATAATGATATTTAGGTTTTTCAACTTGTATTAAATCATAAGTAAATGGTATTGAACTATGTAATATAATTTTACCATTTGGTTTTAAAACTCTCCACATTTGCTTAAATAACATTTTCCAATCTAATTTTTTATCCCATTGATTTTCAGTAGTATTATACGGTGGGTTTGTATATATTAATTGTATACTATTAGTTTCTAATTTTATTATTTCTTCGTGTATATCACCCTTTATTATATTCATATTTTTTATTACATATTAATATTAAAATTGAAACATATTATAAAAATCATATTATTTTTTTAAATTTTAAAATAGTATAAAATAAATCATTTATATATTTTTTCTAAAATTGATTCTAGTTTTATTTTAAATAAACCATATAAAAACAAAATGACTAATAATATTAAGAATACGATGAATATTATTGAATATTTAGAAAATAATAAAATTAATTTTGTATTAGGAAAAACAGATAAAAATAAGGGATTTATTCCCTTAACTAATAATAATAAATATTCTCATGATATTAATGGTGCAAAAATATTATTTGAAAAAAACCAAGATTATATTGAAGAAACTATGAAATTAAATATAGGACTATATAAATTAGGACAAGATTATAATACAGCATTTATAGATACTAATGAATATATACAATTAGATTGTGATATTAAGGATGATGAAGAATATTCTAAATTATCACAAGAAGGAATAACTATGTTTAATAATTTACAAACTAATTATCCTTATTATAAATCTGCTACTAAAAAATATGGTTATCATTTTATTATTGGAAAGACAAGTGATATTACAGATAAGAAATTATTAGAAGTATTAAAAAATAATTCTTCTATATGTGAATATAGTAATTGGTCTAATGATAAACCTTGTGAAAAATTAAATAGTGATTATGGATTTTTAGAAATATTTTGTGGAACTCCTATTTGGTGTAAAACATTTGAAAATATTGATGTTGAAAATGCTAATAAAAAATTAGCAAAATCTACTACTCAAAAAGATACAACTAAAATTTTAAAAAATATGTTAAATGCTAATTTTCTAAAAAATCGTGGTAAGGTTAAAGAACTGAAAACGAAGGTTTCACCTTCATTAGTTAATATACCTTCTACTTCTAATATTAGTGATATTAAAATAGATAATAAATTTGACTATAATATAGAAGTTATTAAGGGTATTCCTACTGATAAATATTTAAATAGTGGTTATGTATTTAAATTACTTATACATTCTATTTGGGATAAGGGTGATAGTGTAAAACAAACCTTATATGATTTAGGTAAAAAATCTAAATTAGCAAGAGATAATTATGATACTTATTTTAATGATATTTATGAAGAAGGACAAAATAGAAGTCAAAAACAATCATTCGGTTATGCTGTTAATATGTGTAATAGTGATATATTATATAAATTAAAAATTACAAAAAATAGAACTTATGATTTTAGTAATGAAAAAATAGCAATAGATTTTATGGATATATATGAAGATAGTATTATTCAAGTTAAAAATGGAGAAACTTATAATACATATTTATATAATAATAATAGGTGGTCTAACCAAACAGCACAAAAATTTTGTAGTATGACTGATATTATTAGAGAATTTACTAAAACATATTTATTAGATTTACATACACCAATAGAAAGAAGAATAAGTCAATTACAAGATACAGAAGATGATGGTGAAATTAAGGAATTAAAAAAATTAACTAAAACAAGAGATTTAATATATACTAAATATGATACTCAAAAAAATAAAAATACCGATTGTGATATTATTATTAATATGATTAACCAAAAGCGTTCAAGATTTAAATCGTTTGAGGAAGATATATTTGATAAAAAAACACATTTATTACCATTTAATAATTGTGTTTATAATTTAAATCCAGAAAAAAATTTAGTTGGTAATGAATGGGTATATGATAATCCAATAGAAGAACATAAAAAAAATAATTTTATCACTAAATATATTAACTATGATTTACCAAAGGATGAGAAAAAAATTAAATCTTATGTAGAAGATTTTACTAAAATGTATGACGGATTATTTACTAATGAATATAAACCAGTTCAAGAAGATTTTACATTTATATTAGCATTAGGTTTAACAGGAACTACAAGTGTTTTCCTACCAATTTTTAATGGTGCTGGTTCAAATGGTAAATCAGTAATTTTTGACTATATGGAATTAATTTTAGGTGAAGAATATTTTATAAGATTTTGTGGTGATTTAATAGCTGAAGATATTAAGGCATCAAGACCAAGTCCAGAGTGGGCGAATATTGGATATAAGAGATTTGGAGTTTTTACTGAAACCAAAGAAGGAACACAAATTAATATGGCGACTGCTAAAAATTTAGGAGAAGGAACACTTAATGCTCGTATGTTATATAGTAATAAAACTAAAATACCTAATTATGCTAATTTTGCTGTTATGTGTAATGATAAACCTACTATTATGGGAACTTCTAATAATGCATTAAATAGAAGAATTAGAGATATTAGATTACCAAGAGTATTTGTAGAGAAAAAAACTGATCCAAGATTAGAAAAAAATAGCGATATTTATAAATTAGCAGAAACTAAATATTCTAATAAATCTTCTACATTTGTTATTGAAAATATGAAAATTGGTATGTTATTTTATCTAATAAATTATATTGAAAAATTTGAAAAAAAATATGGAACTACTATATTTGAAATAGGACAAAATTTTCCGTTTAGTGATATTACTATGAAAAATAGTGAAGAATATATTAAGAGTGAAGATATTATTGCTGATTTTATAAATGAGTATCTTAATTTAGAACTTCAAGACGACCCTGATTATAATTCTTATTATCAATTAAATATGGATTATATTAGTGGGGATGAGTTATATAATAAATTTACTAATACTAATTATTATAAAACATTAGAAACAAATGATAAGAAAAATTATTCAAGAAAATCGTTTATTAATAATCTTAAAAATAGTTGTTTTACTTGTAATTTGTATAATAGAGAAATAACAAGAAAAAAAATTAAATTAACTGGTAAGGGAGGATATTTAAATAAGGTATATTATAAGATTGATATTGAACCTTCTATCACAAAGAAAATAGAAGAATATAAAAAACATAATGATCTTAATGATAGTGATAATGAAGAATGTGAAAATACAATTAATCAAACGGAAAAATTAATAGAAGATAGTGATAGTGATTAAAAATACTTTTTGTACTTTTTAGAAAAAGTAATATCAAAAAGATTAGTAATATCAAAAAAAATAAAAAAAAAAAATATATTTGAAATATGAAAATAGTTTTGAAGTGTGAGATTTGTGCGATTTATGCGATCATGAATAAATTACATAATATACAATTTAAAATATAATAATTTTTTTTTTATTTAGTAAATTACTTAAAAAATACATGAGTAATATATATATATATGTATTATAATTATATAAATACTATACCAAATGTTATAGAGCCAAAATACATTTGTTTTTGTGGGTGTAAATTGAGCTACTCATCAGTTAGAAAACACTTTAAATCACAGAAACATAAGTTGTTAGTTAAATCAAAATTATTTGATGAATTATTAGTTCAATTAAATTCTAGTTCTCATACATCTTGAAACTACATAATTCGTTTTTTTTGTTTTACCTTGAAAGTAATTATGCAGTTTATCAGTAGTTAATCTATCATTAATATCTAATTCTTCAATCATATTTACTTTTTCAATTAAATCTTTAATTTTACAAGTTCTCAAGGTTATATTCGGAGAATTATATATGTATAAGTATTTACGCATATTTCTTATATATATTTCTTAATATATTTCTATATGGTTTATATATTTATAATATACTATTTAATAATTTTGGTCTAAGCATTTACAAAAGGTTTAATAATTTTATAAAATTGATTTCTCATAAAAACTATTTAAAAACAAATAAATATAATAATATAATGGATAATGATGAATTAGATAAACTTATTGTTGAAGCTATTAAAAATAATAAACTATCAAAAAATAAAGAGTTTGTTGAACCTAAAAAATCAAGTATTAAAATATATAGAGAACAATTAAAAAAATTATATCAATCTGTTAATGATAATCAAGATATTAACATGAATGGTCTAGCAAAAATTATTGTTAATTTTGATATGGTAAAAAATTATTTAGATAAACCTGAAAATGATTTTAGTAATGCTACTAAAAAAAATTATGTTAATAATGCCTTAAATATTATTATGTATATTACAAATATAAATGATTATTATAAAGTTAAACCTATTAAAATAAATAAAATACGAGAAGCAATGCAAACATATTGGGAGCAACTAATAGAAAAAGTTAATAAACAATATTTAGAAAATAATAAAGTAGAAGATAAACATATTGATATTAAGGAATATCAAAATGTTTTAAAAAATTTTAGAAAAACTATTGATAAAAATTTAGATAATAAATTTTTGTTACAGGATTTCGTTTTATTATTATTGTACGAAGGACGATATATACCTCCTTTAAGAAATAATTATGCTACATTAACTATTACTCAACCCAAAGATGATTTATTATCAAGTGAAAATTATTTAATTACTGATAATGGAAAAAATGAAATACTAATTAATCAGGATAAGGTAAATAAAAAAATGGGAAGTAAAACATATAAAATAAATAAAAGTAGTATTTTAAATAAATATTTAAATAAATTAATTAATATTAGATTAGAAGAGGGTAAAGATTATTTATTAGAAAACACTGATGATAATAGATTATCAACTAATGGATTAACTAAACTTCTACAAAAGATTTTCTTAACACATTTTAATAAAAAAATATCTTCCTCTGATTTAAGACATATTTATATTTCTAATTTATCTCCTAACCTTACTAATAAACAATTAGATAAAATTGCCTCAAAAATGCGTCATTCACTACAAACACAACAAATGATTTATAAGAAGGTATAAATAAATTATTAAGATAATCTACTAATAATTTTTTTTAATAAATTATAATTTTTTTTTCTCAAAATTGATTTTTTTTTATTTTATTTAATTCACTAAAACAAACTAATATGGAAACCTACCAAGCAAAAAATATTAATAAGGAAGATATTGATAATATTGTTAATGTTGTATATAATAAATTTGAAGAAGAAAAATCAAAAATGGTTAAGGATTATTATGATTTTTATTATAATACTCCTGAAATTACATTAAATAATGTTGTATTTTTGTTTCAAATAATTTGTTGTTTTGATAAAAAAAGGGAGCAGAAGGAGTGTTGGAGTTTAAAACATATTATTATGAATGACGATTATTTAAAATTTATTGACGAGGATATACATAGTTATATAGATTATAAATATTTTGAGAGTAAAACACTACGAGAATTAATTATAAAATATATTAATAATAAATTTGTTTATGATAAACAGGATAATAAAATTATGAGATATGAAGATTATTTACAAGAACAATCTGTTAGAAAATTATTTCATACTAATATTGAATGTTGTGTATGTTATGATAATTTAGCAGGTGATTTTAAAACTAAATGCGAACATTATTTATGTCTTGATTGTTATAGTCAAATCAAGGGTAAAAAATTATGTCCTCTGTGTAAGGCATGTTTATGTTGTGGAGAACAAGACATAGAAGAATGTGAGGAAGATTAATATAGTTTTATAAAACGCTATACCGCACCGCACTCAAATCTTTCTCCACAGCAGAAAAAATAAATTTTTTTTTTTTTAATTTATAAATAATTTTTTGGAATTATAAACTTTTACAAAAGTTTATTATAAATACACCTTATTTTTAATATTAAATCTTGATTTAAAGCCATTATATATTTGACTTTTTTGAGTATCCATAAATATAAAATTATATGGAACACTAAATACTCTATGTAACATTTCATTAAATATATCTTTATTACAATGGAAGAACTCCTCATATAATGTTTGTAATTCTGTTTTGGTATTACGACAATCAAACAAGCATAAATGGGTGAGTTGCGACCTAATATAAGGGGCGAGTTGCGTTAATTTCTGTGCAGTAATCATTACTGATATAGCACCAGGTTCTTCTATCTCTCCAGTTTCTTCATTTATTATAGGACGACCGATATGTCTTCCATTATTAAAAATTTGTTTCAAATACACCATATCTTTTCCCTCTCGTTTTATTTCACTACCTAAATCATCTAGTATTAATAATGTTCTACCTTCTAAATCATCCTCTGTTTGTAATCTATTTATTATTTCAGGTAAATCTTTTAAACTTGTATAAAATCTATTTGAAGGTAATTTAGGACGATTTGCTTGTGATCTGATAGATGGTGATATTATAAATACATTACTAAATTGTCTATTATATATTTTTTTTTTACCTGTTGCTTGTGTTAATGATTGAACTAAATTTGATTTGCCCGAACCTGAACGACCTATTATGCCCATGCGAAATATACCACACGGTAGGGGTTTAGGAATACCTTTCATATCCATATCACAACTATATTTATAACTTTGAATCTCTACTGGTTCTTTTAAATTTATTTCTTCAAGTTGGTCTTCATACTCTATATCATCCATTCTATATATATATTAGATATTTTTAATCTAATTTAAAACCTTTTAAAAAAGGTTAGTCCAAAACATTTTTGATATTACTAATCTTTTTGATATTACTAATCTTTTTGATATTACTTTTTTTTAAAAAGTATTTTTCTAAAAAGTATTTTTTTAAAAAGTATTTTCTATTTTATATATTTTAAAAAAAAAATCAATTTTAAATATTTTTTTAATCTAATTTTCCTTGTTGTTCTAGGTTAAATTCTTCCATTCTTGTTTGTAATGCTAATATTTCCTTAGCTCGTAATTCATTCATATATGCTTGTCTAAATGGATTATTAAATGTTCCTTTTGTTTTTGATCTTGACATTACAGGTCTTCCACTACCAGTTCCCTTTCTTACTTCTTTTAATTTTTTTCTTCTATATTCTGTTTTCTCTTCTCTTGTTAGTGGTTCTCCCTTTAACATTTTTTTTTCTTCTCTAATTACCATTTTATATATATTATATAATATAAAATAAAAAATCAATTAGTTAAAATTTTTTATTACAAGCCTATAGCTTTTAAAATTTGACCTGCCGTGTATTTTTTATTTAATTGAGTTTCTTCTTCCTTCTTAACTTCTTCCTTCTTCTCCTCCTTAACTTCTTCTTTTTCTTTTAAATGTAAATCATTCATATATCCTTGATTATGTAATTGCTGCTTCTTGCTTCTATTTTTACCTCTACTCCTTCTTATAATTATTTCATTTTCACTATCAGATGACGAATCATCTTCTATTACTATTTTTTGTTTTTTCTTTTTTTTCTTAACTGGTTTTTTAACTACTACTTCTTCCTCTTCACTTTCTTCTTCTTCTACTACTGGTTTAGTAGTAGGTTTTTCTTCTTTTTTTATTTCTACTTCTTGTATTTTATTATTTAATGCGTCTTCTTTTGCTTTTCTTTTTGCTTCATACCTGAGCTTATTCGCTTCTTGCAATTTTTTAAAATTTTCTTTCTGTTTTTCTGAGAGTTGTCTTTTTGGTTTTCGTGCTTTTTGTATACTTTGATTTTCTTCATTTACAGAATTTTCTTGTTTTTCGGTTTCTTCGGTAGGGTTTTGGGTTTTTTCGGTAATTTCTTCGGTATTTTGATTTTTTTTTTTCGGCATTATATATTTATACAATATTTTAATTTTAAATTATAATCATAAAAAAATAATATTATATAATATAAACCATGAGTGTTAGATCATTGAATGGATTAGCAGGAAGTAATAATATATATATTAATACTTTATCTGCTACTTCACCACTAGAAATACCATCTTCTACTGATACGAGTTCTACTATTAATATTAAGGGTTTAACTGGTTTTGGTACTGCAGGACAAATTATAAAAGTAAATAGTAGTGCTAATGCTTTTGAATATGCTGATGAAAGCACTAGTAGTAATTGGACTTTAGATACTGGTTCATTATATCCATTATCAGCATCTACAAATGTAGTAATCGGTTCAACTACTCCAACCTCATTATATAAATTAAAAGTAGATGGAAATGTATTTTTCAATGGAATATTAAATTTAAATACAGCATTAACAGTTGATAATGGTGGAACAGGACAAACAAGTTATACAAATGGACAATTACTAATTGGAAATACGACTGGAAATACTTTAACAAAATCCACATTAACCGCTGGGTCGGGTATATCAATTACTAATGGAAATGGTAGTATAACTATCGCAAATACATCAAGCGGTCAATGGACTTACGATAGTGGAAATAATTTAATCTATCCAAACTCTTCATTCACTAAAGTAGCAATTGGAAATAATGCAATTACTGCTGGATTTGAATTAGAAAATAATGGTGATTTTTATAATACAGGTAATATTACTACTGGTAGTCTAACTAGCGGTGTGGTAGTATTACAAGACCCTACAGATAGTGGTATTAGATTTGATATTGAAAATAGTGGAAGTTATACATCAGGTAGATTTATAAAACCATTAAATATTAGTAATGTTGGATATATACAAATTGATTATCCATTTATAACAGGAACTAGTGGAACAGCTAATAGAATAGCAATCCATGATGAAAATTTATCTCATTATACATATATTAAAACTACTGATATAAGTAGTGATGTAAATTTAACATTACCCGCTACAACTGGAACATTAGCATTAACAAATCAATTATATTGGACTTTAAACAGTAGCAGTTTATATCCATCATCTACTAGTAATAATGTATTGATTGGTAAAACATCTGCTTCTGGTGGAAACAAATTAGAAGTAGAAGGTAATACAAGACTAAATGGTAGTGTTGATTTGGTCGGTAATAATTTAAATAATGTTGATTATATTACATTTCCTGATGCTTCTGATAGTGAAACTATAACATTACAAGCTCAAACAATTAGTGCGAGTTTTGCTTTATACCTTCCTGATTTACCCGGAATTTTAGCAAGAACACAAGATATTTACTTTGAAGAATCTAGTAATGTAATAGCACCCAAATTAACTACTTATGGTTTAGCAATTGGAGGAACAACATTAGCAACTCTAAGTGATTTATTAAGTGTATATGGAGATGCTAGTATTGAAGGAGAATTGAATATAGATAATGATTCTGTGCATTCAAGCAGTTCAGTTCCGACAAACGGACAAGTTTGTTTAGATGTGATTACACCACAAGGTACTACATCCAATGATAATGTATATGTAAGTAAAGCTAGATATAATGGAGCAGGTAATACGGGGAGTTCTAACTTTACTAACTGGGTTTATAATATGAGTAGTCAAAGTAGAGAATTTTATGGATTTTCTTATTGGTCTGGAAGCGGAGTAGGAGCAGATATTTATTCATTAGAAAAAGACGGAGATTTAAATATTTTAGGAACTTTAAGTGAAAGTGATTCTAGAGTAAAAACAAACATAATAGATGCTGATTTAGATGAATGTATAGATGTATTAAAATCTATCAAATTGAAAAAATATAATTATAGTAGTGATTATATAGCAACTTATAATAAGACTACTCAACGAGTATTTGGATTTTTAGCGGATGATATAGTAAATAATCAATATATAAGTTATTGTGGAAAAATTGGAGGAATACCCAAAAAATTACATGATACAGATGGGAATCTAACAAGAACTATTGAAGATTTTAAAACTATTAAGAAACCTGAAATACTTTCTGTATTATGGGGTGTGTGTGCTAAGCAACAAGAGGAAATTGAAACTCTAAAAGATGAAATTGAAGCAATCAAGATATTATTGGAAAATAATAATATTGTATAATATATAATGACCGATCCAGTTCTCATACCGGCAATATTATCACTTTCATTTAGTGGTATAATTGGAATAATATCACAAATACAGCATAGTAGATGCACCGAGATTAATTGTTTGGGATGTAGTTGTATTAGAAAAGTTCCTAGAGATGAAGAAGAAAAAAAAAATACTGATAATACAAATAATGATGAAATAATAGCATAAGAACTTAGAACACAAGAATAATTATATTTTTGGAATATTATATTTATCTACTATTTTTTTATCTATTTTTCTACTTAAACCACCTACTAATACACTTGCTACTCGTCCTTTACACCAACTAAACGGAGTTTGATTTGGTCTTGAACCACTACTATAATATGCTCCTTTTGCTTTTTCACATATTTCTTCCATTCCTTGTATTAATTTTTTTTGTTTATCTTTACTACTTGTTAATTTTTTTGCTATTTTTTCAAAATTCATAGGAACACCTAATTTTTTCCTAACTTCTAATACATTACCACTTGTTTTTGATTTAAATGATTTTAATTTTTTTCTACCAGTATATTTACCTTTTTCATAATCTTCTGCTGATTTTTTAAGTTGTTTTCTTTGTAATTTTTTATCTTTTTCACTTAATGATTTAGGAACATATTTGTTTGAATAATCCATATATAATCTTTTTAGAAAAAAGATTTATCAAAAAAAAATTAAATTGTTTTGGACTAAGCATTTTTAAAAGGTTTTTTACTTTCCAACTGATTTCATAGTAATATCATGCGATTGTTGAAAACAATATCCTTGTTTCATTAAATCAGTCATCATATCTAAATGTTTTTTTGTATGATGTTTTTTATGTTCCTTCATTAATCTTTTCTGTAATACTGATAAATCTTTTCTTGGTTTATATAATGGTTTAGTTTTTGATTTATACATATATTATTATAAAATATTTTATTTTAAACCTAATTTTAAATATTTTATTTTAATCCTAAATTTAAATCTTTTCTTTTATCACAAGACCACAAAACCCTCATAGAATAATAATTAGCACTTTCTTTATTATTTTTAGTTAATTTTCCTTTTGATTTAATACCTGCGCTTCTATTACAATATGATTTTTGTCTTTTTTTATCTTTATGTTGTGTAAAGTCTTTCATTGAAATATCTCCAAAATGTATTATATTTCCCTTTGGTGTTAATACCATTAACTTTTTATTTTTTCTTGTTGATTTAATTGGGACACCAGTCTTCATAATATATTTATAATATTTTAAAATAATTTTTTAAAAAATCCACCAACTGATTTTGCTGTATTAGCAATTCCTTTACCAACATCTTCAAATCCTCTTTTAATATCGTCTTTATGTTTTATTATTTCACTTACGCCAAAGCCTAGAGTACCCCCTAATAAACCGACACCCCCCCCGATCAAAATACCGAGAGGGCCACCTGCAGACCCTAATTCTCCACCCGTTAATGCTGCTCCTCCAATTAATGTTAATGCTCCCGCAGCCCCACCAACACCTCCTCCTAAAATATCAGCACCTGCTTCTTGGACGTCTTCACCACCACCAAGTTTTTTAATGCCTTTACCTATTAATTTACCAGATTCTGCTCCTGCTACATAACCTACTGCTCCTGCTGCTATTTCAGGTGCTAATCCAATTGAAGTTCCACCTAGAGCAGTTGTTCCAGCACTAATTAATCCACCTGTTATACCACCGCTTAATGCTTCTCTACTAACACCAGTTATTTTTTGATTTTTACCAGCAGGGTCTATATAGTCAAGTGATTTATCAACTCCCAGACCCAGTAACATTCCACTTGCTACGGAAACACCATTAAAATTTTCTCCAAAATGTTCTTTAAATCCAGCAGCCTCAACTGGAGCAAATGCTTCACCTAATTCATGGGTTGTATTAATAATTTCTTCATTATGATTATTCATAATATTTTGTCTTTCTTGTGGTGAAGCATTACCAAATGCTTCTAATTGTTCTTGTGTTAATTTCATAGAAGGCATATCTACAACATCACTATCAGTAACAGAAGTTGGTTCAATTTCAGCAGGGGGTTTTTGTTCTCTTTCTATTTTAGCAAACTCGTCTTCTTGTTTTTCTTTTATTCTTACTTCTTCGGGTGTAGGTTTAATATCTAAATCTTGTCTATTAATAAATTTATTTAATTCAGGTTCTATTTCAAAATCAGTAGATGGAGATGAAACAAATTCTTTTCTAGCAGAAGCACCTTTAACATTTTCTGTTAATCTATCAATTTTACTTTTTAATTCATTTGCTCTATCTTTTACTTTTTGTAAAGGACTTTGTTTAACATTTTCAGTTCTATCTACATTAGTAATTTGTGGTGGTGGTTCAACTACATTAGCACTAATAACTTGTTCTTCCTCAGGGGTAAATTTACCACCCATTAATTCCCAAAAATCAACAGTTCCATCCATACTACCTCTTGTATGTCTTCCTCCTTTGATTAATGGTTTTCCATTAACTAATCCTACATCATTATCTCCTCTATAACCTACTTGTTGTAAATCTTGTATAAATTCACTATAAGTTTTACCACTTTCAATTTCTTTAGCCATAGTATCTAATGTTTCATATTTACCTTTTTGTCCTAGTAATACACCTTGTTTAATCATTAAATTTTCTATTGTTGTTGGATCATTTGATACATTACCTGTATTTCTTGGTGTAGTAAAATTATCTAATCTATGAGCGTCATATAAATTTTTAATAGGATTAAGTCCTGTATTTTTATTCAATGGTCTTAATGCCTTTACATTCCAATTCTCGTGATTAGCATTAGTAGATACTGCTAAACCTAATGAAGGACTATCACCAGTAGTTCTAATAATAGTATGTTCTTTTGTTGTATTAGTAATTCCTCTTGCTGTTTTAGTTCCAATAAATGGATTAAATGTAGTAGAAGGTATGTCGTATTTTTGTCCCATATATAATGCTTTTCCTCCTCCTTTACTGAAGCCTCCAAAATGTTCTACTGAACCATATTTATTAACTGCTCCTTCATATTGATTTTTTGCTTGAATAAATTGTGCATCTTCATTTTCAAATCCAGTTGCTATTTTAAAATTAGTCTTCATATCACTTAAACTAGGTTTTTCTAATATTTGAGAACCTCTATAATGTATTTCAGTAGTTCCTTCAGGTGTTCTAATAACTAATCCTTCTGTTGTAGATAAATTTTTATCAATAGTATAACCATTAGTATCACCCATAGAATTTAAATAGTCTTGTGCTGATTGATAATTATCATCATTCATATATCCTAATTTACTTGCTTGGGCTAATTTTGCTCTGATTATTTCTTTTGGTGATAAACTTTCAGTATTTGGTTGTAATGCTCTTGCTAATTGTATTCCTTTCATCATATGTTCTCTATGTTCCTTATCTTCTGCTGAATCACCAGTTTCACTTTGTAATTTATTAATAGCATCTTCTAAATCTTTAAATTTAGTACCAGTTTTTTTCTCTATTTGTTCCTTAATTAAGTCTTTAGATTTTTGATTTAATTTTTGTTTATTATCTTCTATATATTTTTTGATTTCTTCTTGTGTAGGTGGAACATCAGTGCCTGCTTTATTAGTAGAAGGTATATCAGTTTTAGATTTAGGTAATGCTTTTTCATGTTTCTTATATCTTTTTACATATTCTTCGTATGATAGTTTTCCTTTGTATTCCTGTCTACTTAACATATATATAATATATATAATAAAAAAAAATTAAAATATTATAAATATATATATGGACTTGATTGAATATTTAACTAGTTATAAAAAAGGAAAACAAATCAGAAAAAAAATGAGAAAAGGTAGAAATCGTATACCTAGAAGAGCAAGAGGGTTCGGACAAAGAGGTTCTAAATATAATAATCAAAGAAATCAAAATGTTAGAGATAATATAGATAAACAATTATTAGCATTATTAACTATATTAACAAAACAAAATCAATCAAAAATAGATTTATCTAATCCTGAAGCATTAAACCCCTTTGTAGAAAGAGATAGACAACTATATAGTATGAGTGGTAATAAAGTACAAAAATCTATTGATTTACCAAAAGATCAATCTAGTAATATAACAGAAACAAAATCATTAATATTTAATGTATCACAAGATTTAGATATGAGAGTAAATGAAGTATTAGAAGATCAACAAGAATTATTAAGTGAATTAAAAGGTGTAGATATTATATCACCTCAATTAGCACGGGAAGTCAGAAATAAAAACTTACAATTAAAAGAACAAGTGTTAAGTGAAACAGTAAGATTACAAGAATTGATAAATGACGCTGAAGATTTAAATGATTATAGAGATATAATACAGAAACAAAATAAAATGATTGATAATACAACAAAGGGATTTGTTGAAATAGATAATGAATTGAGTGAAAGACAAGTAAAACAAATAGAAGAATTACAAGACGCTACGGATTTTTTTAAACAAGTAGGAGATATAACTGATGAAAATATTATAAATCGTGAAAGAATACGAGAAAAAGAAGAAGAAATAGGTGCATTAAAATTAAAGTTAGAAAAAAGTGAATCTAAAGAACAAAAATTAAAACAAGAATTAACTGAAATGGAAAGTATAATTGATAATATAGAAAAATCAAATGTATCTGAACCATTATCTATATTACAACAAGCAGAACAATTCATGGCACAACGAAGAAATTAATTTAATTTTAATATATATATATATATATATAATGGACGAGCCAAATCAGGTAGAAAAAAAAAGAAAGAAAAAGGTAGTAGATGAGAAAAAGTTAGAAGAAAAATATGAATATTATGGTGTTTTTCCAAATCAATTTTTATTTGAGTATTATAATTTAAAAAAAAAATAATATATATATATATGGAGGAATTAGGTTTATTTAATGATAGTCCTAATATACTTGAAGAAATAAAAAATAATGTATCTATGCCTAATTATTTAAAAATAAAAACCTATAAAGATTATTTAGTAAATGAAAAAAAATATTATTATCCTGATGCCTTAATGGAATGGGTTGCACGTGAACACCTAGGATTACAAAGAACAGAAGAAGAATTAATAAAAATCAGAAATGATGCATTATCTAATATGAAAAAAATTCAAGAAGAAGATAGAATTGGTGAATTACAATGTAAAAAAATAGAAGAAGAAAATAAAATGAAAATATTATAATTAAAAAAAAAATATTTTTTTTGTACTGTTATAAAGTTTTTTTTTATTTTGAAGCTCATAATCTTCATAATCACGATGTTAAAACTATTTATGCTGGAAAATCTAGTTTTTTTTTTTTTTATAATCTTTCTAATATAAAATTATTTTCTTCTTCTTCAAAATAAGTTTTTTTTTCCTTCTTAATATGAGGTAATATAATTGGTTCTTCTTTTTTTTTAACTTTAACTTTTTTAGGTTTATTTAATTGTTTTAATTCATTTCTTAATTGTTTTATTTTATTCTTCATATTATAATTATAAGATAAAAAATATCATATATATATATCATGGAACGATTAAGTAATCCTTACAAAATAAATACTGATAAAAAACTATCACCAATAGAATTATTATTACAAAGAATGAAACAAGCAAAAATAGAAGACGAAAAAAAAGATATACAAGATAAAATAGATAGACAATATGATATGTTTAGAGCAGGTAATAGAGAAATTATGTTAAGAAGATTACATAATGATAAAATCTCAGGTGAATTAAGTAATATAAGTAGTAAGATACAACCAACAGAAGATTTAAATAATCAAGGTTTAATGAAAATAAAAACACATAAAGAATTTAGAAAAGAAGCAGAAAAAGAATATAATAAAAATTTATCACAAAGAAATAAGGATTGTTTTAATGGCACAGTGACAGCATGTAGTTATGTGAATAATAAAGAAAATACAATAAATAGTATAGCAAAAAAATTAACAGAAGAACATAATAAAAAAGCACAAGATTTTAATGATAAATTAAAATCACAAACAAAAAAAAATCCTTTAACTACTACTGGTGATTATATAATAAATCCTGAAACAAATAGAATAATAAAAAATCCAATTGTTGTAAAATTACAACAACAACAAAAATTAAAAGATAAAAAAGAAAGATTAGAAAAAAGTGATGCCTACATATTAGGAAAACAAGATAA
>Ga0209645_1000690_pt1 | contig 17329 bp, 10 predicted proteins | sample ETNvirenome_6_30_FD_184070 | JGI IMG/M metagenome (GOLD analysis project Ga0209645, IMG submission 184070) | Marine viral communities from the Pacific Ocean - ETNP_6_30 (SPAdes) (version 2) | ecosystem: Environmental > Aquatic > Marine > Oceanic | place: Pacific Ocean | collected 2013-06-19
CTCCTGTCGCTGTTTTAAATGCTGATGCCATATCTCTATCCTAATGCTATTGAGAAAGCAACCAGGTCGTCTGTTGTTAACGCTCCTGGTACATGACTTGCTAGTGTAACTACTGAGCCATTAGCTGCTTTCGTATAAATCTTTTGGTCAGCCACATTCATAGCGATTTCATGAGTTTGTAAATCACTTGTCTGTGGCACAGATAATGCTGTTTCTGACCTTTTTGGTTTAATAATTTGAGCCATTCTTAGAATGTGCCCCCATCTATATTATTGCTCCATGCTATTGTTCCATTCGCACCAACTTGTAGTACTTGCCCTACTGAGTTGGATGAATCATATGTTCCTATTGATAAAGAAGCAAAAGAACTACCACCATTTGCACCGTATAGTATTGTACCTTCAGGTAGAGAAGTTACTCCTTTTAATCTTGCTGTGTCTGAATTTATTTCTATTGTAGTATCATCTACATTTAGAGATAAAGTATTTCCTGATTTTGCTAAACCAGTTCCTGCAGTAACACTACCAGCTCCTGAGAACTGTGTATATGTTAAGTCATCAGTACCAAGTGTTGCTGAGCCAGTTATGTTTGAAAGTACAAAACCTGCGTCTGCATTACTTCCTTCTTCAACGAATGTAAACATACCACCAGTAACTTCTGATGAACTATCTGCGTCTGTTGTTCTTGTAAGAACGTATGGGTTTGAAACATCACCAACTGTTGTTACGGAGTAAATACCGTTTTCACTTGCATCTGTCTGTGCTTTTACAAGTACTCTATCTCCTGATGTTAATGAAGTACTATCAATTGATACTGCACCATTGGCATCTGCTGTAAGTGTAGCACCTACACCACTTGTTCCATTATTATAAGTTGCTGATAAGTTTGACTCTGAAGCAACTCTTACTGAATCTTTAATATCAAGTGCTTGTTTTACACTATCAACATATCCTTTGTTTGCAGCGTCTGTTGTTTGTGTAGGAGTTCCTACATTTAAAATTTTGTTTCCGCCTACATCAACAGTTTGTGAACCAGCAACTGTAAAGCCGCCATCAAAGTCTGCTGACGTTCCGAATGTTGGTGTACCAGTAACGGTTATTGTATCGCCACCTGCGTTACCTAAAGTAACGTTTCCATTTAAGGTTGTAGCGCCATCTACATTTAGTGCTGCATCAAAGTCTACGTCTCCCTGACCATTTAATGTACCTGCTATAATAGTATTACCAGTTCCACTTGCTACAGAGAATTTGTTAGTATTTATTGTAAGATTACCTGCTGCTGCAATAGCACCATTAGCACTTAGTGAATTTACTGTTGCAGAACTTGATACATCTAAAGTACCAGTTACTTCTACATTTTTGCCTAATTCTATTTTTTCGCCACCGTTGGTAGTTACTAATTTAATATAAGAAGTACCGCCTTCGTTAATATCTAAAGCTGCTGCGTTATCATCTAATATAGTTACTGAGTTAGCCTGAGTTGCTAAATTAAGAGTTCCACCGTGTTGTAGTATTAAGTCTGCAACTGAACTAATAGTTAAGTTACCACTTGTTACTGTTTTAATTGTTAAGGCAGCTGAGGTGGTTGCTAAAGTATTATTAGCACCTGTTAAAGCTGTTGAGCCTGTTAGTATTCTATCTATTTTACTGTCTGAGCCAACAACTACTGCTGAACTTGCAGTAAGCGTACCTGCTGAATGGTCAAGCATTGCAACATATAAATCTCCTCCGATTGTTGTTACTGCGTTACCAACTGCTGGTGAGCCTATAAATAGCTTTTGCGAATTAGAAGAATATGCTAATTCACCAGCACCTAACGAGGTAGGAGCAGCGGAGGAGCTACTTCTTTTGATTTTAATGGTTTGTGCCATGATTATTTCCTATCGAGCTATTAAAAGCTCCCTGCGTCTACCGTGTCTGAGTCCGCTGAATCGTTACCTATCATTATAGGGACAAATTCAAAGTTTCCTGACGATGTCTCTCGGTAGATCTTTAACTGATTGTCATCAGTATCATAAAATAAATCTCCTTCTGCTAGATTTGTTGTATCTGCAGATGGAGCCGATGTAGCAACATAAAATTGATTTGCTAAAAAGTTAAGAGCATCTTCTACATTGTTTGTACCAACAAGAGTTCCTGTAGGATTACTAAAAGTAATCGTAGATGCCTCATTAGTTGTACTAGCTATAGCTGAAGATATAGTAAGAGTTGTTGTTTGAGCAGTGGCATTTATAGAAGTTGTGCTAGGAGTTATAGTTACTGTTGTTGCCATTATCTCGTTACATTTGGTGTAACTCTTGCTACACCCTCGATTACTCTAGTAATACTGTTTGCTGTAGTATTATGAATCTCTAAATCATAATAATATTTTCCTGCCGCTATATTTGCTGTAAGAGCATACCCTAGGTTCATTGTTAGTTTTCCTTGGGTTGGTTGTGTTACCTGACAAGTAAAAGTTGCTGTAAGAGTATTTGAAGTGGGAGTAGGACGCAACTGTGCTGATGCGGTATGATTTGATAGATTGATTGCATTTCCATCTTCGGCAAGCGCAATCTCAAGGGCAAAGTCTGCTCCTTGGTCAATAACTATATCATATTTTCCTGCTGCCATATTTGTACTCCTATATGCTAAATTATATCAAAAACTTGAGGTGGTGTCAAGAACTATTTTTGGGGGGTAGTTATTAGACCAAAATTACTGGGGAACATGATATCTATGCCCATATAGAGCAGTAGCAAAATTTATATTTAGTGCATCGACTTGACCTTGTTCTAACAGTATGCTTTTAGCCCAATTTAACATCATAGTTTCAGTTACATTTTCATAAGGAGTTATAAATCCGGAAAGCTGACCAATTGCTTTTGACCTCCAAGGCAAGGGTACTGCAAGTGTTTCTGAGTATACCTGGTCTGTTTGTCCTTCGACTAAGTGTGAAGCGTTTGCTGATGTTCCATCAGTTCCTGTTACTTTTACTAATACAGTTTTTACCATATCGTTTTCTCTTATTCTAGGCATCACTTGGTTGTTCACAAAATTTTGTGTTTCATGACCTACAAATTCATAAGTAAAAGTAAACTGTACATTTAGTGTTGTTGTTACTGCATTTCCTTCACTGTCTGTTCCTGTTTGTATTATATGATTCATTATACTTTCGATTCGCTCCCTATATTATGTGCTATATATCCAGTACCGTTTCCACCTCTTACAACATAAGTATCATCATCTTCTACATCCATGTTATGTGTAATACAGCTTGTTGTTATATGTGGTATAGCAAATATTTCTTCTCTTGTACCATTTTCTCTTACTAAAAAGTCTCCTACTGTTAAATCTTCTACTCTTACAAATTTAAATACTCCATCTTTAAAGGCTAACATAGGATGCTCGTTAGTAACTTTTAGATTGTAATTAATCCAATAATAATTTGTGTGTTCATGTGGGTCTGTTACTGTTACAACATTTGAAGTTCCAAAACTTGCATTAGCTATTTCTGAAGTTGTCCAAGTTTCCCAAGCATCTTCATCAAGTGATAAACTTGAATGTCTGAATGATTTTACACTTTCTCCAGCTGTTACATCTTCGATTGCTTTAGTAGTTCCGTCAGACATAACAACAGGAGTTCCTTGTACAAAACAACCACCACCGCCTGTGCCACCAGTTCCGCCTGTGCCACCAGTTCCGCCACTAGTTCCTCCAGTTGTTATTGAAAAACCTTCTTGAGCCTGTCCTATAGTTACAACAGTTGACCTTTGAGTTAAGTTAGTACCTGCTGATGTTATCTCTACATTGATGTAACTTCCGTTTGCAATTAGAGAATTTGCTGTTCCAAAACTTCCATTATCAATTTTAAATCTTGTAAATGAAGTATTAGATATACTTACAGCTTTTGTTCCAGCAAAGGCTCCAACAACTTGTGTATTTGAATAAAATGCAGTACTTAGTGCTACACCTGTTTGGTTAGCAAAACTATATACTGGGTCTGTTGTACCGAACTTAATAAATCTAGCTTCACCTATACCTAATGTATCAGGGCCTGTATCTGCCTGTGCTCTAACAAATACTGATACAGTTCCTGAGCCTGTGTAAGTAAATGCAATTGGCATATTACCTGAAGCAACTGGTGATGTATTTGCATAAAGTCTTGTGCCCCCATTATCATATAGGTTTCCTGCCGTATAATCATGAAGTTGTGGTGTTTCATATATTAGATTTCCTTCAGAATTAGTAGAACTACCATCTCTTATTTGAATACTTATAGTTTTCACATAGTGTGTTCCACCTGTGAGTCTTACGAAACCTTGATAAAAACCTGGACCGCTACCTACTTCTGTTACAAATCTATTATCCATAGTATTTGTTTGCCAAGCACCAATAACAGCTCCAGATACATTAGCACCAGATGATGGCAATACAAGTGTTCCATTTACAGTTACGTCATCTCCTTCTAGTGTACCTTTAAATTTAGCATTACCTGCTGTGTCAATAGTAAAGGTATTTGAAGATACAAAACCATCTGACCCCATTACTATACCACCATTTGCTAGGAAAGTTGCATTACCTGAAGTTGATGTACCTACAGAGAAGTCTCTAGTTGAAGGGTTTGCTTGTGCACCACCTGCTAAGTGATAGGTTGTTATACCCCAACCACCGACACCACCACCTACTATGGTTGATGATGAGTTTACTGCGGCATGAGTAACTTTCGAATCTGCAGTACTTTGAGCTGTTGAAGCTGCTTGAGCCGCATTATCAGCTGTTCCTTGAGCCGTTACTGCTTTACCATCTGCTGTTGAAGCTGCTGAAGCTGCTGCGTTTGCGGCAACTCCGGCAGTTGTTGCTGTATTTTGAGCTACTCCAGCTGCGGCGTTTGCATTGTTAGCTGTTCCTTGTGCTGCAGCTGCTGCTGAGGCTGCTGAATTAGCCGCTACCCCGGCTGCTGAGGCTGAGTTAGTAGCTGTATTAGCTTTACTAAATGCTGAACCTACTGTGCTCTCTAGACTAGACCCAACCGAAGCTGTATTAAATGCGGCTACTGTAATGCTTCCTGAGAAACTTCCTGTTGCACCCGCTAATTCACCTTTGAACTTAGCATTACCTGCTGTGTCAATATAAAAATTCTTTGCTGAAATATATCCTGCCGCACCTAGTTTTATACCTGCTGTTGTATATGCTGCATTACCTCCGCCACTTGCATTTGTACTAGACAAATCTGATGAGTTTACATTCCAACCACCTGCTGAACCATCAGTCAGAGTGATTGTCATATTATCTGTAGAAGATATTTTTGCGTTTGTTATTGCATTTGCAGATATTTGAGCTGTAGTTACATTTACACCCGTAATTTTTGCAAACGTAATACCAGTAGCGGCTATCTGTGCATTATTAATAGAACCCGCAGCTATTTGTGCGTTATTTATTGTTCCTGTTAGTTTATTTGTACCCACAGCACTAATCATAGCATTATTAATGTCTCCATTACCTACACTAATTTTTGCAAAGTCTATGCTTGTTCCTGCACTAATGTCTGCGTTTGTTATGGAGTTTGATGCATTTATTTTTGCAAAGTCTATACTTGCGTTTGAATTAATACTTGCGTTTGTAACTGCACCTGTTTTAATTTTAGCATTTGTAATCGCATTTGCTGCAATATTATTTTCATTAATTCCGCTAGAGTCTACAACAACACTATTAATTGTATTTGCTGCAATTTGGTTATTTGTTATTGTACCTGCAAGTATTGCTGCTGCTGTAATTTGATTTGCTCCAATATGAGATGAATCTATAGCACCTGTTTCTATAGAAGCTGCTGTAATACTATTTGCAGAAATATGTGAATTGTCTATCTGTCCTGCTATTATAGCTGCTGCACCAATACTATTTGTAGCTATTTCACTAGTACCTATAGCTCCTGCTATTATGGCTGTTGAGCCTATGCTGTTTGCAGAAATATGAGAGGAATCAATAGTTCCTGATATAATATTTGCTGTACCAATACTATTTGTACCTATTTCACTAGTACCTATAGCTCCTGCTACTATAGCTGCTGAAGTTATGGAGTTTGCTTTTATTTGGGCAGTATCTACAGCATTTGCTGCTATCAAATCTCCTGTAATTGCATCTGATATAATTTCTGCTGTGTCTACAGAATTAAGGGCTATTTTTGCATTGTTAATTGCATTGTTTGCTATTTGTAAACTTTCTACTGCTCCTGTTAGTAGTTGTGCAGTATCTACAGCATTTTGTGCTATTTTTGTACCTACTATTGCATTATCTGCTATAATTATACCCTGTACACTTCCTGCAGTAATTTGAGTACCACTTACAGAGTTTCCTGCAAGTATAGTACCGTTTACAGAGTTTGCTGATATCTCTGAAGTATCTACAGAGTTTCCTGATAATTCTATGCTAGTAATTGCATTGGCTGCTATAGCAACTGCTTGTACTGAGTTTGCGGCTAATTCTACTGCTGTAATAGAGTTCGCTGAAACTGTAAAGGCTCCTACTGCATCTGATGTAAGTTGAGCCGCTGTAATAGAGTTTGCTTCAATTGCTATTGTTCCTATAGCATTTGCTGATATCTCCGAAGAAGTTATAGCATTTGCTGTAATATTTACACTATCAATACTATTTGATGATATTTCTGAAGAGGTAATAGCATTTGCTGAAATTGCTGCTGTTCCTATTGAGTTTGCTGAAATATGACTTGAATCTATAGAACAAGCTGATATCTGTACAGCACCTATAGAGTTAGTAGCTATCTCTACACTTCCTATTGCATTTGCAGCTATCTGTACTGATGTGATAGCATTTGCACCTATTTCTCCTTCTTCTGCTACTTGTTTGTTTGTAAAAGGTGCTAAAGTATAAGTACTTCCAGTTTTATCTATTTGGGCTATTACACTATCTCTAGCGCCATCATAATCTTGTGCTTGTTTAAATATTTTTTCTGCTGAATGTGATTTTGTAGATGAAGTAGTAATTGTCATAGCAGTATTACTATCTACAAATCCTACTGTAGAGATATGTCTATCTGCACCTTCTCCTATAATTACAACATCTCCTGCTTCAAAGTCAGTTTCAAAAGTAGTACTGCTACCAGTTAATTCTACAGATTCTGCAGCCATTGTTACTGTGCCTGATAGTTCAGTAAAATCTTCATTTGATTGTCCTAATCTTTTGAAGTATCTAAAGTTTAATTTATTGCCATCTACATCTTCTGCTGTAGTGTCTTGTGAAACTATCAAAGGTCTTAATTTATCAGTAGTATCGTAGTCAAACATAAGGAATGCAGTATCTCCGTCTGACATTCCATTAAAAGCTTGGGTTATTGTACTTGAGCCACCGTTTGCTATTATTACTGGGTCTACTTCTGAAGGCGGCTGGAACACATAGTCATTAGAGGCAAGAGTAACTGTACCATTAGAACTATCTATAGACATACTAGTAGTTAGAATACCACCTCTCATAAGACTTCCATTCATACCACCATTTACTTGTTGGTCAGTAATTTGTATGTGTTTACCGCTAATTGTTATTCTTCTTTCTACCCAGTCTGATTTATGCCCTGCTGTATTTACAGTTCTTATTCTTACTCGTCCAATTTTGACAGGCATTGCATTTTCTATTGTGTAGCTGTTTTCATCTCCAGGTATACTTCTAAGTCTAAGATTCCCTTGTTGTCCTATGCTCTTAAATCCTAAATTGGTTGATAGTTCATAGTGAGATAAATGTTCGTATATATCATCTAACTCTCCATCTGCGTCTATTGCACCGTTACCTTCTGTAAATGTTGTGCTATCTGTTCTTTGACTTTTAGGATGTTGCCATTGTGCTAAAACATCAAAAGGTTGTGTTTTACCAACGCCTTCTGCGTCCGGGGTATCTGTTGATTCGGGAACTATTGTAACTACTAAATTTGTTGGCACTGGTACATCTATAGTAGAATCAGGCACTTCAAATACTTCTTCTGGCTCTAAAACATATCCTCTATCTATAGTATCAAACTTACCTAGTGAGTAATCACTTGCATTTATTTGATAAGTCATTTTTTCACTATCTTCTTTGATAGAAGTAATCATATAAGTTTTTAAACTGCCTTGTAAGTCTGAGCCTTCTTCGTCCTCTCCTGATATACTAAATATTACTTCTGAATTAGGGGCTTCACTAAATGCTGATGATACTGTTACTGAAGTAGTATTGTAAGAAGATACTGACTGTGTTTCTATTCTTCCTTGTTCACTCCAGTTTAAAACTACAACACTTCCTGTATCGTCTTTTACATTTGCAGCTTTGGCTGCAGTGTCTACTGCACCTCCAGCTTCATCAAGTAGTACTAAATCTCCTTGGTAGTATGTTGTTGAGTTTATTGTTGCAGTAGGTTGTGCTAAGTATGCACCTCCTTTTGGATAAATTAAATGTAATTTATAAGCTGCAGTTTGGTTTAAATAAACACTTAAATCTCTATCTGTTTTTATAACAGTAGTAGTAGAAGCACTAGTACTTGTAACTCTACCTGCTGTAACTACTCCTTCTCTATCTCCGTCTGCTATATTTATGACATCACCAGGTCTTAACATTGCACCATTTAATCCAGTGGTAAATGTAGCAACTTCCTGCTCTAGCTTACTTGATAGTAAATGAAATTTACCGTATCTTATAGCTTGCCCTTTTGAGGTACAACCAAATGCAGTTACACTTTTTGTTTTAATCTTTCCATCTCTTGCAATTTGGTCTGTATCTTCTATAACTTCTACTTGTTGTTTATAATTCTTTTTAGGGTCAATCCAAGTTACTTTTACCTGATTACATCTAGTTCTATTTGAAGACCCTGAGTATGCAAACTGTCCGTCTACAACATTTGATTTACTAAAAGTGTAAACAGCTCCTTTTTGAATCATTGCGCCTAGGCCTACTTGTCCATTCTGCCATAATAGCATAGACCTGATAGTTGAAGAGAAATCTTTTAAAACTTTTATTGCGTTATCTTGTTTTGCTATGTAAACATTACAGGTAAATCTAGGCTCTAGACCTCCTTTTCCATCTGGTACTAACTCATCACAATATTTTGCAAGAGCATATAAAGAGTATTTATCTATTTGTGAAAAATCAAATTCTGGGTCAATGTATTTACCTAGTCCGTATCTTGGATTAGTTACTAAGTCCATAAAAATCCATACAGGATTACTTGTATACACTGTATCGTAGTTAACATGTGTAGGGTCTGTGAATGTTTTTTTATCTCCCCTAAAGTTACCGTCCCAGTCTACATAAGAAGTAGTATCTGCACCTGTTGTTACATTTCTAGTATAAGCCGCTGTACTTCTTCTCTCCCCTGTATCTCCTATTTTTTCGCTCATAGGGAAATAGTTAGTTGGTACTTTTACTTTAAGTCCGTAAACTTCGTAAGACCTACCTGGAACACTTGAAAATTCTGCGGCGTCTACTATTATTCCACCAATCGCTGTATATGGATATATTAATTTATCTGTTATTAAGTTTTCTACAGCGACTACTGTAGATGCAGAAGAAGTTTCCCACTTGTCTTTTTTAACTGCTGAATCTGGAGATACTCTTTCTATTTTTATTCTGTAATCATCAAAAGGTTGAAATCTTGTTACATCAAATGCGTAAATATAGTTAAAAGGCTGAGTACTTCTAGCTTTTACTAGTCCGCCGTTTGCATTTCCATATTCATAAAAACCACCTCTTTTTGAGTATAAGTTAGCACTACTAGATATAGTAGCTCTACCTACAACAACAGTAGACTCGTAATTATTCCCTCCATCTCTAGAGTATTCGAATGTTATTCTGTTTTCTGAACCTGTTTCTCTTTTTGCACCATTTTCTTTTTGAACGATAAGTGATGAAAATTTTACAGTTACTTTTATTGTATCTACTTCTCCTGGATTGTCTACTCCCATTTGAGTTGCAGTTACTATAACAGGGCTTCCTGTTGGCGATGGAGTCGCACCATCTATAGTATGTCCTAAGGCGCTTAGGCTTGGGTATCCTGTATTCGGTACTTGTTTTAGCTCTCCACTTTGTACTTTATAAGCTATACCTGCACTACCAACTCCTGCTGGAGTAGGTATATAAGTTTGTCCTTCTTCCTCTGAGCCATGTCCATTTCTAAAAGCCCAGCCGAAGTTATCATACTTTGCTGAAGGTATTATATTTGTAGTATCTGTTGGAGTAGACATTACTACTCTACCATTATTTACATCATTTCCAGAAGGTGATTCTACTGTGACAGTATTATTTGCTGTATTTATTGCACTGATTGTTTTTATGAGGTCTAATGTCATTGTGGCATTAGTAGTGTTTGAACTCGGGGCGTATGCTACTTCTACTGCTGAAGTGTTAATTTGTCTTACGATATGAGAGGAAAAATCTGCTCCATCTAATCCAGCACCTTCTATTCTGAGCATTGGAGTAAGATTACTTGGCTCTGCTACATCACTACTTGTAAATACTATATTTGTTCCAATAATTGTTGTATTTCCTGCCACTGTATTTGCAGTACCATTTTTAGCTGCCCCTTGGATTAACATTTTTCTAGTACCATGAGATACTTTTGAATCTTTCATAAATCCAGGACTGTTATGGTCTGTAATTACTCCAGTTGTAGAGTTATAACTAGCATTTGCAGAATATGATATACCTTTAGCTGTATACGACCCTAAAGAATATGCTCTGTCTCCGTTTAATTTTACACTAGCACCCTGATATTTTAGTCCTTCAATTGGACCTTCTGATATTGCGTCAAATACTACAGCAGACTGATTTTTTGTTTCTCCTGATAAATTCAGATATTGTCCAGTTCTAGTATCAGTGGCCGCTGCTGCAGATATTGCTGCTTCCTTGGCTTTTTCTGCTTCTTGTGCTTTCATTTTTGCGTAACTCATTCTTAGTATTCCTCGTGTCCTTTATAATCTGTTGCTGCCGCTTCGGCTTCTGAGTTTCCATAATCATACCCTGTACTGTCGTCTGCTGAAGAGTAAGTAGAAGAAGAGGATGACGAACCTGAAGTAAATCTATATCCATAAGCTGATTTTAATGTTGATTTAGTAAAAGCAAAATTTATAACTGCTCCACCTGCGTCTATTTCTCCATACGCTAAAGGTATAGGTACTCCTGGTTTAGTAGTGTTTACTGGGCCGTTAAATAAACTACTCTTTTCTCCATCAGCATTACTATCGGGGTCTCCCATCATAAGTTCTAGTAATCCTTGTGTTGCCAAACTTGCACCTAAATATCCTAATCCTAAAGCCACCCCTTCTAGAAAACTTCCTACTTCGGCTCCAGCCTTTGGGCCGAACTTAATAGATATTACTATCATAATAATAGCTATTATTATTTTCTTAACTGCGTCTTTTATAGAACCAGCAGGCAATGGTGTAATTATGTAAGTATCTTCATCAAACTCTTGCTGAACCATATCATTCATGTCTAAATATAGTTCTTCGTTTTTAGCATATTCTTTTACTTCACTTCCTTTTTGTACAGTAAAGTGTATTCCTTGGTCTTGGCACTCCATTATATAACGTCTTAATCCGCCTTTCATTGAGTCAATAGCAAGCATACCCTCTTGGATAGTCTTTACGCTTAATCTATGCTTCTCTCCGAAAAGTTTAGCTAGTTGTCCTTTGAATAATAAAGTTTTCATGTACTTGGTTCCAAAATATAGTGTTCTTTGTCTGGATATGATACGATTAAATATGGTATACCTAACGCATTGCAATTATCTATATCATGCTGACTCGGGCGACAATCTTCTTCGTAGTGACTATGGACTACATATAATATTTTTGAAATCGCTTGATATGTTGCGAAAGCTAATCCGTCCATTTTAAAGTCATCTTCAAATTCAGAAATATTTTCCATGCGAATATATCGTTTGTTATTCCCATCTTGTATAACAAGTCCACAACACTCGCGCGGGGCTTCTTGTTCTGCATGATTAAATATTGCCTCAAACATTAATTAAATCTCCTTGCTGCTGGAAATCCACCAAAAGGATAAGTTTTATTGTTATTAATTGAAGTAGAATTAGTAGAGTTATCTCCAGATATTTTATTTGCCGCAAACCTCATCTTGCATCCTATAGTTGTTTTACTGCAAGAGTCTCCTTTTTCCCAAAAAGCGTTTTCATCGCTAGGAGTTTCATCTTTACTTGGTTTTACTGCTTTCCATAATTCTACTTTGCCATTGTTTTCATGTCCACTAGTAGCATTTGTAAATCTTACATAACTATTATGTCTATCATCACTATATGTATAATAGTCAAGTGAACTATTGTAGTCAGAGTATATTCGTATTCTATTAAAATTTACATTTGTATCAGTAGGTGTTCCTGGACTGGAGGTACTTGTAGTTGCCTGCCAATAATTATTTACAGTTACACTACTTGATGTTCCATCAGGGTTATTTCTTGATAATACTTGTGTTGTTTTATAGTAAGCATCTTTAGTAACAGAACCTGTAGAGTATGTAGTAAAAGTAACTCCTGAGTCTATTACGTATTCATCATCCATATTTACATAGGCAACATGATTTTCACTTCCTGCAGGTTTACTTTCAACATCCCAAACACAGCCAGATTGAGCTCTCTTATACGCTGGTAAATGTCTAGAAGCTCCTTGATATTTAAAAGAACATCTATTTGCATGAACAACTCTAGCTGGTATCTTTACATTCTCTAAATCGAATGGTGATACGAGTTCAAGTTCTACAGAAAATTTTGTTCTTGTTTTTATTCTATCTACATAGAACACTTGTCTAGGAAATTCTACAGGAGGTGAAGTACTGTTTCCTGTACCATTGTCTAAGTACTTTGCTAATGTAGTTCTACGTATTACTTTTAATCCTAATAGTGTATGATAGTCAAAATTACCTACTGCATCACTTAAAGTATCTGTAACATTTGCCATAACTATGGTTGGTCTTGGTATAGCTCCATCATTTTTTGCCTCGAAACCATCTGCTTGAACAGGCATAGGTACATATGTTCTAATCGTATTATTTGAGTCATAATCTCTCATTTGAACATTTGATAAATCGTTTTCTATTTGATTTGTAAAGTAGAAAAAGTTACCTTTAGTAACTTCTAATTCATACAGATGCACTATAGCATCTGTTACTTCTAACTTTTGTAAATCTTCTACTATTGGTTTGTCTGCCATTATGCCTCGTATACTCTTTTAAGTGTTGCTGATAAACTGTAGTAATCATCATAATTGTAAGTTACATTCCAATTACTACATATTACTTTGATTGTTTTTTCGTTGCCTGACTCATTTGAATCAGCGTAAGTAAAATTAAATTTTGTTATTCCTGCTTTTGTTTCAAAAAATGCTTCTATGTCGTCTATTTCATCTTTTGGTCTTGTTGAAAAGTTTACAGAAATTTCTTCTGTCATAGGATTCAATCCTCTAGAGGCTCTCTGTTGGTAGCCATCTCCAAAGGATACTTCATATACTTGTGGAGTTCTTTTTACACTAAAGCCTTTGTCGGGATTTACTACTCCCAGTGTTCCTCCTACATCAAATCCTAGTGCCATATTATCCTCCTCCTAAAAGTCCGCCTTGTCTTTGTTCTTTTTCTAATACTTGATAGACTGCTTGATTAATTGCTACGCCAAGTGCTTTTGCTTCTTCTCTATCTGATACTGTTTCGGTAGTACCTTCTGCCATGTTTACATTAATAGAAACATTGTTAGTTCCTCCAGCGCCTTTGCCCATCTCTACAGGAATACTTCTTCCGTTTGGTAGTGGTACTACTGCTTCTCTACCGTGTAGTACTGCAGGATATCCTGATGTTGGGCCATCTGCCACACCACCATCTGAGTAAGAACGTCCATGTCTTGACATGATACCACCTTGTCTTGCACCTCCGCCAATAAAAGCTGAAAACATTGCTCCAAGTCCTTTACCTCTTTGTTCCATCATTAGGTTAACTCTTTGCATGAGTGCGTTTGCCATTTGTAGTTTTGCAACAACAGTCATAATTTTAGCAGTTTCTTCGTCTTTTCCTGCAACAGCCCCTAATAAACCAATAGTTCCACTGAATTGGTTTAGATTTTTTGAGAATTCGTCTCCAAATAAACCTTTAACTTCTTTAGCTGTTCCATCATCATCGCCGCCTTGTCTTCCATAATCTTCATCGAACAAAGTCCCGCCATCAGTCAGTTTATCCCAACTACCATCATCTATTTTTTCTACTCTTTGTTGGTTTGCATTTGTCAACTGAGTTATTTCTTCGCCCTTTACTCCTATAGTTGTATTTAATCCATCAATTTCTTTATCTAAATTATCTATCTCTTTTTGCACTGAGATAACACTGCTTACTAAACTTTCTGAGAAGTCGTCTTCGAATTTGCTTACTTTGTCTTGTAAATAACCTTCTTGTGCTACTAAAAATTGTTTATTGGAAGCTAATACTTCATTAATGGTTTTGTTGCCTCCATAGTTTAGCCCGTTGTGTTTAAATAATTTAGTATTTCCGCTTTCTCCGCTACGTAGTCTTTCTTGTAATATTGCTGTACTTTTATTAACTCTTTCTATTGAGGCTAAATGACTTCTTATTGCATCTGCAGTTTTATCTTTAGCGTTATCAATTGCAAATTCTGTTAGTTCTCTTTGTCCTGCGTCTGATTTGATAAATGCAGGTATTTTGTCTTTATGGTCTTTTCTTTTTAGAATATCCATTTTAGCACTTTTCTTTCTTCTTAAGTCTTGTGCTATTGAAATCTCTTTTTTTGCTACTCCTATTTGTGCATTATTTTGTCTTATCTGCAGTTGTTCTAAAGCACCTGTCATACCATTAGCAACTTTAGCTATTGCGTATGAATGTTCTAATCCGCCTTCTACAATTTTATCTCTTACTAAGTTAGCGTGATAGGTTCCTGCTTTATTTATTTCTTCAGCCACATCTTTTGGTTTCAAAAAGTCTGGTATTACATCATCTAAGAACTGTTTGGCAATAGCATCGCCTATAGCATTTGATAAAGTATTTTTTAAGTTTTGACCTAATTTATCAAAAGCGCCCTCTTCTCCTCTTATAGCAGCACCAATCCCTTTACCGAAATCAGTATATAAATCAGTAAACATTTTATTATATGTACTAAAGAAATTATCGGCCATCAATCCTGCCATAGTTACTTGCATTTTTTGTACTTCTAAAGTTTCTTTTGCGAGTTCTAGTTGTTGTTGTAAACCTCTCAAAGCTACTGAATCTTTATCTAATTTTGCTGATTGTATTTTTAATCTTAGTTCATCTATATCATGTTCTTGTTTTTTTAATTTTAAAAGTTCTTGTGCATGTTTAAGCTGTGCTGCATTGCTTCCTGCTCCCCCTAAAGCAATGGTTATTGCTTCTTTCTTCATCTTAAGGTCTAACATTTGTAATGCGATTGCTCTTTCTTGTATTTTTGTGTAATATTCTAAGTTTGCAGTTGCTAATTCAAAACCTGCTTTGCCTTCTTCTCCTATTTCTTTGTATGCTTTTGCTTGTGACTCTAATAGTGTTAAAAGATTCTGATAAGGAACTTTAGGTAAACTCTGAACAAGTCTATTTTGCTCTTTTACTAACTCACCTTCCACTTCCTGTAATTGTTTTACTGCAGCTCCTTGAGTATTTATTGCTGTGGTTAATTCTTCTAGTTTTTCCGTTTGTTTGTCAGTAAGTGTTCCTGTAAATCTAAGGCTATCTGCAAATTCTTCAAATCTACTATCTAATCGTCCTAAATTGTCAAAAGTTTTGAGTAATTCATCACTCATTTCGTCGAATTTTTCAGGGTCTAAAGCTTTATTTTGCTCTAATAATTGGAAATTTTCTATAACTTTATCTATACTAGCACTAGATACTGCTTCTGATAAATGTTGTATTCTTTCTAGTGTATCTTCTAATAAACCTCTTTGTACTACATCTCCCATTTTTTGTAATTCTTTATTTAAAGTTTCTAAAGAGTTTGTAGCTTCATCTATTCTGTTTCTAAAATCATCAACATCGCCTTGGTCAGGCCCAAAGAACTTATCATAAGCTGCTTTACCTGCTTGAAATAGTAAGATTGCAATACCTATATAAGATAGAAAACTCATTATACCTGTTAGAGCCATAGTTACAGTTCTTGTTGCTGAAGACATCACGCCCATAGCTTTTTGCCAGTGTATTTGCATCTGGGTAGTTTTTGTCATTACACCGTTTTTTATACCTTCAAAACTTAAAAGTATTTTTTGTTGAGCAACACTTGTTTTACCTTGCATATCTGTAAGCATTGCAGTATACTTTGCTTTCATTTGTTCAGTCATACCCGCAAATGCGCCTACACCTCTAGTTACTTGAGATTTAATAACACCAATTTGTTTATTTGTAAGTGCTTTTCCAGCTTTTAATGCTTCTCCACTAGCTCCTCCTAATTTACTCGTATCTAATCCATCTTTACCCATTCTTTTCATAAATTTTTCTTGGGCTATAGGAGTTCCAGCAAGTTGTTGTCTTGCTGCTTTTAATGATTCTGTTTTTGCTTTTAATCGGTCTAATTGTGCTTCATGTGCTTCTGTTTGTTCTGCTTGTTTTACCAATAATTCTTGATGCGAAGGAATCACAGAAGATATAATTGTAGTAGCAAAAAGACCCATTGCAATTGCGGCTGCCGTAATATTATTACTAAAGAAATCAGCTGCAGGTTCTACTAGAGCAGATATAAATGGTCTTATACTATCGATAGTTTTCTCAAAAGCAACTCCTAACTGTGCAATAGAGTTAGCTTGTGGTTCCATAATAGCATTAATCTTACCAAACTTTCTTTCTGCTTGGTCAAGTACTTCGTTTACTACTGCTTGTGATTTTTGATAGATAGACAGCTGGTTCTTATTTAAACCGAGAGACGCTGCATATTTTGTCGTTGCCTCTTCTAGTCTTAATACGATACCAAGTTCGTCTAATAGTTCTGGTTCCGCTTTTGTAACACCTCTTACTAACCTGTTAAACGAGTCAGTAACATCTCTACCAAGTGCCATTGACACAGTAAATGCGGCTTCTGATAGTTCTGTAAGCTGTCCTGCAGATAATCCTGCAGCTCTACCAATAGCACCTGCCTGTGCCGCATCTCTAAAATTAATCATATTTCGAGTAGCATTTTGTAAGTCATGCGCTAAAGATTTATAAGCAACACCAGTCGCAGCAGCAAATGCTAACTGTCCTTGGGTTAATACTCTATAATCTGCGGATGATTTCAGGAATCTGAATAATGCGTCTACGGCAAAGAGGTTAGCTGCTAATGTTGCATAAGCAGGAACAAGTCCTCCTGTAATACCTTGAGATAGTTTTGA
>Ga0209645_1000691_pt1 | contig 17314 bp, 25 predicted proteins | sample ETNvirenome_6_30_FD_184070 | JGI IMG/M metagenome (GOLD analysis project Ga0209645, IMG submission 184070) | Marine viral communities from the Pacific Ocean - ETNP_6_30 (SPAdes) (version 2) | ecosystem: Environmental > Aquatic > Marine > Oceanic | place: Pacific Ocean | collected 2013-06-19
TCTTTAGTGGACTCCCGCTTTGACTGCTTCATCAGCCTTTTGTATTTCCTGACCAGCTTATCTTTATCAGTCATGTGTCTAGGATGAATAGGATTCTCAGAATAATCTTGGCTCCAGTATCCAAGCAACTGAATCAGGGCGTCTTCTTTAGAAATACCTAAGTGCCTGCAATACCTGTTGAACGCATTGATTACCTTCCCCTCAAATGCGTTAGTCTCCCGTTGCAGAACTTGCCTAACGTGCCCCGTCCTATGATCGTGATCTAGAACGGGGTCCGTTATGGGCAATAGGGATATGGGGTCTATCCCCTTCTGCTTATTGAGAACGTTGTCTCGATAAGCTTTTAGCTCCTTGTATTTAAGCTTGTTCGCCATAATTTAAGCCAGAGAAGAACTGATAGCTGTCATTCAGTTTATTAAACGCAGCTATACCCCACTCTACCTTATCGGCAGACCATTGCTTCACCTTCATTTCAGTGGACTCGCAGTCAAATACGACGCTAAACACATCTGGGATGTAATCTAGGTTCCACTGCTTTGCAATAATCTGGGCTTCAATGGCTAGCTGACAGCAGTCCGTATCGTAACTCTTGTTCTTATCGTTCCTGAACTTGAAGTCGTACAACTCGTACTTCCCTCTTTTGTTCATGCAAATAAGATCAAGCATACCAGCAACATTCAAGTCATCGTCCAACACAGATAGCTCCATGTGTACTGGAGCGGTCTGAACGTTAGATATGTGATCAATGAACTTGTTTGCGTACTGCTTGTAAGGACCGTGGTAGTCGGCTCCATCTTGGTATTGCTTAAGAGCTTCCTCTAAGCCTGCATGAGCTTTTGTGCCGAACTCTGAAGACGTTACTTCTGTGCCGTCCTCGTCCGTTCTGTAGCCCCACAGACGCTCTTTGAGCTTGCCCGGTGGATCATCAGGGTACTTCTTGGTGAACTCGATCAGCTTGTTCTCTCTCCAGATGTTCATGTCGAATCCAGATAGCCCCTTGGGCATAATCGAGAGAACGCCAGTAACCGAGGGAGAGACTCCCCCGTGTTTCTTGGCTTTGGCTATACTGTCTACGGACTTAACCAAAGACACTTTGCCTGTACTGCTTTTTTTGTAGAAGTGCATTACAGTGATACGCTAGGCTCCTCTACCATCTTGAAGATTTCTTCCTTGTATTTGTCGAGGAGAGTTAGCTTCAGCATCTGAACGTAGTCCTTGTCGGACAACCCTTCTGCTCTGAAGCCGTATATCTCTTCTCCATCAATCTGAGCCTTCTGGCGATGATACGTGCCTCCATCTAGATGTAGTGTATCTTCGTCAATACGCCTGTACTCTCGGTGGTGTACACCGCCAATAAGAGCAGCTATAGACTCTGTTCCATTGTGGTCAGAGGACAAGTAAAACTTGCACCATTGTACAATTTCTCCCCAATCAATCGCTGGACTCGCTTGACTCGTTTGGCTCGCTTGGCTCTGCATTTTTAGCGTTAGCTTTGATTTGGTTCACTATCTGATCTTTAAGATCGTCAATATCCGCTCCCGTCATGTTGCCCCAATTTAGGTTGACGTTCCTGACAGCGAGATCGTGTCCAAATTTCGCAAGCATACCAGTAGTCATGCCAGCAAGAATATCAAGAAGCGATTGGTTGTCGAATTGGTTTTGGATCATGTAACCCTTGACCTGCTCGTCTGATATATCTTCTTTTTTTATTTCGTTAGTTTTATTAGTTTCGTTAGACATAATTTATAAGTATTGTTCAGATTTAAGAAATGCAAGTGCTAAAATGCAATAACCGATAAGATCTATGAATGTATCCTTAACGGTCTCTTCTGCAACTAAAAGTTTACCATTCTTGCAATAAGATTTCAGTCTTTGTACTTTGTCTCCAATGCGTATGCAAATGGAAACTAGAGTGCCTACACCGAACTCCTCGGATTGTTGAAAGTTGGCGAATATAGATCCCCCGACGGTGTAGTCGTGCCTCTTCTTGTTAAGCAATTCCCTGACTTTAGGGAAAAGCTCATCCAAGAAATCGTCAAACTGTGCTGGCGTCATATCACTCATGCTTCTTTGGGCCACATTCCTCTGGATTGCAAGTACTCCGTAACCTTGTCCATATCTGGAGTAATTCTTCGGGGCCAGCGAATCGCTTCTGATTTGGCTATTTTGCTGTTATGGCTTATTCGGCGACTAGCAGCATAATCCTCTCTTTTTTCCTGTATCTCCTTCAACAGGTCTTCAGCCGACATAGGCAAGACACAGCCATTGCTGGCTTCAAGAGTGCCTCCGCTTATGCAGGCAGCTTTGTGCATCGCTGTCCTAAATCGAGAAGGTTGTATCTCGTGTACTACTTCGCCTTTTTTATTTTTTACTAACCACATTTGTTTTTCGTTCCTTTCTTTCTTTTTCTAGTTGTTTATGTTCTAGGTAATCTTTGAATACTTTCTCAGAAATTTGGTGATGTTTTCCGCAGTTGTTGCATTGCATTTGGTGCCTTCTTATGCCAGCAGCACTAATTCTGTTCTGCTTCTTGTGCACTTTTTCAGATCCGCAGTGAGGGCAACTCCATCTGTCAGACCCCAAGGATACACCAACGTGCGTCTTAGGCTTTGCGTAGTACGACAGCTCGCTGTACACCTCTTGGAGAAGCAGGACATCTCTTTTGCAGTACTGTACCATGTAATCCAAGGCTTCTTGGTCTTTGTCTAGAACTATGTCAACCCAAAGATCCCAACTGGTGGATATTTTCCCCTGCCCGAACAGGTACTTTCCTAAATAATCCAATCTACCGGAGTTCAGTCCCATCTTTCTTGCCCACTTCAGAGTGTCAACTGTAGTTATGTTAACATCTCCACGGACCTTATGGTACATCATCCTGCCCTTTAACCAAGGGAAGTCAAAGCGATCTATGTTGTGCCCTACAATCTCATCAGCGTCTTCGATGACTTCAGCGAACTTTTTGATGATACGGTAATCCGCGTTGTTGTTCTGCTCTCGCCAACGCCCAATCTTGTTGAAGTCCCAGTCTATATTATGAACCTCTTTCTCGTGCTCAGTCTTCCAGCACATAGTTACAACCGCCCTTTCCTTAACAATGTTGTCATGCGGTATATTTATTTTGTATCCCGCTTTCCAAAGTAGGGCTATGTTAGGGCTTGTCTCTATGTCTAGGAATACTCTTTTCATAATAATTTTGAGGCTAAGAATTCTGTACACATAGCTCCGAACTCCTCGTCCTTGCAATCTGCGTACTCTTGGGTACTGTGAACAGCGTGATAAATTTCGTGAGCTATAAGTGGCTTATCGTTGCTTTCCGTGTAAATCAATATCCAAGGCGATAGTGTCCAGCAACATCCCCTGCAATCTCCTAGCTCTATATCTTCGATGACTCCAGACTCCTGCACCCACTTCTTAAAAGAAGGGAAAGAGCCTCCCAACTGTACGAGGTACGTTGTCGGTAAAAAATCAGATGATATGTCGAATCGTTTCATCTAAGAAAAAAGGGGGGCCTAGGTAAACAAAAATATGAAAACAAACCCTAAGCCCCCCTTGAACAGTATTATGATCGTATAACACATGTCCCCGCGAGTTGGGGACAAAGCAGATATGATAGTATCAGAAAGCCTCTTCTTCTGAAGAGGAAGTTGGTAAGACTTCAGGAGAAGCCTGAAACTCCTTAAATGCTGCCCAGAGTTCTCTGGCTAAAGACAGTGACTCGCTTGGGGCTCCACCTCGTTCAGCAGCAATCTTAAAGACCATTGCTAGGCTAATCGCCTCGTCCCTGTTACCAGATGACTTACCACTTGGTAATGGGCGTGGAGGTTGAGCGACACCTTCAGGCTTTCCGAAGGAAACTTTCTTGTTCCCTTTCTTGGTTTCGCCCTTCACTGTCATTTCGACAATAGATCCGGGACCCCACCAAGGAGTCTCTGAAGCTGCGTTCGCATATACGGTCTCTCCATTTTCCAGTACTACTGAAAACGGGTACATTTTCCCGTACTTGCTTTCCCAAGGTTCTCCGAACCTTTCTATCGATTTAATATTTTCCATAAGTACTAAAAGGCATCTGGTTCGGCATCTGTCAAGTCCCATTCTACAATTTCTTCATCTTTTTCTAATTTTTCTAGATTTTGTATCTCGGTATGGAACATTCTTCGGCTCTTTTGGAACCAGAGATCACGGTAAACGAGTATGCCAGAGTTCCGCTGCTTAGACACGTAGAACTTCCCATCGGGACCTTCTGCCTGTTCTCCAGCCTCTATCTTCTTCTCCTTCTCCTTGTTTCTCCAGATAAGAGCAATACTGTGCGATGCAGCTACAATTCCCTGACCACCAAGAATGTGCTCATTCTCAGGTATGCCAGCAGTAGTAGCCTTCTTCGCGTCACAATGAGCTATCAGGATTACCGTAACCCTGTTGTCCAGTGCAAACTTAGCTGCTTGCTTCGCAATTCGCTCTTGCCCGTTCCAGTCGTCTTTGGCTGTTAGGTGCATTAGAGCATCTATCACAAAGATGTCGCATCCATATCTGCGATTAGCGTACAGGAAGTCATCCTTTAGGCTTTCCCAAGTATTGTCTGTACCCTCCTCTGATTCAACGAACCAAAGTTTGTCTTCGAGTATACTGACATCCTGATCAATCCGGTCGGGGTTAGGGCACTTCCCATTCTGCATCCAAAGCATCTGCATTAGCATACTGCTACTAGGGATCTCAAAGGATGCTACGCAACCCCTTCGATCATTAGCTACCATCTCGTGCAGTACCATCTGGTACATCAGTTGGCTTTTACCGTGCCCTGCGTACCCTCCTAGGGTAACTAGCTCGCCCTCACGCAATCTGAAGGGAAGCTCGGGCCACATGAATGGGTTGTGAGCCTTTTCACTCTCGTACCTATTGACCTCGTCAACGACATCCGAGCTTAGGCTTGAAGCTGTACGAAGAGTAGGAGGATCGTTGGACTCCGCAGATTGAATCAATCCTAGAGCCTCTGAAGGACGTTTGCGTAGCAAATCGTTCGCATCGTTTATATCCTCTGGGTAATTCACAGTCCTGCAACGCTGCAAGCCTAGCCTCTTCGCTATAGCCTTAGAAGCCTTTTGACCAGCCTCATCGTTGTCCATAGCTACATAGATATTCTCAAAGCGTGAAAGGGCCTCGTAGTCGTTATCTATCCAGCCCAAGTTGGATACACCGCTAGGCACAGACAGGCACGGCATCCCGACATCCATCTGGTCCCAAGACATAGCGTCTATCTCCCCTTCGGTTATCAAAATGCTTCTGTCGTTGTCCGTGACGTTCTTCCAACCCCACAGGGTATGCCACGCCTTCGTGCTCCAGATGTCCTTCTTGCCGTCCTGACGGAGGACTCCAGTGCTTTTCAGCATCACGTAATTGTCGTCTGGATCATGGAACTTCACCGCCCAGAAGTCCTCGTTCACTCCACTGTACCGCTTGTGGGAACGAACTCCGTACTTCCGAAGCACGTTCTCGGACAATCCACGGTCCTGAAGGTACTTCATGGCCTCTGTGCCACGCATTGACCCTAGTGCAGTGCTGCTGTCTGGAGTCACTGTCGGGCGAGCGGATGAAGCCACAGGCTTCAAGTCGTGCAAACCGCAGATACGCCGAGCCTCCGTAAAGGCTTCTTTCCAATTAGAGAACTTCCTAGACACTAAGTCCAGTATAGTCACCAACTCTCCCGTGGCTGAGTCCTTCGCCAAGTATACCCCATTACGGGCCCTGAAAACCCCACAAGATGAGCCCTTGTTTCCATCTAAATCGCCCATTTCCCAGTTGTTCCCACGCTTTTTCGCTTCAGGGAAATACTTGCTCATCACGCTCTCGATCTGAGAACTTAGGGCTACGTTAAGCTCCTGTGGTGTACTCATGAGTGGCACCTCCAGTACGCTTTCTCTTCAATTACATCTGCAATAAGATCATCTAGGAGATCATCCAAAGAATCCCCTGAATCGAGAATTCCCACTAGGTCTCTCTCGATGTCCCAAGACTTAATCTTTTCAAGCCAAGTCTTACGGAAGTACTTCCGTGGTCCTGACTCGAAAGTGATACGCCCCTCGGAGTCCGACAGAGCAACGAGAACTGGGTCTTCCCAGCTTCCGTCCTCACGGGCCTCCTTGTACTCCTCGACAGCCTGCGAGAAGCTGCCCTCTGTTTTGTCTATACTAGTATTCTTCATAAAAAAAAGTCATCATTTTAACAAATCCATCCCATGCACCAGTGTCTGGGTAAAAAGTTTCATCTAATTGTGGCATCGGCTCGTCAATCTCAAGATCTCTCGATAGAGACCCTTGGTCAATAACAAACATATGCAGTCCAGCCGTTCGCGACTCAGATCTTGAAAGATTGAATGGATCACTTAGTTTGCTACTCATTGTACCTCTGGTCCTCCTTAACCATGCTAGGCTTTCTAGCTTCCCGATCCTTTTGATCCTGCTCTCTGGCTTCTTTTGCATCGAAGAAGTAAGAGTTCACAAAGCCACGCTCTGTAAGGGCTTCCCAACCGCCTTCTATGAAGGTGTCTGCCATCAAGTAGTCAGGCCATATCATGCACCCAGACTTGTAAAACGAAGGAAGAACTAGGCTTTTGCCGCTTCTGCCACGGACCTCGATTTTGTAATCGTCCCCGTTTTCCTTCATGCGGATCACCTGACCCGCATAAAGGCTTTTGCCGTTCCCGTGACGGAACGTGATGACTGACCCTACGTCAATCATATCTGACCCCCTGCCTCGTAGTACGACTTGTGCATCTCTTCGAGCATCTCTGCTTCGTTTGCTCGCTGTTTAGCCTCCAGCTCTTCGAACCAAAGCTTGGCTTCGTAGTCCAGTTGGCTGTCCGGCTTTAGGGCTCTCATGTTCTGAGAAAGCATGGATTTTACTGTGGGCTTTGGGCCGCCCACTGGCCTTTCTCTGTTAATGTTCATGCTTCGGACACTGTGGACTTCCACTTTTCTGTCAACAACTTTACTACTCTTTACACTTTTTTACTACTCTTTACACTTTTTTATAACAAAAGCGGGAAAACTTAGGTGAAATCCGTCAGGATTTACGCCCCAAAGGGGCAAACTTTCACTTTTCTTAAACTTTAAGAAGTATCCAAAAGGTACTAAGGAGTACTAAAGCAAGGTTACTAAGAGCACTATTAGTACTATTAGTACTATTAGTACTTAGTTATATTATGTTATAGGAAAGTTATATGTAACCGATTTCGGTTAGTTGATGTAACCGATTTGAGTTACTTGGGCATATTTTCCCCAAGAAGCATTTTCCTGTAGTGATGCGAGCCGATCTTCTTGATGCGACCCTTAGCGACTAGGTACGAGATCCTGTTCTGGATCGTCTGGGGCCTAACGGCAAGTAGCTCGCCTATCGCGGAGTTGCTAGCGAAACACCCAGACTCCCCGAATCCTGCGACGTGGCCTAGGATGAGCTTGTCTAGGTGGCTTAGGCTTTCATCTTGAAGGATCTCTGTGGTTATCCATATTCCTCTGCTTGGTGACATTCCTTTGGCAGAGCAGAATTCCCGCTTGTTGTCAACAGGAAATCTTTCAGGGACAAAAAGTACTAAGTGTCCCAAGTGGCATAACTGGCAACTGGCTTTTAGGCTTAGGCTTGCTTAGGCTTATTTAGGCTTAGGCTTATCTAGCTTAGGCTTAGGCTTATTTATATATACGTGTAAAATAAAAGTAAAAAGCATATTGCCCGGTTCAGTTCCGGCTGGGCACGCGCGCACGCGCACACGCACGAGCCTGTACCCACGATCCTGATACCACCTCTGTAGTTGGATTCCCAGGACAGCAAATTTTGACTGTAGTTGAAAAATCAGGACAGACAGAAAAGTTGCTCTGTAATTGGAACTTCGATACAAAATTGGAAGGATTCGGAGCCCTAAATTCAAATTTAAAAAAGATATAAATCGTAGTAAAAAAAGTGTAAAAATTAAGGCCCCGGAAGGGCCCCGATTCGCCCCGATTTGCCAAAAGTGAGGAATTAGGCGATCAGAGGCCCTAGAATACCCCCAAGGGTATCCGCAGGTATCTGGCATAGGGCAGGTACCCAAAAGAGCCGAATAGGCCCATTAGAGGCAGCGAGAGACCCCTTTCCTATCTCAAAAAGGTACTTATGAAGCCACTAGGGCCCCGATATAGCCCTTTAGGGCCCTATAGAGGGTAAAGTATTGCCCCGATAGGGCCCCGATTCAGGGCGATTTAGTAGGGCCCCGATTCGGAGCAAAGGGCCCCGATACGAAAAGGGCCCCGAAAAACGGGGCCCCGATTGGATTTTAATATATATCTAGTATTTATTCCTCAAATTTATAGCGTTCTATAAATACTCTATTATATTTAGGATTTCGTTTTAGTAATATATTCACGGCCTTTTCCTCAGTGAATGAAAAGCTTATATCATTATCAGATATAGCATTGTATCCCCAGCGTTTTGTTAAAGGGTCAAATGATCTTTTTACTTTTATAAATAACGTCATTATATTTCGCCTTTCCTTTTAAGGTATAATAAAGAAAGTAATACAATTATACCGGATATAAATCGTATACTATGTATAATTTCTATTTCCATGATTAGAATTCCTTTCTATATTGTAAATCGTTAGAAGGCTCGAATTTATAAAAGTATATCCAACATTCTATAGGCTCCGCGTACCCGTCTAAATTAATATATACTTTTTCACGTTCGTACATATTAGGGTGACCTTCTAAAGAATCTAGATCGAATTCTATATCTTTATGGTTTACCTTATATACTTCTACTCGTATATTATCTTTCTCTATATCCTTATATAGAAAAGGAATGTTTCCGCATTGCATACCGTATTTTTCTACGGTCTCGCCTTTTCCTATATATTCGGAATCCTGCAATAAGTAATTATTCCCTTTATTACTTTTCAAGGTACCGTACACGGCGACATATTTACAATCGCCCCAATCGTATATACTATCGCAAGTATCGTAATCGTATCCAGAATCGTAAGACGTATCGAGGTACTCGGATTCTAAATCATAAGCGGAATTATAATACTCTTTATACTTATACGAGTTAGTATAATTATTATAATTGTTTGCTTTATAATTATAGTTATCCCAATTTATTATATTGTTTTGCTTTCTCCCAAAACAATTCGATTTGCTATATAATACCTTTCCTTTTTTATGCCAGTCGCCATGCCTTATAATATTACCCGTATCGAGATTTACTATAAGGGCTCGCGTCTCTGATAAAGATAATACTTTAAGCCAGTATTTAGAAGGTATCTCAGAAAGTATATTAGATAATTCTTTAGTATCGGATATATCTTTATTACCTAGCCCGGAATACGTACCGTTAGTAAATAAACAATATTTATTATTGTTATTACTAAATTCTATAGGGTGAATATTAGCTTCATTAACTTCACCTACTGTTGCGTATCTATAATGACAAGCAAAGGGTCTTTTAGTATTTAGCAATTCCTTTGCTATATCATAATCTTCCGTTTTTACTATATCTAAAGTATCTAGATATAATATACCGAATCCGTCCGGATTCTTTATCTCCGCGTTATATATAACGTTCTCCGGTATAGACTTTGCTTTTTCGTTTAGTATAATTAAGCACATTTTATAATTTCCTTTCTTTATTATAAGTATTTTTGTATATTGTTTTCGCCTTCTGTATATTCTTCAGCGTTAATCCAAGTATTAAAAGAGATAGCCATTGCATTTATACGTTTTAACTTTTCTTCGGAATATATACTTTTCAGTAAAGCTTGGTTGCTCTTTAGGTATTCCTCAAATGATATACCTTTTTCAGCAGCCTTTATAAGCTTATTAATTAGCTTATATCTAAACAGTATTTGATTCGAATGTTCGACCCTCGATATAAGGCGAAATTCTATAAGGGTTCTATTATATCCAACCGAATTATTCTTTTCACGTATAGCGGAATACTTTGTATTCTTATTATATTCTTCCAGCTTCTTATTATGAGAGGAATAACTTTTTTGGAGTCTATATCTATACATAGCGAATAGAAGGCCGGAATACTTTCTTATATTAGCCAAGTTTACTATATCAGAAGGCCCCGATACATTTATGTGCCCGCCACATTCGGAATTTACGTTTTCATCATTTAATATATCTTTAGCTTCATTTACATGATTTACTAAAGTATCGTATCCGTACTCTAAACAATATATATTAGAGATACCTTCTACTCCACAACTCGAATCATTTTCGAATCCGGAAAAGAATCTATATTCGCCTATGTAATCGCCTTCATGACGTTTACCTAATATAGAATTCTTTTCTACTTCGAATCCTATACTATAACGATGCGCCCCGGTATTATTGTTATATATAACTTCTGGCTCGGGGCTTCTATGGTATTCGCAAATACGCGTTTTATCTTTAGGCATTTCAGATACATACTCTCCTAAAGCTTCATCGAAATACGCTTCATCACTACATACATAATCATCTATATCGGAACACCATATATAGTTCTCCGAGTCCTCATGTATCCAACAATCTAAATTTTGGCTATATATACATTCGCTACGTAACATATATTCGTTATATTCGTATACGTAACATATATCATCGGAATCTTTTAGGAAGTATTCGGATTCCGATTCTATAAAAGCACAATCATCTATATCCCTTAGATTGCCTTCATTCGTATATACTAAATCGTATTCCTCTTTTATTTCCTCTAAAGTATTCTCGCAATTATATACGGATTCGTCTAAATATAATCCGGCACTTACTCGCATATATTTATCCGGTACTTCAAATTGCCTATATATATATTCGACTTTGTCTTTAAATACTATACGATGAAATCCGAAAGCCTTTTTATGTATTTCGGTATTACCTAATATATCTTCATAGCAATTTATTTCAGCTATATTCGTAAGCGTAGAATGTCCATTACAACTTTCTACTATATTTACCTTTTCAGGGTAACCGTATATAGCCCTTTGCTTTCCTCTCATCGTTATATACGTCAAACAAACTTTGTCGCAGTAAAGACCCTTTAAAGGCCCTGATTCGATCTCACCTATATAACAACTTTTCCTAAGTATATTAAATTTTGATATACTACATCTAGCAAATCCGTTATACATTAAATAGCCAGTGGTATTAGAGTTAAAGTATATACCGTCTCGATCTTTATATAATTTCATATTATTGTTATTACTTATATATTGTTTTTGTTGTATCCCCTTAAAGGGGAAAGAGCTTATATTATCGCATGGCTGTCAACCGTTGGTAATCAACGACTTACGCATGAATTCTATAGGGAACTGGATTTATTATATATAACCAAAGAAAAAGTATATACGATTTATATAACTCGACTGCCCCGAATTTTGCCAGCTTGCCCCGAAATCTCATGTATCCATAATATCAACACACCCACTTGTATCCATGATCGCGTTACAGTATCCAGGTTCTCGATACACAAATTTGTATCCAGGTTGCAACTACTTAGGCTTGTATCTACTATGTGAATACAACTGCGGGGCGGGGGTCGGGGGGATTGTAGTAGAAGAATTGCTATATATCATTTGCCCCTTAAAAAAATACTTGACTCATAGCCCCTTTTATGCTTTAGGCTTATTTTTACTATGAGTACCCCTGATTCTAATGCTGTTAAACAAGAGTTGTTTGAGGACATCAGTACTGCTGTACAACAATATGCAGAGGAGTACGAAGTTAAAAAGTTGAAGTGCCTAGAACGGTACGATCCTGAAAAGGTAGCTACTATATTATTTCTTTCATCACAGGGTAAAAGTGTTAACAATATAGTAACTAAGTACGGTTTTAAGCATGAAACAGTACAACGTGTTCTAGTGTCGTACGCTGACCACATGGGAAAGTGGCGTGAGCTTGGCGGTCAACTTGCGGCTTACTCTTACTTAAACATAAACTCACTAGAGGAAGAAATGGTGAACGACGTGCGTACACGTATGCAGTCCGGTGAGCTTAAACCTACTTTTAAGGACATCAAAGACATCAGCATAGCGAAGTCTAACTCCTCTAGAGAAGCTATGCTAGCAAGGGGAGAAGCTACTAGCATATCCAGAGAGGAAAAGGTGTACACTGACGATGATTATAAAAGCCTAATGGAAAGAGCTAGAAGCAAGATGAAAAAAGCGGAGGTTATAGATGTTGATAATACATAGTTTTGAAGGCCCTGACGACGAAGAAGAAGTAGATAAGGACAGGGTTATTTCTCATTTATTTAAGATTATACATAAAATGGACCCAGATACGTCTTACGAAGATATAGCTGCGCTTCTTGCTGCTAACATGGCCCTAGAGGACATGGAAAAGGGACTGGATGATTTTAACATAGAAAGGAATTAAGGCGGTGAACGGTAAAGGAGATAGAGACAGAACATCTGACAGAGAGGCGTTTTACAAAGCGTACGATGCGGTATTTAAGCCCAAGGAACCTTTTTACGATGATGTGAAAAAGTACGAAAGTAGATTTAGAGGGGGAAACATAGATTCGACTCAGGAGGAAACTTCTGAAGACGTGGGTGCGAATCCCACTTCCTCCACCATTGAAACAACGCCTTTTAAGGCAGACCCAATTAAGCACGACATAAGGCGAGTAATTTAATTAAGGGCAATTTATGGTACTGTAGCTCAATAGGAAGAGCATCTGATTTGTACTCAGACGGTTGCAGGTTCGATTCCTGTCGGTACCTCCAATTTTTTATGAATATTACAAAAGGAGATAAAGTCGTACTTAAGACAACAGGAATAGGTTCTAATGGAAAGCCAGAAAAGGCTAGGGTGAACTACCCTTATGAGCCAGAGGAGATTAAAAGGATGCAGAGCGACCCTATGGTAGTGGTTAGCGTCTCGAAGGACCCTGACAGCGTGTACGTAGACGTTAAAAGCTATCTAGGTAGGCCGATGATTCAAAAGCATGGTTATATGTGGTTTTTAGCGTCAGACTTAGATCTTGTATAATTAAGTTAAAGTGAAATTTACCGAGCATCCATTCCTAGAGTCCCCTACAGCCAAGGAGATTGTATGGCTGTACAACAACGATCTTCCGCTTTTAAAAGAGCTTCATACTGCCCATGAAAGTAGGATAAAAGCCTCTCAGGACGACCCTGTAAGGCATGGGTTCGATCTTCCGGGCTGGGGACGTATTGAGGAAGGGTTAGGCCAGTACAACGAGTGTCTGGCTTTAGGGGGAAACAGATCGGGCAAGACTACTGGCTTTGCTAAGATTGTGATGAAAGCTGTAACGGAAAGCAACGACGGTCATGTCGTGTGCTTCAGCCAAAACGAAGATACCTCTATCAAGGTACAGCAGTCTGCTGTTTGGGAAATGATGCCCAAGGAGTTCAAGAAGAAGACGAAGAGCATCGAGGGGTACATCAACTACAGTATGCAGAACGGGTTTACTGCCAAAAGCTTTATCTTCCCTGATACCCGTACCCGTGTAGATTTCAAGACGTATACCCAGTTCAGTAACAATCAGACGATCCTAGAGGGCTTTGAGTACGGTTTTCCTAGTGCTGAGGGGTTAAACATAGGAGCGTGGCTTGATGAGTACCTAGGGGACTCTACACTGGTAAATACGCTTAGGTTCCGCTTGGCTACACGAGATGCCGTAATGGGCATAGGCTTTACTCCGATTGATGGGTACACCCCGTTTATTTCGGATTATCTGAAGAACGTAGAGACTTTAGAAACAAGAAAAGCTGAGTTGCTGAACAACAAGGAGCTTCCAGTGAGGCAGTACAGTCCGTCGAGGGATGCGGCTGTAGTGTACCTGCACTCTGATGAGAATCCGTTCGGGGGATACGAGCGTATAGCAAAAGATCTGCGTGGAAGACCCAATGAGGAGATACTGGTTCGGGCGTACGGCGTACCAGTGAAGAGCATGACTTCTTTGCTCCCGCTTTTCAACACTGAGGTAAATGTGCTAAAGGACGAAGTTTCAAACAAGTACGGGATGCAGTTCCCTGATGTTTCTGACAAGTCTAGGTACACCGTGTACCAAGTAGTGGACCCTGCTGGAGCTAGGAACTACGTAGCTATATGGGCTGCTGTAGATGCGTACGATAACGTGTACATCTGTCGTGAGTGGCCTGACTGGGATACGTACGGCGAGTGGGCTGAGTTCGGGGACCCGAAGTGGAAATACGGCCCTGCTTCAAAAAAAATCGGGCTAAACGTACCGGGGTACGTTGAGCTATTTGAAGAGATAGAAGATGAGCTGGGCGTACAAGTATTCGAGCGAATTGGGGACTCTAGGTTTTTTGCTAAGGAAAACGAGAACAACGAGGATCTGTTTATGTCCTTTGAGGAGCACGATATGATGTTCGTGCCTTCTGATGGGCGTATAGAGGAAGTTGGGCTTTCTGCTTTAGATGAGTGGTTCAGCTACAATCCCAATGAGCCTATTGATTCCGCTAATCGACCTAGGTGCTATATTCACGAGAGCTGTCGGAATTTAATCGACAGTCTCATTAACTATAACTCAAAGGGTAAAATGGACGAACCCTTGAAGGACTTCTTTGACGTTATTCGGTATTTGCGAATGGCGAACGCTGGAGAAGGCCCTGTCCATGTAACGGCTCGCGATTTAGCGGTAACTCGCAGGGCTACGGGAGGATACTAATGAAAAAACGATTAACTAAAATTGCTGAAGAAAACAATGTTCAATTCACGGACTTGCTTAAACTATCTGATGAAAAGCTAAGTCCTAGTATGGTTACTGGAGCAGGTAAAAATACTTGGATTTCCGAGGACGGACAAGAAATACTGATTGAGGCTATAGAGGCTCCAGAGGCGACGGCGGAACACATAAACGCTAAGGTTATTAAGGTAGCCCCTAACAAGAAGTACGTATATGCTTACGTCAGAGAGGACAAAAGCAAAATACCTGTGCTTGTTCCCAAGAAGTTTTCTCAAAGGCTAGTGGGCAAAACCATAACAGTTGAAGTCATCAAAGACGTAAATGGAGTTTCTTACCGATACAGAAGAGGAGCAGCTTGATCGCCTAGTTCAAGACAGGAAATTTCTGTCGGAAGAAATAGATCGTTTGCTTGGTTGGGAGTTTTTGAGGCTTGTTGCGTTACGTAATTCAGACGATGTGATGCAAAATAAGGAATTCTGTGATAAGATAGGCGTCAACTATTGGTACTCGTACAGAGTTCTGTACAAGGTGCAAGATAAAGTACAAGAATTTTTACGGAACTTAGAACGGTAATGCAGAGCGACGACTACTCCAAGGCTATAACATACGTTGGCAAAAAGCCAGATATAGATGTTCTTATCAAAGCGTATCAGACTACAACGAACGAGCTGGAGTCCTATTACGATCTTTGCCGTACATCGTACGATGACAGAAGGAACTGGTGGCCCGGAAAGAGCCGGGATCTGCGTAAACATGGCGCTGATGCCTTCCCCTGGGACGGAGCATCTGACTTGGAGAGCCACGTTATTGACGAGCGTGTAACTCGCTTGGTATCGTTGTTTATGTCAGCCCTGAACAGGGCAAATATACAGGCGTTTCCTGTAGAGGCTACAGACATCCCTAGGGCCAAAATAGTATCGAACTTCCTAAAATGGATGACGACTTCTGGGTACATCCCTCGCTTCAAGCAGGAGATGGAACTAGCGGCGAACTACCTTCTTGAGCGTGGTATGATGATCACGTACTGCGGTTGGGTAATGGAGGACCGTACGTTCAAGCAGAAGATAGATCTAAGAAGAATCGCTGCTGTAAGTCCTGAGCTAGCCGAAATGATAGCTACTGGGCAGAACGACGAAATAGTAATTCAGCAAATGCAAGCTGCCGTAAAGGTATCTGAAGCAAATGCTAAAAAAGCCCTAGAGGAGCTGCGAGAAACAGGAGTGGCGGAAGTTCCCACTGTTCGCAGACAGGTTAACGCCCCAGAGGTAAAGACCGTAGCTCCTGATGGTGATTTTATTTTTCCCGCTTATGTAACGGACCCACAACGTGCTCCTTATTGTTTTTGGCGTACGTATTACACTGCACAAGAGTTGCAGAACAAGGTCAGTACAGACGGCTGGGATCAGAATTTCGTGGAGCACGTAATCGAAAACTTCTCTGGTGTAAACATAAATTCCTTGGAACGGGAGCAGGAGGGAAGGCGAAGCATATCATTGACTGATGATGCTTACGAGGCAGAGGAACTGATTGAGATCATACATGGCTACCAGAGACTGATAGACGAAGACGATAAGTCTGAGGGTATCTACGAGACCGTGTTCCACGAATCCTTTTCGGGAGATGCAGGCTTAGGAATTCAAGCTTACGCCAAGTTCGATCTTCTAAACGGTTATGAGGACTACCCTGTGGTAGTCACGAGGTTCAGCGAGGATACTAAGCGTTTGTACGACGCAATGACGGTTCCATCGCTTCTCAGGGGTATACAGAGCCAAGTTAAAGTAGAGCGTGACTCTAGGATAGACAGCAACTCGCTATCTACGCTGCCAGCGGTAACGCATCCGAAGGGAAGAAAACCAGAAGAGATTGGTCCGGGTCGATTTATTCCAGAGGTTCGTCCGGGGGAAATAAGCTTTATGCAGGGACCGGGATTTAATCAAGGCTCTGTAGAAATGGAAAGAAACCTTCAGGATCAAGCCGACCGTATGGTAGGGCTGGACGAAGAGTCTCCCCTGAGCAGTGTTCGTAGGCAGTTCCTAGTTGATAAATACTTGCAGCACATTGCTCAAGTTGTAGCTACTTGTTACAAAAATTTTCAACGCTTTGGGCCTAATGAGATATTTTTTAATGTAACCGGAATTCCAGATCCCCAGATGTTTGATAAGGGAGATCCGAATGAGAATTACGATGTTACCGTTAGTTTTGATGTACTGAACGCTAGTTCTGAAAAGCAAGAGGCTAAATTGAATCAATTAGTTTCTTTAGTCCAGATGGACAGAAACGGATTGATTGACGTGGATAAACTGCTGACAGCGATTGCTGGAAGCATTGACCCTGTTCTGGCTAGTGGCATTCTACGTCCCGCTCAAGAGGCTCAGGACAAAATGCTAAAGGATATTACAGATGACTTATCGAAAATTTATGCAGGGATCGAGGTCCCCGCGCGTCCTAACGGTGCTCAAGCTGCTTTGCAAATTATTCAAAGCTATGTACAACAGCCAGATGTTGCACAACGGCTTCAAGAAGATGAAGCGTTTGCCCAGCGTCTGCAAAAGTACAATGCACAGTATCAGTTCGTTATACAGCAAGCTGAGAACGCGCAAATAGGCCGTATAGGGACTGCACCAGCCCAAAT
>Ga0209645_1000692_pt1 | contig 17281 bp, 19 predicted proteins | sample ETNvirenome_6_30_FD_184070 | JGI IMG/M metagenome (GOLD analysis project Ga0209645, IMG submission 184070) | Marine viral communities from the Pacific Ocean - ETNP_6_30 (SPAdes) (version 2) | ecosystem: Environmental > Aquatic > Marine > Oceanic | place: Pacific Ocean | collected 2013-06-19
CTGGGACTTAAATTTTAATTTAGGTAATGTTGTGAAATACATTTCACGTGCAGGTAAAAAAGATGACATCAAACAGGACCTAGAAAAAGCCCTCTGGTATTTAAAAAGAGAGATAGAAAAATAAAATCTACCTTTTAATTATTAATTACTATAGACTATTTATAGTATATGAAAAAGATAATCAAGGAAAGTGGGATAAGAGATATCAATAAAATAGCTAAGAGATACCCTAAAGCGGAAATTTATTTTCATCAGGATTTAGATGGTGTGGTATCTGCAATAGCTATGAAAGAGTACCTTGAGAAATATGGTATTAATGTTATCGATACTCACGTTATACAATACGGTGATAAAGAATTTTCCGTATCCAAACCTAAAGCTGAGGGTGACACAATGCAGGTATTAGTTGATTTTGCTCACGGTAAACCTATGTTCACTATCCATACTGACCACCATGACAGTCAAACTGGTGTGGAGGGAGACACTTCTACACAATTTAGAGGTGCACGTTCGAATGTAGAAACTTTATCTCAAATAGTTAGTCCTCAAGATATTTTTACAAGTGATGACGTAATGAGAATATCAACTGTAGATAGTGCAGATTATGCGAAACATGGTTTAACTCCTGATGATGTTATGAACTACATTAAAAAGTTTGACTCTAATGGTACAGTCCCAAATAATAAGTGGATGTTAGCTCTATTAACCAACAAATTATTATTAGCTTATAAAAACAAACCAGGATTTTTAGAAGCCTTAGTCGATAGGTCTTCTCCTTCATTAATGAATATTTTTCAAAATATTAATACCATAGCGGGAGACGAAAATTTTGCAACCCCTGACCAAATGAAAATTAATCAGGAAAACTATATAGAATCACAAAAACAAAGTGATAAATTACATTTAGATGGTAATATTATAGTACAATATGGTGGTGGAAGTTTATTTAAACCTGGTTCTTATGACCGTTATACTCCATTTAAGATTTATCCAGAAGCAGATTTCTTAGTAATTGCATGGCCTATGGGGTTAGTTCAAGCGTCTTGTAACCCATTTAAAGAAGATAGAGCGTTAAAAGGCATTAATTTAGCGGATATAGCACAAGAGGTATTAGCTAAAATTGAACCTCAACTTAAAAAACATCAAATTCCTGTTTCAGTAATAAAACGTATAGGTGAAACTAAAGCTGATGAAACAAGTATTGGTTTTAAAACTTCAGACTTATTTGCACTTTATAAAGACAAACTTAATAACATGCCTTCCCCTAATTCACCATATTACGGAGAAGTCGTAAAAACTATTGACTCACCTTGGCAAAGTTTAAGTGAAGAACAAAAAGAAATTTTAGATACTATTACTGTGTCAGCTTGGGATGTTGTCCAAGCTAATAGTGGTGGTCATAAATGCATTACAAATGTTAGTGGTCTAAATTTCTTTTCTAGAGCTACTAGAAATCCTCAAGGTTCTTATAGAAAACGTGATGGCCAAACCACTCGTTACGTAGAATTCGTAAAATGGGTACAAGGAGAAATAGTTAACACTTTGAAACAAAAAATAAACGGAAGTCAGTTAAATGAAATACACCATAAATTAAAAAAGAAACTACTGGAAATAAGTTTTATAGGTGATACACTGGGTGATTTAACCGCTGCTGGTATTGGTGCCACAGGAGCTGTAGGAATGCCAGTTATGTTAGGTATTATAGCTAAAAATGTATATGAAATCAAAACAGGGTCTCGTATTTTAGAAAAAGCTATGAGTGACTTTAAAAGGAATCCTACTACCGAGTTAATTCGTCTTATAGAAGAGGAAATGTATAGTGTAAGTGAAGACCTACTAGATTTAAGTTCACGTTTAGTACAATTAGCTCCAGACCCTACAGCGATGTCTGACGTTGGTGCATTTGCTGGTGAACAATTACTACAACAAGGTATGGCTGATGAATTACCTAAAGTATTGGATAAGGTAGAAGATGTTATAAATTTAATTCCGTTTGTTGGTAAGACTGAAGTAGTAAGTGCTATGAAACGTGTAGGTGAAGCTCATGATTTAATATCTAGTTTAAGTAAAGCAATGAAAAATACACCTACCGACTTAACTGATGTTTAGTTCGTCTCCCTCGGTTATATTTAATTTATTACACATTCCCCCTTTTAGTTCTAGGACCATATTACCTAACCCTCTATAATGTTCACAATCATTCATACATGGGATACAATTTTTATGTATGGTAGTGACTTTATTATCTACTAACATAATAATATCTAAAGGAATTAAACAGTTTTTCATCCAAAAAGATTGTTCTTGAATATTTGGTAGTATAAATAGCATACCACCATTTAATTTTTTTCTACCCATCATACCCACCATTCTTTTGGTTGGGGTGTCCATAACTTCTAAAGGTAAAATATATTTTCCAACTGCTAATTCCATACACATAAATAGTTTTAAGATTATATTTATTAATAAAAGAAATTAAATGAAAATTACTTTACTGGATAGTACTACCCAAAAAGGACTAATTTTAGAAAAAATAGAAGAAAAGGATTCTATAGCTAAAAAAACATTACTGGATTTAGGTGGGATTATAGATGGCACATTCACTTTTGGGACGGGTATTACAGCAATGTTACCAGCCGTTAAAGAAATGATGTCTGGTACTATGCCTACTATTACAGAACAAGACGTAATTTTACTTTACATAACAGCTATGTGGATTTTGGTTGGTAGACATAAAGATAAGGTCCAAAAACTCATGGAGATAATAAAAGAAAAAGGTCTTACAGATGGTTTATCTGTAATTTTAGATTTTTTAAAGTCGATAGAAGATATAGCTTTAAAAATAGGAAACTCTTTGGGTTATACGGCAAATTCTTTAGCTGATATAGTAGCTTTCACATTTTTAGCTTTTCCCATCTTAGATGGTATTTTGTTTTTAATTAATCAGGGATTAATAAATCCTGGTTCACCTAGTGGTTATTTAAAAAGTGTTTTAGTAGGGGTAGGGATAATAGGATTTAAAAATATTTTTAACCATATCATAAAAAAATTAGGGGGGAAATTAAAACCTTTAGAAAAAGAAAGGGATAATTTAAATGAACAAACTGATTTTTACAATGAAACATTGATGATGGTAAATGATGTTATGGATATAGTAAAAAAAACTACTACAGATACCAATGTTGACACGTATTATTTACCTGAGGACCTAAGACCAGATGAAATGCTTTACGAAATAGAAAATTATTCCTTTACGTTAGAATTAACTATTGGTAGAGATGAAGAGATAAGGGATGAATTCCATTTAGAAGCTTATTATGCGGGTGAAGATACAATAGAGATTGGTTTAGTTATAAACCCTCTGAGGGAACCTGAAAGTTATACTCATATAGAAGATTACTTAACCGAATATATTAGGCACGAAATCAGACATGCCGAACAAGAGGTAATGGGTACTAACCCTGGTAAACCTAAAAAAGATTTAAAAGGTTTACCATACTATACTCAAGACCACGAAATTGATGCACAGACCTCTGGTCTTAACGCAAGAAGAAGAAAACAGGGTAGGTCTTTTGAGGAAGTTATTAGAAGTTCTGTAGAGAATACCAAACTAAGGCATGGGTTAAGTGATGAAGAAGGAGAACAACTTTATGACATACTCTTAAAAGATATTACTGAAAGATATGGTAAAGAGTCTTTACAAGAATCTAATAATTCAAAAAAAAACATGACATTAGATGTGGGTGATGAAATTATAATAATCCACAAATCTACTGGTTCATCTAAACACATGGAGTTATTCAAACCATATGTAGTTACTGGATGGAATTTTGGTGTAAAGTATCATCCCAAAATGCCAAAATCTAGTTTAACGGATTATGATAAAAGAATTTATAACGTAATGCCAATAGATGGTAAAGGTCCAGTAATGATAATAGCTGATGGTGACGAAGAGTGGATATTAAGACCTGGTTTTAGAAGAGGTGAAGATTTATATGAACAAACAGATAATAAAGTAAACATACGTAAAAAGGTGGTCCTGGATAACGAAGATTACAGGATATATGTACCACTTGACAATGCTAGTCTTTGTAATATACCAAACACCAATTATTGTAAGTCTATAAATAAGGTTTTAGAGAGCCAAGCAGGGATGGGTACCCCTTACATTATTGAATTTAAAAAAGATTCATCCCCTGTTAGAATAGGTGGCCCTAACCAACTTTTACTTATAGATAGAGGTAAAATTCCTTTTTTACGTGAACCTAAGAGTCAAAAGTTTATGTATAATACTAATGGTTATGGGGAAAACCTTAAAGAACTTCTAAGTCAAGAAAAAGAATTACAAAAGTTCTTTCATGTAAAATATAGTTTACCTGAAAGAATTAAATACAATATGGAATTTGATGAAGATGTTTTATTGGACGGTAAAGAACATAGTAAATTGGGTGAACTTATATACAATATAAACAATAATAATGGTGACCCTGCAGATTTAGAAGAATATTATGGTGAGTTTGAACCTTATACGGAAAGTTATTACACTAGAGGAGGTGAAGATGAAATAGAGATTGTTCCTGACGGAATTAACGTTTATTTAAAAAAAGATGACTGGTTACAAAACGTTTTAGTAATAGGTGATAGTGACTATTATTATAATTTAGCTCATGATAATTTATATGGTTATGACTATCATGAGGAGGTGGATTCTGACGAATTAAATTATATGTCTTGTTGGTTTAATGAGAGTCAATTAAGAAAGGTAACCGAGTTAATGAATCTAATAGAGGGTACCGACAAACCTATAGATAGACCGTGTCATGAATTTGAAGATGGGGAAATAGCAGATTTTTTTGAAAAGTACTTTCCTACCGAATGGGACAACGCTAATCCAGATATATTATATGAAGTAGGTCAAGGTATTGGTGAAAGTAGAGTAGAAGAAATGAAACGATTCTTCAAAGATGAAATATTTTTAGAGTATGACCATATAGGTGGAGACAGTGTAAGAATACATATAGGTTGGGAGCCTTTACTTTACCTTGTTAGTGAAAACTTACCTTCGGAGGGTGGTACTTTAGATACACTCTTTAGTCAAGATAAACAAATCAACTACATCTCTACTGAACCTCAAGACGTTTATTATGAGACATATGAGTGGTCAGAAGGAACAGAAGAAAATGTTGAATCTGAAATTGATAACTTTTTAGAAAAAATAGATGACGTGGATATAGAAAGAAGAAAAGATTTTATAAAAAAGGTTAATGATTATTTAACTAAAGAAAAATTTGAATCTCATCAGTGGGGTATACATAACTTTAGTAAAAAGTATGGTGACCCCAATAAACCAGATAGGAAAGTGGGTATTAGAAAAATAGATACTGAGAACGAAACTATTAGTTTTGATGTAGAGGTTAGGAGAAGCGGAGAAGAAGGATACAGAGGGGATAAAGAAAACTATGTTAAATCATTTGAAGATTTTGTAACTTACGTACAAAGTCCTACCATGTTTGAATCCTAATCTTCGTCTCCAAACTTTTTTTGTACATAACTTGCTTTCTGAATTTCGTCTCTACGTTTAATAGAAGGTTTGGTAAAGTGCTTTCTTTCTCTACACTCTTTTTGTAATTGTGTATTAATTACCTTTCTTCTCATTTGTTTGATGGCTCTTTCTATGTTGTTTTTTTGTACTTTTACTATTAGCATATAATCTTATTGTCTGGTTAATATAAATATTAATACAAAATTAAAAAAAAATTTACACTTAAACAATAAAATTAGACACTATTTTTTCATCCAGTCTTCTATCTCTTGTTGTGTAGGTATATTTAATACCTTATCACATAATTTACAGACCCACATCGGTTTAGATGTACTTCCTTTGTCATCACTTATAAACTTAATGTGTTTATCAGGATGAGAACATTCGTTTTGAATTTGTTCTATCTCCTTGGTGATTCTGTCTTTTTGAGAAACTAAATCTCTCAATTTTTGTTTTTCTTCCATTTAAAATTGTTTGGATGGTTTAAACATCAAAACCATCTTTACGAGCATTTTTTTTCATTTCTACACTAGATTTTTCCCACAACTTATTTAGCTCGTTTATACTCTCTTGAATAGATTTTTCATTTTTTTCAGATTGTGCTATCCTTAACTTTTCGATAACTCTATCTATCTTTTTGTTCAATGATTCTTGTTTCATTACGATACTATTGAAAAACCTGGATTATGTAAAACATTTTTAATGTTATGTTTAATGGCTAAAGAGTTTGCAATACTAATACGTTCATCTTTATTTTCTGCCACTAAACTCTCAAGAGGGTGACCAGTGACATCTACTAGATTAACTAGATATACAATGTCATTATCTGTTCTTTTAAATTTGTGTGTAATTATCTTCATAACTTATATTTTTATAAATTATACACAACTAAATGTTAAGCGTAAACCTTTAAGGTTTATAATTCACTTAACATTTCAATTAACTTAGGTTGTGGGGACAGGTCAAATTTATCCTTTCTTACATTAGTATGTGTCCATACTCCTTCCGCTCCAACTAAAGCTTGTTTATTCAATGCAAAAGCATCTCCTTTTTTGTCATGAAGGTAAGAATCTACAGCGTATTGTGTATTTCTTCCATCTACACCATCTTCCGCTAATACCCTACCGTTAGCTCCTAGATATCCTTGAATGTTTAACCATTTTTGTTTCCCTAGTAAATCTAAATCTTCTGGCATCTTTAAAGACTTGTTGATGATTCTTTTCATTCCTTTAGCAACATCGATATCAAATTTATCACTTAGGTAATGTATAAGTTGTTTTGTAGATTCTATTTGTGCGTCTGTATAAGCATGGTAGTGTCTGTAACCTTTAAAGGTGAACCCTAAGTCAATAACGTCTTCTTTAGGTACCCTACTATTAACATAGTTGAAGTACTCTCCGTCCTTAACTTTAATAGGTCCATAGTTACATATCTCTAAACCAATACTTTCTTTATTTAGTGTTCTATTATTTCTTGCTTTGATTCCCAGGTGGTGTGCCCACTTTTCTGGTGGATGACATTCTATAACTGTACCATCCCATTTAGTGTTCCCATCTCTGGTTGATTTACCGCCGATAACGTAAGCAGTAGCGATGTGTCTTACCCCACCACTTTTAGTCTTATCTCTTTCCCAGTTAGCTACAGTCCAATCAGGTCTGTGACTACCAGCAGTATGGTGTAAGTATATTGTTTTTTTAGTGACAATGTCATGATAATATTCCTCACTTTCTAAATAAATCTTTTTTAGTTCCATAATTTTGTTTTAATTATAAATACTCACTAATTACTTCATTATACGCGTCCCAAAGTTTTTTATCGTCATAAACGTCATCATAATGACCAGGACATAAACCACCCTCATCCAAATTTTTATAAACTTCAGGAAAATTAGAATATTCTAATTCTCTACCATCCAAAGCAACTTCAATTAATGTTTTCTTTACCAAATCTGTAACTTCATAAACATCTGCGTCAAGTTCTATTTTTTTATTACCTCTATAATCATATGTTTTACTTTTACCTACAGGTTTACCTAACAGTCTTTCTAAATCTTTATGGTACTCATTATAGTATTGAGACAATAATACATCATTAAAAGCTCTTTGGTAACTTCGTTTCATTTCACCTACATAGTCCTCCAACTCTTCCGCACAACCAAGTAACACTTCAAAATTATACCTATCAGGTTCATTTAAAAACCCATTAATTCTAGAAATATCCACATAAAAGGTGTCATCACCAATCTTGTCTTCTTCTACCCAAGACTTAAACTCTTCTCTGAAACAAGTTAGGGTTTTAATATTTTCTAATATATTAGCTAATAAATTTTTATAGTTTTCTGGTGATAAATTTTCAAGTAACTCATCTAGACCAGGTGTCCAAACATCGTCGTAGTCATTCCAATTTTCCCATAAAGTATCTTGGAAAATTAAAGTTGCGGTTTCATAACAACTTAATCGGTCATACGAGCTATCGTCAAAAAAATCAGCTTTGTCATACATATCCAAAGTAATGTATGATTTCCCATCCTTTCTAGATATATTTGTACTCATATCTTCTATCATATCGTCCACCACATACCTCATAAGTAATTCGTCGTCTATCAGTCCTCTCTTATAAGCATTTCTACCACCTAGTGCTTCTACCACATACCAATGTGGGGATTCATCCCAATTACTAATTTGTTCTAGGAAATCTTCACCAAACCCTCTTTTGTCCATAGCTTTATAATATTCGTGTAGGTCCCCAGAAAATAATTTAACATATTCTACTATGTCATCCCACGACCAACTATCAAGTGCTCGTTTGACCCAAAAAGGTTGTTCTTTTTGTTCTACTAGGGTTTGGACTGTATGAAGTAATTTCATACCCATAAATAGTTTGTGAAAAATAAAAAAGGGACTTTATGTCCCTTTGTTTAAATTTGTGTTTTTGTTGATTTGTTCCGTAATTTTTTTACGAATAAGGTCTTGCATATTTTTTTTATCTAATTTACCATTAGTTTTACCATTACCTTTATTTTTTTTACAACCACAAGCCATAACGATTAAATAAATTTGTCAAATCTACCATTTTTAACTTCATTCACTAACAATTCAAATTGTTCTTTTGTGAAAGTAGTAAATCCTTCATCATCTCCTCCAATTATAACGTTATCTCGGTCAGTGTGGATATCAACCGCTGGACACTTACAACTTCCTTTACCACATAGAGTAATTTCTAAAGAGTTGTCTGTTTCTTTCATTGGTAATTCGTGTTCTTGCATAGTTTTTTGTTTTGAAATACTTTTATTATACCTATAAATAGTACTACATTTCTATTTCTTTGTAAAGTAAATCTTCTGGGTTAATTTTTTCACCGTCTTTAATTATTTCGTAATGTAGGTGACATCCAGTACTAAAACCAGTACTCCCTACTTTTCCGATAGCGGTTGAATCTTGTACTACATCCCCTTTTTTAACAAATATTTTACTTAAATGTGCATACATTGTTTGATAACCATTATTATGATTTATTTTTACACACTTACCATATCCACCTATACGTCTTGCTTCTACCACAATTCCTGCGGCTGTTGAGAACACTGTGTCTTTATACCTACCTCTAAGGTCTACTCCTTGATGCATTCTTCCCCATCTCCAACCATATTTACTATTAATTTTAGTGCTGTCTAATGGAGAACCTAGGGGTATGTAGGTTTCAAAATCCTTTATAAGTGAATCACGTAATTGTATTTCTATTTTTAAAGAATCCACATAATTCTGTTTATAGGTAAGTTCTTTGGGGTTACTGTTTGAATCTCGATTTACCATTAACAATACAAAAAATAAAGTTATGGTAAATCCAATGATGTATGATTTACTTTTATTCATAATATAAGTCTTTTAATAAGTATTTATAATAAAAAGAAAATAGTGTTACTAGTAGAAAATAGAATTTCAAGAGTAAAAGAAAAGTACAACGTACCTTTAGATGTCTGGGACCAGATGGTAACTGGTAGTGGTGCTATAGCAAATAATCAAAAATATTTGGAGTGGATAGCTAGAGACTATATGAACTCTATCGTACAAAATGACCTTTATTTAGAAATGGTATTAGATGCGGTAGAAACTTTCGATAGGAAACGAAATAAGTTACCCAAAAAAGATTTATACTCTTATAATTCTTACACTGACCTTAGTGATGCTTTAGATAATTTAAAAACACGACAAAGAGTTATAGACACTCATGAACAATCAGAAGTTATTTACGAAGATGACCGTTTTAAAGTAGTGGTACCAGAATCTCACGATGCTTCTTGTTATTACGGTGCTGGTACTAAATGGTGTACCGCATCTAAAGATAACCCTGGTCACTTCAAAAATTATAATAAGGAAGGTAAACTTTTTTACATACTAGATAAAACATTACCCACTTCTAATCCTTATTATAAAGTAGCCTTAAATAGGACTTATAAAGGAGGTAAAAGTTTTTATGATGCACCAGACAACTTAATTGGTGATACAACTCCAATAGAATATATTTTAGAACATCCTTTAATGAGTGCTATAGAAAGTTTTTTCGAATACACCTATAGAGAAGAAATAGAAAAGATAAGTGCAGAAGTAAAAGCTCGGGAGTTAGAGAGACAGGCTAGAGAAAACGAATGGGCTCAACGTAGAAGAGAAAGAATAGCTAGATTAAATGCTGAAGCAGAATTAAGAAGAGAAAATGATGAGTGGAATCCTGAAGATGCTGACTCCGTTGGTATAAGAGCTAACGCATTAATGGAATTCCTAAAAGATGAAGGTGAGTGGTCGGACAACAGTGACGAAATCGAGTACTTAGAGGAACAAATTAGAGACCTTCGTAGTGATATGGAAAATGACCCTGAAGTTATAGAAAACCCTAATGGGGAAAGAGCTCAAGATTATGGGATGGATTTAAATAATTTAGAGGAAGAACTAGAAGAAGAAAGGGAAAATATTTCTACAGTTTATGATATTATGTATGAAGGTGCTACTCACTATGGTGAAATGCCTATATTTGAGTACGATGGAGCTGAATATGCTGTAGGTGATGATGATGAAGCGGATGAAGCTGCTGAGGAACAAGTAAGAAACTTAGTTGGTGATATAGGGTATGAAGGTTTTAATTCATGGTTCTATGAATCCCACGTAAATGGTGATGAGGTTGCGGACTATGTAGAAGATTATATTAGACAAGATGTTGAAGAAAGTCCTGAAAGTTATTTAGATGAAGAGGATGATAGAGTGATGATAGCATATTATAAAGAACAAATAGAAGCAATAGATGAACAAATAGGAGAACATCTGGAAGAGTTAGACGAGGTTGATAGAGAATCAGACGAAGAATACATCCAAGACCAAATAGACGCATTAGAAGAACAAAAACAAGATATTATAGAAGACGAGGACAGTTATGAATGGACTGAGGATGCTATAGACCAAGCTGTGGAATACAAATTGGATGAGATTAGAAATGACCCCATGGAATATATCCAAATGTACGAATTAGATATTACACATTTTATAGATGAAGATGAATTTGTTAGAGAAGTCATATCTTCTGATGGAAGAGGAAATGGTCTTGCTGGTTATGATGGTGAAGAAAATGAAATAGTCTATGATGGTGAATGGTTTTATATTTATAGAATAGGATAGAATGAGATTTAATAAACACATATTATTAGAAGGGAGAGTAGAAGACGCACAACAATATTTTGAAAAAGCTGTTGGGTCTTGGCCTGTTGCAGAACCAGGTAATCCAGCTGGGATTGGTGCGGGAACTAATTTAGAATCTGTTTTAGAACATTTTGTTAATTCGGACCCTTCAAATAACCAGAAATATCTTTTGTGGATGGTTAAAAGGTACATTGACGAACAATCCACAAGCCCTATAGACATATCGTCTCTAGCTATGAGGTTCGACATTAACTCACCTAGAATGACACCTGAACTTATAGAGCAATTACCATTTAGGTTTGTTAATCAGAAGATGATAAAGGCTCCAAAAAACATAGACTCTTATGATGACTTAGCGGTATTAGAAAGACTTATGGATGAAGTAGAATCTATAATGACTAGAAAAGATAAAGAGAAAATGCTTAAGTCGGAGGTTGATAAGGTATATGAAGATGATAACTGGGTAATTATTAGACCTAAAAGTCATGGTGCTTCTTGTTATTACGGTGCAGGTACCAAATGGTGTACAACATCAAAAGATAAAAGCTTTTTTGAAAAGTATAATAACGAGGGTGTGTTATATTATGTGATAAAAAAACAATCTGGTAAGGATTATAAAATAGCACTTTTTAAAGGACTTCCTAAAATAGGTACTGATTATAGGACAAATAGAAGAGTATTAGGTAGAGCACCTGATGACCAATGGTATGATATGCAGGATAATTTATTGGATGGTAGGGCATCCTCTATAGTCACCTCTATGTTACCAGATAAAGCTATCCAAGTAATTGACGATTTATATAAAAAAGAATTAGATTCTTATTCGGAATCGTTAGACTTTCAGAGATACAAAAGTCTTAATGAATTTGTTAATCTAATAACAGATAAATTACGAGGTGAAAAAATTAAATTTAATACCGAAAGTGGTCCGTGGGAAATTGAGGTAGTGGGTAGGAATGAATGGTACGTAAGTCCTATCGGAGATAATAAATATAAATTTTCTGTTGAGCTATTTAACGACACGGAATATGAAATTATTATTTCGGATTTTAACGGATATATAGAACCCACAGCAGAAAACGACTTAGCGGAAGATATAGGTTGGTATTTTAGGCTTCTTCCTGAACACATTGTAGCTGCCAGTAATAATCTTGGTTATTATGAAATTGATGGAGAAGATGAGGGAATAAAGTTAGGCCTACCTCTTAAAGATGTTTTCAAAGATAGGTTCTTAGATAACGAAAGGTATTCGAGAAACTACTATAGAGGTTACCCAGAAAAAACTTTCTTAAATCTAGTACTATTACCAAATTTAAGGTATCTTTTATCTAGACCTGAAGTTAAAGAACTTACCACAAAAGAAAATACTGTTTGGCAACCTATGAGGACTAGAACACCTTTAACTTTTAGATACCCACCTAAAGAAGGTTCATTAACTCAATTATTTATAGACTTTGTTAAGAACAACCCTGGGAAGACCAGAAAAGAATTTTACGATTCTATCGGTAGGACTTATACTCCAGGTCACAACTCTGAATTCTTTGCAGTTATAAACGACTCTGGCATAGTAAAAATGGATAGAAAAGGTAGACAGTTTGTTTATACCTTAGGTCCTAATTATGAACCTTGGACTAGAGGTGAATTAGCTAGAATAAAAATTCAATAACTATGTCTTTTACTGACCCTTTCGGATGTGGACCTGGAAGTCCTTGTAGAGAAATTCTTAACCAGATTAGTACTTACAACATACCTAAGTATTACCCAACAGCAAACGAGTATCTTTCATGTTTTACAGAAGAACAAATTCCTTGTAGTGCTATAACCCATTGTATAAGTGGGGGTACTGGAGGCTCGGTAACACCAATATTAATAGTGTCTAACGCTATGTCTATAAGTAATCCTGTGGGTGGTAATGAGTATATAGGAGATAAATCGGCTGGTTTTAATGGTTCGTCTTGGGCTTTAACTAAAAGTAATTTTGATTACACGACTTTAAATTGTGGAGTACCCTTCCCACATACTATAGATGACTCTGTAACAAATGCTATTAATGTGTGTGGTAATTTATTTGTTCAGGGGCATAGAGAAACAATCAACATACATGTAAAAATTTATAAGTTTGATTGTGAGGAAGGTAGTAGTACCCCCACTCTAACTTTACTGTTTACAAACATATTAGAAGTTGTAGAACCAGCGGAGGGAAAAGTTGGAGTTAATAAGTGTTGGAGTATGGATGTGAGTAATGGGGAAGACAAAATAACTGAGTGTACAACTCATTTTATGATTTCTTTTACTTTAATACAAGAAGAGTCTGGAGTCACTAGAATTAAATCTAGTTATAAGGCCACTATAGAAAAAGTATCTTAATTAAGTCCTATATTAAAACCGTTTATGGTTTGAAACACTTTAGATTCGTCTATTAGGGGTTTATCTATTAACCCTACTTCCTCAGCTAATTCTTTTTGATTTTCTAAAACATACTCCATATATAAATCATTTAGTATATCTAAAATTTGTTTTCTTGTCACGGAAGGGTCACCACCCTTTTCAAAATTCATGTGAGCGGTTTCAGTAACCTTGACCATAAATGAATCAAAGGTGACACCTGGAACTGTGGATAACAATTCGTTTTTACTACTGGGATTGTTCTGAAAAAAACTTTTAAAGTTTTTACAATATATTTCTACGTCTACATTCATTACTTATAAATATAAAATATTTTTTATTAAAGTTAAATAAAAGTTTATAAGTGGTCAATAATTTATGTACTTTACATACATTTTAAATTAAAATTAGGACATGAAAAAAGTATTAGTTACTGGAGGTGCGGGTTTTATAGGTTCTAATCTAGTAGATACCTTAATAAGTAGGGGTTTGGAGGTTTATGTGATTGATAACCTATCTACTGGGGATTTAAAAAATATTAACAATGAATGTAAATTTATAAATTTAGATTTAACTAACAAAAAAGATTTAATGGCTCTTAACCATAATCTAGACGACGTTGATGTGGTATTTCACATGGCGGCGTATCCAGAAGTACAGTATTCTTTAGAGAACCCTACCGATTCTAATAATATATTATCTACTGTGAATATTTTAGAATTTTGTAGACTTAAAAAAATTAAAAAATTAATTTTTAGTAGTAGTTCTGCAGTCTACGGTAACCCGACCTACACCCCTATAGATGAGTCTCACCCTTTACAGCCTTTAAGTCCCTATGCTCTTGATAAAAAAATAGGTGAAGATTACTGTAAACTATATTCTAAAATATATGGGTTAGATACTTTCTGCCTACGTTATTTCAACGTTTACGGTGATAGGATGAAAAATAAAGGAGCATATAAAAGTGTTATTTCAGTTTTTAAGGATTCACATTTTAATAATAAACCTTTAAATATAGTAAATGACGGTAATCAAAGACGGGACTATATTAATGTAAAAGATATTGTAAAAATTAATATACTTATAGGTGAAAATGATTATCAAGGTAAAGGTGAAGTTTACAATATAGGCACCAACCTAAGTTATTCTGTGAATGAAGTAGCTGATATGTTTGGTGGGGAGAAACGATATGGTGAAACCCGTTTAGAACCTAATCTCTCAATAGCTGACAATAATAAAATAAAAAATCTAACTAGATGGAAGCCATCTATTAAATTAAAAGAATGGATACAACAACTGAAAAAATTAAATTAAAGACTCTTTCTAACTACGTGGGTCGTACTCCACTAATACCTATACAAATATCGGAGTTCACAGTATGGGGAAAAGCCGAATTTATGAACCCTTCTGGTTCAGTAAAAGACCGTATGGCTACTTATATTTTAAATGACGCGGAAAAAAGAAACTTAATAAAAAAAGGAAGTACTTTGTGTGAAGCCACTTCAGGTAATAGTGGCATTGCATTTGCTATGTTAGCTGCTGAAAGAGGTTATAGGATGGTTATTATTATGCCTTCTAATATGTCCGAGGAAAGAAAAAATATGTTTAAAATATATGGAGCAAAATTAATAGAAGTAGATGAAGGTGACTTTGACGGAGCAATAGCATTAAGAGATAAAATGTGTAAAGAAGAAGGGTGGTTCAATTGTAATCAGTTCCACAATCCTTTAAATATAAAAGCTCATTATGAAACTACTGGCCCTGAATTTTATACAAGTTATCCACTATATAGAGGTAAACCAGATGTGATAGTTTTGGGTACTGGTACTGGGGGAAGTTTAATGGGTACTGCAAAATATCTAAAAGAAAAATGGCCTCACATAAAAGTGGTTGCTGTAGAACCAGCGGAATCTCCTGTAATGTCAGGAGGTGAACCAGGTCTTCACGGAATACAAGGAATAGGTGACGGAAGTAAATTTTTAGTTGATTTAGATTTTGTAGACGAAGTTAGGACAATTAAAACTGAGTGTGCTAAATTATTTGCTAAAAAATTGGCTTCTGAATTTGGTTTGTTCGTTGGGGTAAGTGCAGCAGCTAACGCTAAAGTGTGTTTTGAGTGGTTGAGGGATAATGATAAAAGTAATGGTTTGACAATCCTTTGTGATAGGGGTGAAAGATATTTTAGTTGTCTATGAAAAAGAAATATCCAGATAATATAGTTTATAATGAAGAGAGTGAACAATTTGACGCTAACATCAAATCTTACCCTACCACAGTGGGGTCACAAAAATTTGAACCAATTAAGGTAGATAAAAGTGACAGTTATAAAGCAGACAATTATTTTGATTCTAGATTAAAAGAATTAAAAAAAGAATATCAGGAGTTGGTTGAAGAATACAACTGGACTAAACTAGTATACGAATCAGAGTACAACTTCCAACCTTTACTGGGGGAAGAATATTTTTTATATGAAAGAGATAATAAGAATTTATTTCTAAGTTTAATTAACCCTAACCAATGGGATAAAAAGTATATAGGTACTTTTAAATTACTTAATAACGGTAGTTGGGATAAAATTTCTTAATTACTGTACTACAGTAACTTCACCACTATCTATCATCGCTTGTACTCTAGGACCTATTTTTAATTTAGGATTGTTTCTAATATTTAAAACTTGTAAAGCTGGTAAGTCTGCTAAAGATTCTGGTAGTGTTTTTAACTCTGGATTATTAGGTATAGAAATAAACATTAGATTTTGTAATCTATTAATATCTTCTGGTAACTCACTAAGTAAACCTTCAATATGTAATACCTCTAAGTTAGGGAAATTCAATACTTTAGGATGAAGTGGTGTTGCTGGTAAGTCTTGTTCGTTTCCTCTATTGTATCCCCTACTTCCCTTCTCAAAATCAAATCTTTTTAATGATTGTGGAAGTTTATCAAAAAATTCATCAAAACCATATAGTCCTATAAATCTAGATACTTGGTCGTTAGGATAGTTTATTTGTACCTGGTCACCAAAGTCTTTGTTAAGTGCTTTTGCAAATTCATGTTTAAAGAATTGTTTTAACTCACTAAGTTCTCCACCATCTTGTAACATTTGTTCTAAGTTAACACTTCTATCATCTTGGTCCATATATTGATTTGATGGGAAGTGGAATTGGTATTTAGGTCGTGGTTCACCTTCACCTTTACCTCCACTAGTTACAATATCATTCTTATCTCTAATCATGTATAAAGGACCTTGTCCTGAATATCTTTCATAGTAATTCCAATTGTCTGAAGCTGTACACCATCTAGTTAAAGGTGCACCTGCCATATCACAACTAACTGCTTTAGTTTTTGGAACGACTACTTCCCATCTGTCACCATCGTAAACGTAATCAACTTCTTCACGTTTTCTTTGAGCTTTTTGTTCTGCTTTACTAGTAGTAGCTTTTTCTAATGAAAAATCTTTAGTCAACTCATATAATTCATCAGTAGAAGTAATTTTATTAATGTCTCTTTTACTAGCGTCTACTTGTGACTTAAATCTATCAAACTTAATTAAATCTTCAGTTGTTTTGTAAAGGTCTTCTAAAAATAGGTCTTGTAATTGATTAACTTTGCCTTGGAAAGGTGAGTTAGGTTTTGGGTCGTAAGGGTATTCCTCTTGAGCTTTTTGTTGTAA
>Ga0209645_1000693_pt1 | contig 17276 bp, 10 predicted proteins | sample ETNvirenome_6_30_FD_184070 | JGI IMG/M metagenome (GOLD analysis project Ga0209645, IMG submission 184070) | Marine viral communities from the Pacific Ocean - ETNP_6_30 (SPAdes) (version 2) | ecosystem: Environmental > Aquatic > Marine > Oceanic | place: Pacific Ocean | collected 2013-06-19
CTTTGCCTTGATGCAGTACCATAAATACTCATTGACTGAGATTGAAAACATGATGCCTTGGGAGCGTGATGTTTATGTATCACTTCTTCAGAACCACATCGCAGAAGAAGAGGAAAAGGCAAAAGCTAACCAATGATAAATCCAGACTCCGATGATCAAAATATCCCAAAGGGGCTTGATGACCTGCTTAACTCCATTAGGGGAGAGTCTGGACGAGACAACTCGTCTGCGTTGGCTGTTTATGTACCAGATCAGAGAGAAGAAGATCTGGTCTCTGAACAAATTGATGAAAGAATCTTAGCCCTTCTGGGTCTGGAAGACGTTGTTGATATTGACTATGCAACCTATAAGACTCTTCTCAAAGAGAAGATGATGGAAGGTAGGGCGACAAGTAGTAAGATACCGACTCAAGAGACTGAGGTACTTACCAATGAATTCAAGAGAGTAAAGAGAAGTACAGGTAGATTTAAAGTCAAGAAAGAGAAGATTAAATTTGATTCCTTTGTAGATAATGTAAGACCACAACAATCAAGACAACAGTCACGTCCACAACAAAATATACTTGCTCTGCCAGGAACTGCAGAGACTAATGAGGTCCAAGAAGAGGATAAGGAAGATAAGATGCAAGGAATACAGAAGTTCCTTGGTGGTATCTCAGAGAAGTTAGCAGAGATTGAAAAGAATCTTAGTGACATGTTGGACATGGAAGCTAAGGAAGCTGCAGCTGAGAAGAAAGAGGTAGCTAAAGAAAGAGTTGATGCTGAGAAGGTAAAGAAAAGAGATAAGGAAAGTAAATTAGAATCTGGTGCCAAGGGATTCGCAAAGAAGATGACTGAAACGGTGACTAAACCTGTTAAGGGATTCTTTGAATCGATTTTGAACTTCTTTATGCAGATCTTCCTTGGATCTGTTGTTATGGAGTTGATTAAGTTACTTGAAAATCCAATGATGATTTTCAATCCGTTTATCCAGATGATAAACTTTGTCATTGGAATCCTTAATAATATTTTAAATTTTATTATTGGTGGTCTTATAGGACCAATTGACGCTATTGGTGGATTTATCAATGGTGGTATTGGAGTTCTTGAGAACTCAATCAATGGTATAATGGGATTGTTTGGTCAGAAAGAAGAAGATAAGGTTGAACTGCCTAAGATTCCTCCTGCAGAGGTTCCACAGATACCAATGATACCTTTGTTCAAACCAAAGAGTGAGGAGGAATCGACTCCAGTTAAGGGTATGGCTGGTGGTGGATTGGTCGTTAACGAATCACCAACAATCAATGTCACTCAAGAAGTTGGTGGATATGAAGGTGGTGGACAAGTACCTAACATTAATATAGGTAGTATTGGTAGGTGGAAAGGTGGTAGTATGACAGCGGGTGGATTCAAAGGTGGTGGAGAAGTTAAACCAATTTACAATTTCTTATCACCTATCGGGACACCAATTAATAACTTTGCATACGCTGGTGGTGGTTCTATCACCAGTAGTTCTGGTCAAACTATCACAGGTATGGGACCTGACACTCAGTTGATTGCAGCTCAACCAGGTGAGATTGTGATGAGTAAGAAGGCAGTTCAAGCCTATGGTGCGAACAATCTTCTGGCTATGAATAAGAATGCTGGTGGGACTAACATTCCAACCATGGGTTCCATTCAGGGATTTAATCAAGGTGGACTTGTTATTGGTGCTGGTCATTCACCATCAGAACAAAATGCTTTAAAAGGAATACCACTAGGTGCTGATGGATTACCCGTTCAGGGGACTCAGGATTTTAAGACTGGTGTTAATGAGTGGGAAGCTGCGAGACATGTGGTTGGGGCATTGAAACAACTGGTTCCTGCCAATAATCTTCAAGATCGTATTTCATTCCAAAACATTACAACTTATAAAGGAAAGACTGGACTCAAAGGTCTACCAACAGCTGTTGAGTCTAAACGAGGAACTCAATTTGTTGATATTCATTTTGATGCTAGAGGTGGTAGAGGTGGAGTTTTGAATCCACCTTCAAGTAAGATTTCTGCAATCGATCGGTCGATGGCGGCTATCTTTGGTAATTATCCTGGTGTTCCCCCAGAAGCAAAAGGTGTTACAGCTGTTGGTGGAACCATTCTTGAAGTAGCTGCTATTGATGATCCTGCAATTGGAAAGTTTTTAGGAGAAGTCAAGGCAAAGAAGACGGGTCCAGAGACCACGGCTCTTGCCACAAAGATTCTAAACTCTATGTTGCCTGGGTTGGGGGCTCAGGCATCTCAGGCATCTCAGGCAGCACAACCACCAGCAGCACAACCACAAACCAAAGCGATACCTACTGCTGAAGCAAAAGCAGCAAAGGCAACTCTTGCTACTATGCGTGAACAAGCAGCGCAGATAACACCATTGGTTGGCGATAAAGGTACAGGTGAAACTATTAGGGTGAAGAATGTAGGTTCTTTTGTAAGTGGTAGAAATATGTTTGGTTTTGGTGAAGATAAGTTTTTTGATCCTGATGGTAACAGAATTACAAAAGATGAGTTTGAAGCTACTTACGCTGCTCAAACAAGGAGATTGACCAGTCAAAGTACTCAGACAGTCCAACCACAACCATCCGTTGCACCATCACAACCTGGTATTGTACCCTCAACAACAAATCAAAATTTACCACCACCAACTGCTCAGAACCAACAACCTTCAATAGTGACTTTACCAAACGGACAACAGGTTCAGGCACCAAATACTAGTTCTTCCATGGCTGGACAGAAACAAGTTCCATCCATTGGTTCTCGTGACTTAAATAATACTGAGTTCCTTGTTATTAAATCAATCTATAACATCGTAGGATAATGCCAGCACCCTTAGCACTCATCGGACCAGCACTAAAAATGTTAGCCACCCAAGGGGTGAAACAAGCTGCGATCCAGACTGCCAAGGGTGCTGCTAAGAATGCTGTTAAGAATAAGGCAAAGAACTTTGTTACTGGTAAGGGTAGAAAGAAGAAGGGTAAGAGAGGTAAAGGTGGTGCTTTAGTTAAGTCTGGAAGTGGACAGAGATCAGGAGGTGGAGGTGGAGGTGGTTCCATTGTTGCCTCCACACCCATGGTTGGTAACTATAGAGTAGAAACAGTATCACAGAAACCAGGTGAAGTAGGGAAACCATCTAAGGTTAGCTTTGAGGCTATCAATAATCAACTTGACAGTATCATAGCTCTGACTGGAGTGTTGAAGAAAACTTCAGCAGCCAAGATGAAGACTGCTATTAATAGAAGAAAAGCTGAACGTAAAGCTGCTGAGAAGGAAAAGAAGAGACTTAGAGAGAGTTTATTAGAGGCTGGGAAGGGAGCAGCTGGTATGATTGGTGGTGTGGCAGCACCCATCACCAAAGCATTTGACCCACTGAAATTCTTCACCAACATATTACTTGGTTCACTACTCATGTGGATCATAGCAAATGGAAGTAAGATAACTGCCTTCTTGAAGATGACTTTGGCATTGTTTAACAATGCTGGCAAGTTACTTAAGTTTGGTTTTAAACAGTTAGGTAAAGTTTTTAAGGCTGGTTTAAAACTGATTGGAAAACTTGGTGGACCAATTGTCAAAGCTGGTAAGGCACTGAAGAAGGTCTTTGGTAAAGTTGGTTCAAAAATAGGCAAAGCCTTCAAAGCTCTTGGTAGGGGTCTTGCAAATTTTGGTCTCAATATACTTAACAAGATCAAGAATGCTGGCAGGGCAATGATGAACTTACCTGCTAAAGGTGTCAATGCACTCAAAGGCGCTCTTACTGGGGGTGGTAAGGGTGCATTTGCTGCAAATAAAGGACTGAATAAACTTATTGGTGAAACTGGAAGTGTTGTAGCATCAAATGCTGGAACGGCATCCAGGGCAGCTGGTACAATGTCTAATGCTACCAGGTCACTTAGACTGAGGCATGGTGATGAAGCAGCCCGAATGTATCAGGGTCTGATTGATAATGGAATGAAGCCTTCTAGGGCATCAAAGTATGTTAGTAATGCAATTAGTAGTGGTAAGTTAACTTCTCAACCACTCCAAGGTCTGGCTCGTCAGACAGGTGGTAGTCAGTTACTGAAGGGTGGTCCTGGACGTTCTGCTAACAGAGTCATTGCCAAACTTGGTGGTAAGAACGCTCTTAAAGCTACTAAGGCACTTAAGGCTAGTCTCGGTAGAATACCTATCATCGGTGGCCTTATCACCCTGGTTGTCTCTCTGTTGTCTGGTGAGCCAGTAACACAAGCATTGTTTAAGGCTGGTGGTGCAGTCCTTGGTGGTTTCCTTGGTTCATTCATCCCCATTCCAGTAATTGGAACGTTGTTTGGTGAAATCCTTGGTGAATATGTTGGTGATTTGATGTATGTTCTGTTGAACGGTGGTGGAGCAGAAGCAGTTGGTCAGAAACTTAAGCAGGACCTTGAAGGGGCCTTGTCTGTTGGTCAAAAGGCATTAGATTGGATTGGTAATGGATTCCAAAAGTTCTATAAAGGTATTCCAAAAGTTTCAATACCAGGATTGGGGTGGATTACACAGGGTAAGCTGGATAAAATTCCAGATCCTTTGTGGTTAATAAATCCCCTCAACCCCTTAGAAAAGTTAAATTTATTTTGGAAGTCTTTCTTTGGTAGTGGTGAAGTAGCTGAAGGTGAAACAAAAGACCGTGATGAACCTGCAGGAGAAGTACCACCTCCACGAAGACCAGAACCTGTAAATACAAGTGAAGTTTTATCATCTGGAAATGTAACACCCATGGCAAAAGCTGCCATAGAGAATGTAGTCCCAGAAACAATTGATAATAAAAGTGGTCTGGATGGACAGATAACAAAAAACTGGGGTTTCAATTACACTGATAATGTTTACTTTACTTATAATGGAAATAAGTATAGAGCAATGAAAGGACCATCAGGGTCAGCTAACCCTGGTGAAAGGGGTTGGTCCATTCATGAGGATAAATTATTCGGATCTCAGATTGATACAACAGGTGGAAAGAATCAAGCTATAGTTGCTCACTTCATCGAATATATGGATCTGACTCATGGTAAGGGATCTTCTCTTCCATTTTTTGAAGCTAATGGGGGATTCTATGATAAGAAAACAAGAGGATTTTTAGGTAAAACAGTTGAGGAGGCGAAGGCCGCCTTGGCTAATAAGAATCCTGGATCAACTCCACTTTTACCATCTGCAATTAAATCATCTGGTACTGTATCTGCTGAGGATATCACTCCTGGTATGAGTAGAAAGGATAAGTTTATGATGATATACAATGCAGCGGTGGCTGCTGGTGATCCTATGCCTGCTTTATCAGCAGCACAATCAATGTTTGAGACTGGTTTCTTGACTAGTGAGTTGTCTTTGAAGGCCAATAATCCATATGGTCAGACTGGAAAAGGAGACGCTGGATATTATGACTACAGAAACGCTAGTAAGAATACTAAATGGGCATTGTATTCTTCATACAACGCAGCTGTAAAACATCATATTAAGAGATGGTCTATAAAAACACCACAAGGTAATCCAGGATACTCCAAATATGATAATCCAATGGAAGCTATGAGAGGTATCATTGAGAACTATGCTCCTGCAAAAGATTCCAACAATCATGCTCATTATCTCGCAGGTGTTGAAGCTATTTTGAAAGAGATGGGATTTGATCCCAATGCTCCAGAGACACCACAACTACAACCACAACGAGCACCACAACTTCCTGATCCACAACAAACTGTCCAACCACAGGCACCATTGGTTCCAGGAAACGAACCTCAAACAACTCAATCTGTACAGGTTCCACCAACAGTAACTCCTCCTCCAACTGGCACTGGATTAACTAACATTGTTCCAGTTGAAAACTTACAATCAATTGGTGCTGGAACTGGTGAGGTCGGTATGACTAGTGGAAGGGGTATGAGAACGAATCCTGTGTCAGGAAAACGAAAACATCATGCTGGTGTTGATATTGGAACAAGTGGTAAGAGAGGATACTATGTTGCTTTCAAGTTGAGTGGTAAGGTATCAGACGTTGGTACGTTCTCAGGATATGGTAAGACTGTTGTTCTAACCTGTGGTGATAAAGACTTCTTGTTCGCACACCTCGCACAGATTATGGTTCGGAAAGGACAAGCATATAATGGTGAGATAATTGGTGAGATTGGAAATACTGGTGCTGGAACTGGTGAGCACTTACACTTTGAGGCGAGTCCTGCTGGTACTGGTGGTTATGGAAAAGATGAAGACCCAATGCCATACGTCAAGTATCTTACTATTGGTAAGATGGGAGATGGTTCTCCTGTTGGGACAAATGATCCAGCCACTATGTCAATTCAGGACCCCAGTTCTAGTGTCTCTGGAGTAACACCTGTTCCAGGTGTACAAGTACCACGATCACTGTCTGCTGCATCAATATCTACACAACCAGGTGCATCTCAAATACCAAATAGTATCTCACAGAACCTTTCTTATCAACTGCCTGGTGGTCAACAGGTGATTATGATGCAGAGTCCTGGAGGACAACAACTCGGTGCAGTTGTTAGTGGTGGTGGACAGGGATCTATAGTTATGATGGGTTCTCAAGAGGTATTAAATAGTTATCATAAGTCACAGATATTGGGCTTCTTATATAAACAAGGATAATGCCAAACGCACCCGCACAAGCAGCTAACATAAAGAAATTTGTAATCTCATCCAACAGTGGTGGTGGATCGGTAGATATGAGTAGTGTTGTGCCAGACTTTAGGTATTATGAAAGTATTTTATCTAATGTTACCACATCAAGTTTTGTTGTAAGTGAGACTGGATATCAGATGGAAGGTGACAGTGATGTCGCTACCAGAGGTGTTCTTGATGGACTTCCAATCAGAGGTGGTGAAAGAGTTGACATAGAAATTGAAGATAACTATGGAAATTCATTGGATCTTTCTAGAAGTGGACTATATGTCAACAGAGTGAAGAATGCCAGTCCAGGGACACAGAGTGATATGTTCATGTTGGATTTGTGTTCTAAAGAATACTTTGCTAACGAACAGACCAGAGTTGTCAAGAGATATGAGGGAAAGATATCTGATAATGTAATCAGTATCCTGACAGAAGTATTGAAAGTAGAATCAGCTGTTCTTGAGGTTGATTCTACAGCCATTGAATACAACTTCATTGGTAATGATAGAAAACCATTGTATGTCTGTACCTGGTTGGCATCAAAGTCTGTACCATTAGGGACAAATAATGGTGAGGGTAATAGTGTAGGTGGTGCAGCTGGATACTTATTCTTTCAGACCAGAGATGGATTTCATTTCAGGTCTATTGACACTCTCTTTGAAGGTGAGGCTACCAAGAAGTTTCTTTATTCCAACACCGCTGACGATCCAAGTGGTAGTTATGATGCAAAGATTGTGTCCTACAGTATTGACAGAGACATGGATCTTAAGGAGAGTATGACTCTTGGTACTCACAACAACAGGTCTCTATTCTTTGATTTCTATTCCATGAATTACAAGGTTGTCAATTTTGATGTTGGCCAACAGAAATCAAAACTCTCAACAGCTGGTAGAGACTTTATAACAGATCAGTTACCAGAAGAATTTACTCAGTCACCCACTAGATTATTCAATCATGTTCTTGATACTGGAACTCTACCTAAGGGTATAACTTCTGATGCTCAGTTAAAGAACTGGAAAGATAATCCAACACAATCTAACTATGATGCTGAGAGAAGTATGGTTCAGTCTGTGATGAGATACAATCAAATGTTTACCATTCAAACTAACATCACTATCCCACTGGATGTTAGCATCAAAGCTGGTGATCTCATTTATTGTGATTTCCCCGAACTAAAAGGTTCAGATGGTAAGGAAACAAATGATCAATCTGGTGGCATATATATGGTAGCACATGTTTGTCACGCAGTGACTCCCCAGGAATCGTTCAGTAGTCTTTCACTTGTAAGGGATTCATTCGGTAAAAACACAGGGTTCTCGTAAATGATAGAAGCAGGACTATTCAAAAAGTATTTTGTAGGTAGAGACGGATTCTACTGGTGGATAGGTCAGATTGCAGAAGAATCTTCATGGGTAGATAATATATCGGGTACTCCCAGTAAAGATAATACGAACCAACCTGGTTTCGGTGAGAGATATAAAGTCCGTATTATGGGATACCATACTGCGGTTCCATCAGAACTACCTGATGACCATTTACCATGGGCGTCGGTTATGTATCCCGTCACAGCTGGTGGAGGTGGTGACTCTGGTGTATCTGCGAATGCAAACCTGAGACAGGGTATGTTTGTCTTTGGTTTCTTCATGGATGGTGAAGATGGCCAAATGCCTGTCATCATGGGTGTAATCGGATTTAATGATTACACTGCTATTATGGCAGAAGTTCCTGATGCAAAATTTGTTCCTTTCACTGGTCTGAATCCAGCACTTGGACAGAAACCTGCTACTTATTCTTATAAGGCGGAACCTGGTACAGGTGATATGGCACCTGTACCATCAACAGTTGCACTTGAAACTGGAGAAGAAACTGGTCCTGAAAAGGATACACAGGTAGATGGAACAGCGAACGATAAGGCTGTCACTGGTGTTACTGGTCAAAAATCAGACGTAGAAGAAGTGGCATCGGCAAATTCAGCTGAGGATGCAGTCAAACAAGAATCTGTAGCTAGACCATCGAAGTGTAATCCGATTCCTCTTTCTGACATACAGATGACATTGACAAATGTCATCCAAGATATTGAAAAACTTCAAAAGTCGATGTCTGACTATAGATATGCTGCCACTAAAGGAATCATTGACCTTGAGCAAGAAATCAATGATAAGAAACAGATAGCCACAGACCAAATCATGGCTGGTTTGAAGTGGGTCTTCGATGAGGCTATGAAGTTCGCTGCTAACACATATACTCTGGGAATCAGGGAACTTTTTGCTAGAATGAATCCCAATGAGATCCACTTATCGGGTGGTGCTTTTAATGCTGTAGTTGATGGTATCATTTGTGCGATAAAGGCGATACTTCAAGCTCTTCTCAGTTATATTGCTGATTTTATTGGGAGTATCATTGATAAAGTTATTAATGCTGCTAGATGTTTCGTTGAGAACTTTGTCGCTGCAATCATTGCAACAGTTGATAATCTTATCACTCAGTTTATGAACTCCATCTTTGATACCATCAATTCATTTGTCGATGGAGCTTTTGGTATAGTTGATAGTGGTTTGGGTATTATATCGAGTACCTTCGGTATCATTCAAGACTTTCTTTCACTCCTCAGTTGTCAAGATGATGTTGACTGTAATGAGTGGGAGACAGCTGAATGGAACATCCTTCTTGGTGGTAGGACTGACAGAGAAGGACTCGGTGATCTTCTTGATAAAATTGAAGGATTCAGTTCAGATCTCAGTGGTGTCATATATGATTTCTCAAATGGTATTGATGATGTCCTAAACAATCAATTTGAATTTGACCTGGAATCAATCTTTGAGGACTCTTTATGTGATATTGGACCAATTCTTTGTGGTCCTCCACAACTTCAACTGTTTGGTGGAACAGGAGCTGGGTTCGCAGCTAATCCAGTCATCGGAGAAGATGGTTCAATTATCGGTGTTGATATTCTTTCAGTTGGTAGTGGATATCAACCCAATGAAGATGTATATGCTCAAGTAATTGATGCTTGTGGCAATGGTGGAGGCACTGTCATCACACCATTCTTAGGAACTGATCTTTTTGGTGTTGAGGGTGTTGGACCTGGATCAGGAGTTGGAGAGGGTGGTGTTGGTTTCGGAGCTGGTATTGGTCAAGCAGGTGTTACCGACCCCTACTGGGCTAACTTCGCTCCAACTGTAGATAGTGGTGGCGCAGGAGGAGCTAGTATAACGAATCCAATCTTTGCTGGTATTTCGACATTCGGATTCAGCGGATTGATAACTGGTGATCAACTGGATCTCCCAGACCGAGAACCCCTTGGGTCATCACCAGCTGTCGGTATTACCACTGAATCCACAAGTGATGCACCTCTTCCAAGTCCATTCATACCATCTAGTGTCATTACACCAGACTGGGCAGATCAATCATGGCCTGGTATCATCACTGCTGGAAGAATCGCTACTCCTGTTGTTGCTTCAGGATTTAGTGGTATAAGTGGTGGAGATATTGGTATTGCTACATTCCCACCAGGATTCTTTGATCCCACGGGACCTGGTTTTACTCCAGCTGTGAATTACTATGTAAATTATTCCGAAATCATTAGCACTGGAGCCACAACTGACAGTCAGTTTGATGATGAAATTGGTCAGGCAGCTATTGGTGTATTTCCTCCTGGTGGTGCTGGTATTGGGAGAACTGGTCCAGTTGGGTCAGCTGTGACTGATGCTAGATTCTCAATCACTCCTGAGTCTGGTTTGGGTATCATGGCATTCCTCATTGATGAACCTGGTGGTGGTTATCTGAAGAAGGCAGATGGTTCTCTCGGTGGTAGTGGTAGAACATGGGCTGAGGCAGGACAAACCAAAATCAAAAAGGCAGATGGTACATATCTACTCCCATCGGATCCTGGTGATGTAATTGCTGTGGATATAGGTGATATTGTTGATCTACCTATTGGAACTCAGGTGATTTCTGAACCACTTGCGAATGGTACGGGTGGAGGAGAAGAAATCTTTGGTGGTTTCCCATATGAGATGAAGAGTCCTGGACAAATCACAGCTCCTGCACAAACCAGAGCTGGTATCGCATCAGAAGGTTCTTATCCACAGTCATCTGACGGTACTTATCCAGTAATGACAAGATTGCAAACCGTTTATGTTAGAAACCCAGGTGTAGGATATGCAACTGGAGATGAGGTTGTCATTGATCCACCAGAGGGATCCAAAGCTGAGATTACTGTGACACCAGTCGGTGGTATTAAGACAATCAGAGTTACGTCTCAGGGAGAAGGATTCAAAGTTCTTCCAAGAGTTTGGGTCAAGTCAAGAGGTGGTGTTGGTGCTGTTCTTTCTCCAATTTTGGGCATAGATAGATTGAGTAAAGAACAACTCAAGGAACCAGGCATTGCTGAAAAAGTTATTCAGGTCACAGATGTGGCTAGTCAGACAGGAGGTTATTGATGTCTGAGGGTAAAATACAAAAGAATCCATATACTTTTAGGCAAGGCACTAATGATGCTGAGTTTAAGTTTGGACACTGTACTTCTGATGGTGTTATTGATGCTGTACTAATTAGAAGTGGTTGGTTTCACAATCACTACATTTCTCTTGGCGCTACGGGTGAGAGACATAGAAGAGGTGGTATCCTTGCAAGATGTCCTGGTTCCTTCCAAGTCAAGGCGGGTGATACCATTGGTGGACAGGACAATGGTGTATACATGAGGACTGAGAATGGTAACATTCTTTTAGCAGCTCCTAATGGTAAAATCATTCTTGATGCTTCTAATATTTTGATCAGATCATCTGGTGGTCCAAACTCTACGGGTACGGTCACTGGTGATGTTCTTATTGAAGCTAACAATAAAGTTCTTGTCACTGGTCTTGGTGATGGTGTTACAATCGAGGGTAACTCATCCGTTAAGATTGTATCTGAAAAACAAGTCGATGTTATCGGTCAGAGTGTTTGTAACATCTATGGGGGTGTCCTGGACATGGCTGATGGAAATGCAACGGCTACAACAGACATCACTGGTAAATTGAAGAGTAAAACAGGAGCTCCGAAACTTGGGGGACCAGCATCAGCTCTCATCTCTGGTTTCGTCGGCGGGTTAGTTAAGAGTATAATCGGCGACAATGAACAAAGTCAAAGTGGCATATGGGGTAGTTTATTAGGATTATGATGAATTATTTTAAACCAGAAAATGATACCTTCTGTAGAGGAAGGGTAAAACATAGAAAGTCTATTCTTCTCCCAGAGGACTGGACAAAGGACGTGGATACTAGTACAATTACAGTATCATTAACACCCATTGGTGCCCATCAGGACATCATCGTCAAGGGTGTTCAGGGTAATAAGATTATCCTTCAATCAAAGGCTGGGATGCCGATTGATTGTTATTACCATGTATTTGCAGAAAAGAAAGAAGTAGAATCATGAAAGCAGGAGATCTATTTGTAGGAAAGAGACTTCTGGTCGGTGATCCGACTATGATTGCTGGTCCTGTTGGACTTGGTAGGGGAGAACTCACCCTCAGAGGTGGTGCCTATATTGAAGCACCAATGATTGTTGGTGATGATAGTAAGTTTCCACTTCCTGAAGCCACCATGATGGTTGGTAGGTGTACCAATCTTGATGCTGCAGCTCTCATCCCTGGTCTTTTTAGAATTAGAAATCTTATCCCTGGAACTGAGACACCTCAGGATGTTGTCATCGGTGATCCAACAGGACCTGTTGGTGTGACCATATTCTGTGGTCTTTCTTTCTTTACAGTGCAAGCTACGACTACTACCTTAGTTTCGGTCGCCAAAGTCGATACTAATGCTACTGTTACTGAAGTCGAAGCTATCAAAAGTGATACTGGAGTTAAAGTTCAAGCTGGAGCAAAGACTGAAGTTGGTGTTGATGCAAACCTGGCAGTTGCCATTAACCAGGCTCCTGTGGCATCACCGACTACTATATCAACTTTCCTTGAATATCTTACTTCCACAGGGATCTCACTGACCAAGACGTTTGGAATCGCTGTCACTAAGAAACCATTTGATATTCTTCACCCCACCAAGGAAGGACATAGACTTAGATATGTTTCTCTTGAGGGACCTTCTGCTGAAGTATATTTTAGAGGTAAGTTAAAGGGTGATAACATCATTCACCTCCCCGACTATTGGAAGGGGTTGGTTGACCCAGACTCAATCACAGTACAATTGACACCCATTGGATGTCGTCAGAGTCTCTATTATGAAGAGGTGGAATGGTGTGATACCATCAAGGTCGTGAACGCTGATTGTGGACCCGTGTGGTGTTCGTATACGGTATTTGCTGAGAGGAAAGATACCACTAAGAATATCCCAGAGTATAGGGGCTTGACACCTTTGGACTATCCAGGTGATAATGATGAATATAGATTGTGATATGAATGGGAAAGGTACATGAAGTATTCCCCTTGATAATCTATCAGGGAGATGTTGATGGTCATGATGAGTTCAAGAAGAACTTAGAAGACATAAAGAAATATTGGTTCAATGGATACAAGTATGAATCTCCTGAAGGTTCAGAACGTATCTTCCTACATCACAACGAGAAATATATTAATTTCTTTTCCATTAATATCAGGAAAGTTTTTGATGAGTATTTTGATGCTCTCAATATTGATTACAATAAACTCTCCTATCATATCTGTAAGTCATGGGTAGTGTATCACAAGGATGATACTACACCACCCATGGCAGCACACAAACATAATGAGGCTAACATCAGTTTTGTTTATTATCTGAACACTGATGAGACATCAGATACATTTGTGGTCACACAAAACCCAGACAAAAATGTCAATCAAGTTTGTCTGGGTTTCTTTGATGTTGCTGATGAGTTAAATCTAATGACAGGATTTAATAGGTATAACTGTAACATGTATACAATCACTCCAAAAGAGGGGACTTGTATTGTCATGCCATCAGAGACATATCATCAAACAATTAAGAAACAACCAAGACTTTGTGAAAGAGTAGCAATTGCTGGAGATGTCAGAGTGACACTGAAACCAGAACACTTCAGACACCACCAGGGTTGTACTCATCCCTCACAGTGGTTGGAGATATGAATTATAAAATCGTTCGTGACCATAGATTGCCCAAACTCATCAAACATTCTGAGATATGTTATCCACCACCCCACCCAGACTTCATTGACAAAGTTGACACCACATATCCAGGTATCGTAGTTGAATATCCGAACGGATATCAAATTGAAGATGGAGTTCATAGAATAGCTAAATTACAGAGAGAGGGAATCTATGAGTCCTTGTTCTATGTTGTGAGTAGATTGGAATATAAAAATGGAATAGTTGCCATGAGATATGGTAATGAATGGATAACTTTAGGACTATGGAACGTTGGCACTCTAACTCCAAGATCACATAATAAATAGTCAAAAACATATCATGACATATAATAGCGATTCAATAATAAGCACTCTCTCAGCTATTGAGGGAGATTCAACTATCATTCAAGATGAATGTAGGAGACAAATATCTGTTCTCGATACAGCAAAAGGGCCATATCTTTCAGCGACACGGAATTTAGACAGAGCATGTCATAATCTCATAACACCAGTCAATGATACCCTGTATGCAACTAGAGATGCATATGATGAAAGAATTGACGTGCAAGGATGTAGAACTGATTTGTTTTGGAGATTGACTGGTATCACTAGCACCACTCAAGTTACTGGGGGAGGTGCTGGTGGTCGTGGTCCAGATATGTATCATTTCAAATGTACCAAGTTAGGTACTACTTATGAAAAGACAGATTTGTCTGGTATTACCTCTACAACTGTAGGGATGGCGGGATCTGTTGGATTATCAACAAATACCGTCACATACTTTAATGGAACGACATTTAATAGTGTAAATTTGCCAGAAGAGGGTGACTTACTAAATGGTGTTGGTTCATTCTTTGATACCTATTATCAACCAGATAATCTTCATGGTTATAAATTGTATGATGAACCATATGCTAAAACTGAACTTGATACATTCCGTGGTGTAGGTGTCGGTACGATTAGTATTGGTGGTAATAGTGGTGTAAGTGTCTATACACAAATTGGTCTTGAGAGTTATGTCAGCACACACAATGCTCCAATATTGTTCACTCAGGCACTAGATGATACAGCTGGTGGTGGAAACCAATCAACTTGGTTACAATCTTACTACAATGAAGTTGATGCAAACCCTGCTAATGCTACAGCAACGCTCACAACAATTCCTACTGGAGGACATGCAGCATTTGTAAACAGTGCTTACCTTCAGGGAGAGATCAGAACATTTCTTGGTTCAAATGCTGGATCTGGTGCTATTGCAAATGCACAGTTTACTATCGTCCCTACAGATAATCAAACTCATTCTATAGGTTCCACATCATATCCAGTTATGGGTAAATTGTATGTTCCTACAGGTCTAGTAGCGAGTTCGGTTGATGTTGTAGTTGTATTCCATGGAACTATTGATAATGATAGTGGAGATACCATTCAAGATGCATCAGATACTGCCCTCACTCAATTCCTCAATCCAAGTGGTCTTAACGTGAGAGACAAGATTATTTTCTCTGCTGCATATCCTCAGGATCATATTACCAATGTAAAACAGTATAATTTGGCTGGAGTTGGTACAGAGACATCAACATTCTTGATGGGAGATAATCTACCTTATACAAGAGCAGCAGTTGGGTGGGTTAAAAATTCTTTGAATGCTTACATTTCTGCACAGGGTGGTTCTAAAACTATCGGAGATGTTTACCTATTCGGTCACTCTCAAGGTGGTAAACTTGTTTCCAAGATGAACACTCTAGAGACTGGCATTACTGGTGTTATCGCAAATGCTCCTGGTCCTATTCAGTTTGATCAAACTTGTACAGCAGATGCAACTAATACATCTTGTTCAAAGGTTGCTGCAATTTATGGTATCACTGGTTTTGTTGGTGTCACGGCCAACAGTAACTTTATGACTATTCTCAATCCAGATCTGGTTGGAACTATTAAAGTGGGTCAACTCGTAACACCTAGTGTACCAGGATACTTTGCAAGTGGGTCCGTCACCGTCACAGGAATCGGTACAACAACTTCTGATCTAAGTTCATATCCATTTACTGGTATCGCTACAACAAAACCACAAGTTGTTCCTTATATTACTGTCAGTGAATCTCCTGTTCAGTCAATCACCGCACCGTTGTCTGATGGAACATTTGTGGATATGTTATTCTCACAGGACCCTGATACCATTAGTGATTCAATCGCTGTGAGTATGGATGACAATCCGTATGTTGATCAAACAATCGAGATAATGTCATATAATCGAGCTGGTGCTGGTGTGTCCATTTATTACACTAATACTGGAATTGCTAGTGGTACAAGAGCATGGAATAAATTTTTAGATGGATTCCCTGATCCAGATACTGAAGATCCAGAGGACATGGATACGAAAATTAGCGAACCACCTATTGGAGCCGACAAGATTTTTTATAGAATTGGATTTACTCAAAAACCAGTAAATCCAGTGGGTGGAGGTGATGCATCAGAGGGAACTGTCATATCCGTTTCTGACCAACAATTTTTTCCAAGTTTGCTTGCTAATATGTATCAATCCCTTCCATCATGTGATGATACTGCATTGAACGCAGCAATCTCGGCCAGAGACACAGCTGAATCCAGTCTTGCTTCTAATCCTGCTCGGGATGGAATGGCTGATGTTTCAAATCAAATCAAAACGAAACTCAATCAGGAATTCAATCTTAGAATCTGGGGATATCGAATGCAGATGGGAGAGAATGACAAACAAAAGAGTGATTATGATAGTTTCAAAGATACTATGAATACTTCTGATTATATCGATATCATAAACGATGGTTCAACTGACGATTGATGGACTGGCACACCCCCTCTTGACGGGGGAGCTCCGATACCCTATTATAAGAGAGTCCAAGACAGACCACCCATGAGTTCCCAGTACGACCCCTCTGACTACACCATCGACAACGAAGGTGACGAGTATCTGACCCGTGTCGTCGTTGATACCTGTTCCCGTACCTTCTACATGTACTCTAACGAGGGTGACACCAAAGAGATCCCTGTAGATACCGCTGACCAGTTCATGGACGTACTGGAGATCGTTCGTGGGGTGTGTGACCCTGACATCGTACACTACTCTGAACCAGTCATCGCAGGCTGACCCCGTATATTATTTCGACCTTTATTTACAAAAAGGTCGGGAAAAAAATCTGGGGTATTTTTTACCCCTATTACTTTTTTATGATTATCTATCCATCCCGTTTTTACGACGAAATCCTAGAGTGTTATGAGTATGAGACCAGAAACGCGACAATCTATGGAAATGTTATTCTCCGCGAAGTGGAATTTACCCAAAGCCGCGAGGAATTGCAATCTGACTGATAAGGAGATGAAAATCACCTTTAACGAATATTGTCGTCTCAACCCTCCTACTTGGGACGACTGATTTATTGCGAGAGTGGCGGAATCGGTAGACGCACCAGACTTAAAATCTGTTGAAGGTAACTTCGTGGGGGTTCAAGTCCCCCCTTTCGCATGCTGATAAATAAGTCATAATAGATATAGTGTGCGAAGAAGATGCCATTATCGAGACTTGATAACTTCCTC
>Ga0209645_1000695_pt1 | contig 17272 bp, 8 predicted proteins | sample ETNvirenome_6_30_FD_184070 | JGI IMG/M metagenome (GOLD analysis project Ga0209645, IMG submission 184070) | Marine viral communities from the Pacific Ocean - ETNP_6_30 (SPAdes) (version 2) | ecosystem: Environmental > Aquatic > Marine > Oceanic | place: Pacific Ocean | collected 2013-06-19
AGTCGATTATCTGCTGTGTAGCTTCTTGTATTTTTTGGTTTTCAAGCTTAGCTTTTTCTTGTAGAACTTTTGTGTCAAACTGTTCGTTAAATATATTTCTTACATCATCATCATTTAGATTCATGTATTGACTTCTAGTGTCTGATCCAAAAAACCCACCAACACCTAATTCACCTAAAAGCTCCTTTCTAACGTCTTTAACTTCATTACGTAAATCTAAAGCAGCGTAGTTATATTTGTCGTCTGTTAAAAATTCATTTTGTAAAAACTTAACGTAATTATCTTTGTCTTTTACGTAATCGTCAGCTGTAGTTCTTTCGTACTCATCAGCTTTCCTTTGAATATCTTCCGCTTGTTTTTGAATTTTTTGAATAGGATTTAAAGCAAAGCTAGGCGTATATTTTCTAAATTTTTTTGCTATACCCTCAAAAAAGCTTTCATCTTCTTGTAAGTCCAAGGAAGTATCTTCCGATCTGGATGCCGTATCTACTGGCTCCGCAGTTGCATCCTCTGTCTGAGAGCCGTTTGTCTTTTCCACAAGACCTTTTTCTTTCATTGTTTCTAAGTATGAATCAAAATCCATACCGTATTTTTTAGCCGCACTCTGTAGTTGTTCTAAAGAGTATTCATCGCCATTTAATTCGTACATAATATTATTTATTTGGATTTAAAGGATCATTAGTGTATTTTTCAACATCTTTTTTTAATTCAGCAATTTCCTTAGAGTCTTCTAAACTATAAGATACATTATTAAATTCTATAATGTCTTTACCTGGTACTAAAGGTATACTAAACATATCTGCAATATCTATATAAGCTTCTTGCAGCTGCTCTAAGGCTTTGTCTTCGTCTCCTTCTAGTTTTGGAAATCTAGATTCAACAACTTGACTTTGACCAGCTGTACCTCTAAATATTCTAAACCTAGCATCTTCTAAAAAGTTAAAGTTCATGTCCCTACTTATCTTTTCCAGCTTTTCATTTCCAGACATTGTTTGTTCACCTTTTCTCCAGCTACCATCTTGTTGCAAGTTCCACCCATTATACTCGCCACTTTCTAGTTCTAAAGCAACATTTCTAGCTTGTTGACCTGAAATAGTTCCTTTTACTATTTCTCCACTATCCGGGTCACGGAAAAAACTGTTTTCGTTTGCATTAAACTTTTGAGCACTAGGTAGGTTTGAGTTAACGTCAGGTGGGTTTGGGGAAGGAGCTGTAACACCTTTGCCAAACTTTGGAGCGGCTTTAAATTCTTTAGCTAGCCATTTATAATAGTGGTCTGCAACATTAATACCGTTTGGATTATTATTAGTGTTTAATCCAGATTTTCTACCTTTTAAAGAATCTAGATACTCACCAACCTGCGCAGAGTTAGGATTTGTACCTTCGGGAAAAGCTTCAGCAACGAATTCTTCTAGCCATCGCTGACCGTTTGGCACAAGATCATTTGGTCCAAGCTTAGCCTTTGGATCTGAAGTGTTAAAAGACGCAAAAAGAACATTAGCAGTTCCTTCATTTCCAAGTGATTTTCTAATCGTTCTAACTTGCCGCGCTACTGCTCCATCTGTTAAATTTGCTGAAACAGTTTGTTGAGCCTTTTGTAGCTCATCGTTAACTAAAAACGCGTCGTCTTCGTTTTTATACCTAGGCCCATCTGCTGAAACCTTGGATAATAATATTTGTTTTTGATCTTCTCTAGCGTTAGGATTAGGGTTAGTCCACACCCACTCTTTAACTCCATTTATTTCTTTAATAGAAAAATTTTCTCCATTTCCCTGCTGAATATCTGTGTAAAATTTTGTTTGAGCAGCAGAGTTGTTTTCTCCAAAATTACTTAAATCGGCGTTAAGTATGTTTTCTTGTATTCCTAAAAGCTTTTTGTTTTTATCTCTTAAATCAACGTTAGATTTATTTATTTCGTTTATTCTTTTTACAGCGTCTACATATGCTTGGCTAGTAGGTTTCATAAAGGCTAGCTTTCTATTAAGCTTTTTAAACTCTTGGTTATTCTTTTGCAACTCATCGTTTAAAGCTTGAGATGTACCTTCCCATATCTGCCCTGGCTCCATATCTGGATTAGCCTCGTTGTATTCTATCATACCAGCAACTACTTTTTCGCCGGTGTCTTCCATTAGCTTAGTTATTGGTGTCATGAAAGCTTGAACCTTAGCTGACCCAGTAAGAACGTCAGCTCTTTGAGCCATACCTAACTTTGCTAATTGAGAATATAAACCACTACCACTACCCATGTTCGTGTTTGGTAGAAAGTCAAAACTCATCAAGTTTGTTGAATTATTTTTTTTCTTTGCCATAATTTATCCTATTTCTATCGCGCCAGATTCAACACCTTGGTAAAACGTTGAAGCTATATTACCATACGCTTGAGCTTCGTTAATACCAGCTTGAGAAACAGCTGTTGTAGAGCCTGCTAAATTGCTAGCCGCAAGACCATACATTTGCTCTATACGTCTAGCGTTCATTTGTTCTATATACATTTGGCCTTTACGATCAAGCATGTCCACTTGGAATTGACCAGTAGCCATTAATTGATCTAACCTAGATTGGTCTTGAGCTGTAAGTTGAGCAAGCTTAGAAGCTTCTTGAGCCTCTAGTGTTTGTAGTCTTGACATTTCGCCAGCTTGCAGTTGCTGTAGCCTAGATCGATCTTGTGCTTGTAGTTGATTTATTCTACTTTGCTCTTGAGCAGTCATAGACTGTAATCTAGCGTCTTCTTGAGCTCTTAATTGGTCTAGCCTTGAAGCCTCACCTCTAGCTAACTGTTGTAATCTACTTTGCTCTTGACGAGACGCCATTTGATTTTGACGTTCTTGTTGCGCTATGTTTAACGAAGCTTCTCTAGCCTGTTGAGTGCCTACGTTTGATATTGTCTGAGCTAAACCTGCTATACCACTGCCACCAGCTACGCCACTAAGCTGACTTAGCATGTTAGCTTGTTGCTGTTGAGATTGCTCGCGCATATAGTCAGCTGCTTGCCTGTCTACAGTTAAATCTTCAAATACATTTTCAGCGCCTTCAAATCTATTTTGTAAACCTGTAAATTGATTTTGTAATCCTTCAAATTGATTCTCCATGCCAGAGTACTGGCTAGATAAACCTAAATAATTGTTTTGTAATCCACTAAATTGATTATCAAGTCCTTGAAAATTATTTGTTAAGTTTTCGTATGGATTTTGTAAGTCTTCGTAAGGATTAGTAAACTCTAGCTCATCGTAAGCTGCTTTCATCTCCTCAAACCTTTGTTGGTCTTGCCTACGATTTCTTTGAGCGTCCTTTCTAGCTGCTCTAGAAGATATAGCACCAATAGCAGCAGCGGCTACAGGTAGCCACTCGACAAACTTCATTGGGCTGTCTTGTTTATTTTTTTTATAAGGTGATGTTTTACCTACGATTGCCATATCATTATATTTTATCTTTTTATAGTTACATTTTAAGCGAGCTATTTACTGCTTTGAACAACCTCAGACGCTATAGAGAATAATTCAACTAGCTCTGTAGAATTGTTTTCTAAAGTTATTTCTGCGTAATGTCCTTTTATACCAGGTTTATTTACGGCTTGATTTTTAGCAAACATAATAAAATCACTAGCTAAAGGAGCGTTAATCATATCTTTTATTATTATAAAGTTTTGTCCAACTTGAGATATAGTGCCAATAAGCACAGGGCTAGCTGATGCGTATGTGATACCGTTTTTAACTGTTAAGCTACTGCCTGGCTGTGTAGAAACTTTATAAGCCTGATCGTACGACTGAAGCGAAGTATTGGTTACTGATCCTTGAAATGTTAATTTGTGATACGTTGCCATAATTAATCGTCTTGTCCTGTTGTTACAAATTTATCTAAATCAAAAAATATTGTTTGATTTGAACTTGGGTGTGAACTTATATTTAAAGTTCCTTCTACAGTAAATTGAGTTGTATACACGAAGTCTGTATTAATATGTTTAAATGTTAATTTTTCTCCGCCTTTAAAAATTTGAGCAACGCTAGACACAAAAGATCCTTGCGTAGCGTTAGCCGTTACGCTTGTTACAACGGCGGGTTGAGCATTAATACCACTGAACGTAACTGGATGTGTGTTTCCAGTGCCTGGGTCATAGTTGTCAAGACCACTTATACCGTACGTGCCGTTAACGTTTACTGTAGTTCCGCTTACAGCGCCTCTAACAGTTGTTGTTACTTCGGCCACATTAGTTATTTTTAAACTTACAGATATATTACAGCCTAAAGCAGCGTTTATATTAGCTAGCCCATACCCGTTGAAAGTTAATGTAGCGCCATCACTAGCATTACACGTCTTGTTTAAAAACAAAGTTTTTGTCCTCGGATCTATTTTTGCTATCACTGGCTTAATCGCGCCGCTAAACCCAGTAACTCCCGATACTATTGACATACCTGCAAAAAGATTATCCACTGAGTCTACGACTAATTGATTACTTCCTGATATTGTTCCGTTAACAGTGTCAGTTGTATTGAAGTACCAAGCTGAATCTTGAATTATAGGTTTCATTGTTTTGATGTTAAACATAAGTCCGCTACCAAAACCATCACTTACGTTTGAAGTGATATTAGTTATTGTCCAATTAATAGAATTTGTAGATGGCGGCGCTGTAGGGCTATTTGTTATTGCAATATTGCTAGGAAACGTGTTGTAAAAAGCGCTATTATTTGTAGTAGCTACAGCTAATGTTAAAGTAGTATTACCTAACTGATCTATTCTTTTGTTTATAGGCTTGTTCCTACGCATACTAGTATTGTCGGTAGGATCTGCTATTAAAACAATATCATAACTAGCACCAGCAGCGCTTGGGAAAACTATTATACCTTCAAAAGATTGACCAGATATAGTTCCTTTTAGCATTTTTTGAGGACCGTGTCCAGAGGAAAAAGCTCTAGTAGTAAAATCGTAATACTGTCCAGAAGAATTACTAATAATTAATATAAACTTAGCGCCCGTGTCCCCGGTTATCGAGAAACGACGAGAATCACCAGTTTCTGGTAGTTTTACTAAACTTATTAATATATCGTTTATATTCATAATTACTCTATTTCTTCAATTTCTTCTTCTAGTAGTATTGGATCTTGTGATAAAACACCTATACCTTGAAAGTTTAAATTTGAAACTTGTGGCTCACCAGCGCCTTTAATATAGTTAAACCATTTGTTTTCTTTTTCTATAAACTCCTTTACAGAACCTTGTTCTATGTTTGTTGATATATTTGAAACTTGCCAGCCTTCTTTACCAACAAAATTATAAAGCTCAGCATCGTTACCTATAGAGTCTTGCTGCAACACTCTAGCCTGATCACCTTCATAGCTAAGCGTTTTAAATAGCTTCACAACACCTGACTCATCGTTAAGAACAGTAGTTATTGTTGAAATATATGGAACGTTATAAAAAGTGTTTATGCTAGACTCCTCGTGGTAATGCTGGTATATTCTACCGTTTTTAAAAGTAAAATATTTTTTAGAAATACTATCACCCTCTTCAGGTATGTAAGACTTAAAGCTTACCCAGCCATTAACATCTTCGCTATAAGATAATGTTTGCTCATTAACACTTTCTGTAGCTACCTTAGTCATTGTTATGTTGTCTAAGCTAAAAGTGTTTATGTTACCAGTAGTCACGAACACTAGGGCGCCTGTTATCATACCGTCTTGATAGTAATCTAGCCCTTGCTCTACTGTCTTTGTAACAGTAATAGAACTTGGATTAGTTCCACTGCTAATAACAAATCCAACACCAGGCTTGCTAAAGTAATAAATATCAAACTGGCCTTCATCATAATCTACGTCAACAGATATTTCGTAAGTTTCACCTTCGTTTATTTCTTGACTTATAGCTTGGCTAACCTGTATATTTTTTAAAGCGCTGGCAAAAACAATTTGCTCGTCTTCAAATAAATATTCAGAAGATGGTTGTATTGGATTAGATTCTAAAGAAACTTGATCGTAGCTAGTAAACACCCAAGAATCTGTTGATCCTCCGCTTACTATCTCAGAATCATCTTGTATAGAAATAGTATCTATTTTACCATAAAAACCACTTGGTCCAGGTAATATAGTTATACTGTCAGCTGCATAGCTTATAGAAGATGGATCTTGAGTTGTTACAGTTACATTTATGTTAGATGCGCTTGGTTGTACTATGGTGCCTACGCCGCTACCGTCTAAATTAAATGGTATAGAGTATGCATTACCTTCTGATCCTACACTTGTAATATTAGTTATTTGTATAACTCTATGCTGCCCATCTGGCCAAGCATCGGTAACAATATGTATTTCAAGAGAACCTTCAACTCCATTAGCTTGTCCTGACTCGGCTGGATCATAATCTGGCGCGTTTCTTATTTCAAAGCTTAAAGTGTAACCTTCGATCGTTGACTGCAATAACTGACCATTTAAGTCTTGAGTTAAGGTGTTTTGACTAGCAGCGTCATCTTCAAATAAATCCCACACCCAACCACCGTTTTGGTAGTACGCTACAGGTTGATCAAGAGCTGTTGTCAACAAATTAGTAGTATTAGCAACCCAGCTTGAAGAAAACACGTTTCCAGCTCCTTGTTCAGATACATTTATAAGAGTAGCGTCTGTTATTATTAATTCGCTATCTAAACCATAAGCTTGAAGCCTAATTTTATCTAAGCCTAAAGGTCTATCTTGACTAGCTTTAAACACAACTCTAAGCACGTTTCTTTCTACGCCGTATTCTGTCGCCGTAGTAGGCATAAAAATAAGTCTACCGTTAACGCTACCTGACGCCGAAATTTGGCCAAAGTAACCAGCGGTATAATTGTTGTTACCAACAGCATCAACTGGCGCAACGGTTGAAGAAGGAGTAATTTGATTTTCGTGAGTAGCTTTGTGCGCAGCTTGTGCAACGTCAAAATCGACTGCGTAAGTTAATCCTATCGTTCCGCCATTAACTCTATGAAAGTCTGGATAACCTCCTGATATGATAGTGTTACTTTCATCGTAACCTAAGTCAAGCATGTAGTATTCGTCGTGCTGTAGCATACCTGTTTGAGCTTGCTCTGCGTAACATGATTGCCCACTCGTAGGTGTTGAAAAAGAAAAAGAATTATCTATATCGCTTATTGTTTCTTGCTGAACAACGCCGTGGTGAGGCCCCAAAGCTATAGAGTCATAAGAATTAATTGTTGTTCCGTTGTTAGAAGCGCTATAAGTAGCTACAGTGTTAATGTTATTTTCAGTAAAATAAGTAGTTGTATTACCCATTTCGTCCACGTGCGTTTCTTGTATGGCTGGGTTTTCAGGGCCGTACAATTGTTCTATAGCGTGAGTAAGATTTACAGGATCTCCACTTGCGTTACCGCTCCAGTTATTAGGTAAAATATGTTTAACAGCAACAAACGCTGGTATCTCTGCATCTGGAAACGCTAAAACTTCTGGGCTAGCAGCCGTTACAATGTTACTACCACCACCAGTCTGAATAATAGCAGTGCCAGTTTGTGTAGCCGTGCCTATGTTGCCATACTCGTCAGTTGCTGTAGCTAAAGATCCATACGCATTGCCATTCTCATCGTAAGCGGGTTGTTGAAGATTAACAAGAGATTCACCGAATACATCGTAAGAGTCTTCTCCAGATTGAGGAACATAAACACTACCAGGATCTGTCATTTCAAGTCCTTTGTAAACAGCAAAACCTCTAAGCCAAAAGTGATGTTTGGTAGGCGCAACAGTATCTATTTCTATTTTAACTTGAAGTTCGTCTATTATTTTTTTAACTTCAACAATATTTTGGCCTTGCGCTGGGAATAGTTTAGTTTTAATAATCATAGATCTAAATCCCGTCCAGGCTTTATATGTTCCTATGCTAGATAGATCAGTAGATACTCCATATATATTATCAGGCCCACTGTCATCTGTAAAGTCGCCACCGTTTTGAGTATATGTACCGCCGCTAAGCTGTACTCCAGGAACTGTAAAAGTAAAAGAAGGTGTGCCAGAAGATGGAGGTGTTCCATAAGATAATAGCTGTGCTGTTTCATTAGTGTCCTGAACATAATCTGGATAAGGATCTAAACTCGTAGTGTTAGCATAATAACCATTGGTGCTTGTAAAAACGTTGTCATCCGCTTGCTCACCACCACCTTGCCATATGTCAAATTGGTTGTTAAGCGCGGTAAATAACGGCGTTGATCTAAATTGGCTGTTGTCCATGCCAACACCATCACCAAGAGTGACGGTAACATCCATATGAGGTATAGATGAATTAGGAGATGCTGATGCAAACTCATATAAGCAAGAATAGTTTATTTTTATCCAAACTTCTTCTCCTGTAAATACACTAACATTAGTCGCATCAGGAAACTCTGCCAGCATATTACTAGGCACGCTGTCAGTATTCCAGCTATTACCGCCGGCCCCCGCAGCCACAATAGTATTACCAGGAAGCATTATGAAGTTACCGCTTTGTTCACTACCGCCCCAATCATCAAGCATGCTAAGCCTTATGCCATTAAACACAGAAGACGAACTTATTTGATCTTCATAGTTTCCTTGAAAAGAAGACGCTGCGCCGCCATTAGCGTTTGCCCCTTGTACGTAAGCACCTTGAAAAGCTCCTGTATAAGTATTAGCCGTACCGTTGTCGTTTATAAAACCTCCAGCGTTGTTTCCTGGAGTAGAATTATTACTATCAATAGGCTCTAACCTGTGCATATAACCAGCGCTTGTTTGAAAAGTTGGCATTACAGCGTTTTGAGCTGGAGAAAAATCATCGGTAGCTGGCACAGTGCTAGTAACAACATTGTCACCATTAGCATTTTGATTTACTGTAATAGCGCCATAAATAGGTGCTGTTATATCATCATAAACAGCAGGTTGAAAAAATCCTTCTGCAGCATATTGAGTTATTCCGCCAGCAGGTATTGCTGGAAAGTAAGTTATCTCAACGCCTGCATCAAATTCAGGATTTAAAATTGGCACGTTAGCACCACCATTATTATATATACTTGATATATCTGTTTGAACATAGTCAATACCAGTTTCTAAATTTGGATTTAAAACAACTTCTGTAGAGTAGCTAGAAACATTTAACTCATCACCTTCGGCAAGATAAGAATTTTTAAGAATATTATTGTATATAAAATCTTTAAAGCTTACGTTGTATTGTCTTTTATACTCATCATAAGTGCCTAAAACTATACCGGCTTTTGGCAACTCATCTCTAAAGAAGTCATGCATACCTGCATCTGATATTGGAGTTAATCCGTCCATAGATAATCTAAGCACAGCTCCTCTTTGTTTATCTGTAAAGTAAGCTCTGTATGATTCTGAAGAAAAAGACTCTGGATTAGTAGATATACCGTAGTCTCCAACAAAAGGTGTAGCTTGTCCGAGAACGTTAGTTGTAGCTACAAGCTGAGGATTACCGTCAGCGTTAAATACTGCATCTTTATTGGCTAATATTTTTATTACTCTATCCTCACAAAAAGCTATTAAGTCAGCTCTTCTTGAAAAAAGCTTTTGTATACTACCGTATGTAGGGTTTAAGTCTTTTGTTATTTTTTCAGCTTGTATAAATTGATTTAAGTTATTTAAGCCAGAGCTAGCGTTGTATAAACCAGAATATATTAAACCATATTTACGATGCTCTTCTGAATAAGGCTCGTCTAAAGTAGTAGATGCTTTAGCTCCATTTTTAATAAAGCTAGAGTTAAAGTTGTCTTCTATTCTATTAGACTCTACACCATCTCCAAAAGTAAAACAATTAAACCAACTTAAGCCTGTTTCTTCTGTTATGTCTACAACTCTATTTACTATAAATAATCTTCTAAGACCGCTTGGGCCTTGACCCGCGTCTTGCATAGGACCTAACCTGCAAGTTGTAAAGCTTCCGTCAGGTCTATAAAATCTAACTCTAGCGTCAACGTAGTCTATTTGTACTCCATTTGAGTTTAACTTATTAAATCCTCTAGCGTTAGCTCCAAAACCATTTTCTTGCTGACAAATAAAGGCAAGTTCACCGCTGTCAGTATGTTTCCAACTAGCGACATGTATAATATTTGATATTGTTTCATCACCTCTTCTAGCCTCTGGAAGATCTACAAACTCAACTCTACAGCCTATAGGCGCAAATTGACTAGCGTTTTCTAAAGTTAAATACGTAGGTATAGCTTGACTAGCCTCGTAGAATATGTTTAGATCTAAAGCTTCTTTTGGCTCTGTTTCAAATATAGCTTGCACATCTTTGATTAACCCAGAATTTGCATGAGCGTCAGTGTCAACAAACTGCATTTTTTCAGACGTAGTAAAACTTATGTTATCGCTACTACCACCTAAAATATTGTAGTTGCCAAGCGTAGGATTTTTATCTAGTCTTAATATGTATACAGTTCTTCTGTTACTAGCTTTGCCAAAATTTATTATCCTTTCTATTAACGTCGCGTCTTCGTCGGTTACGTTGTTAGTTAGCTTAGCCTTAGCCCAAGCAACAGCGGCTTCTTCTACGCTATCGTTACCTCTAACTATTCCGTCGATTGTATATTTCCAATTAGACCTCCAAGGAGTGTGATTGTAAACATGTTTTATTTGAACGTCTAAAATAGTAAAAAGCTGTTCTGTAGAATCGTTTTCAAACTTAAATTTTTTGCCAATAGCTATTTTTTTAACAAAGTCTTCTACATTTTTATCTTCATCAATAGCGCTACTAAATCCTGAGTCACCTGGAGAAAAAGTTGGATCCCACTGCCTTTCGTGATATTCTCTATACTCTAAGTCGTACCCTTTTCCAACACCCGGCGCTGGAGCATCGCCCACTGGACTTTCTCCAATATAGTTTCCTTCAAACTCAACAAACTTAACATCTTGCCCGTCAGCGTCTAAGCCTAAAGAAGCGCCAAATTCATCAGTAAAAGCTCCTCCACCCCATATTCCTTTTAGCAGTCCAGCTATACTGTTTTCTCCAAAAACATCTACGTTGTTTAAATCACTAGCTCCATCAAAAGAGCCGTCGTGTAAGTCTTTACCAGGCGCTAAAAATGAAACGTGCATAAAGTGTCCACCAGCATTTTCACCATAAGTTTTATTTGTTTCTGCTAGTCCAAATATACTGTCTTTCCAAACAAACTTACCGCCTTCTATATTGTCGCTATCTGAAGTTATTATTCCAGGTATACTATTTCTTAACGTAGTCGACCAATCAACAAAGCTAGTGTTTGATTGAGCCCAAGACGTATCACCATTTAAGTTCCAAGGATAAACATCGTTTTCATCGTTAAAATTAGATCTCCAGTTTAGCTCAGCATACTCTACAGGATTAGCAACAACACCTTGACCAGCTTCTTTAGCGTAGCTAGTTGAAGAAACATTTGCTGCGGCCATATACATGTTATCTATAAAGAAAGCTTTACCTTGACTTATCAACACATTATCCCACTCAGATGCTGTGTTAGTTATTTCAACAACATCAGCTGTTCCGCTAGGAAGTACATTTGGAGTTGTAGATGAAATTGGTGCGTTTAATATTCCTGTATTTTCGAATATTCCAGTAGTTTCGTCAGCCCACCAAAACAATTCTTTAGATGAAGATATAAATTTATTTGTAGATATGTTACTGTTTAAGTTTAATATCTTGCTTTTAATAATGTCATCAGAAAATATTTTTACAAAAAACTTCCCAGAAAAATCCTCTCCAGTTCTTAAGTCTTTTCTAAATATAGAAAAAGTTATGTCTGATCCTAAGTTAGCATCACTACTACCAGCCGCTAAAGCAGCGTCTTCTTGTGTAATTTTTTCAGACAACTTCATCGTGTAAGAAGTTCCTATAAACTCATTAGAGCTGACTTTATATCTTTTAGAATGTGTAGTTACTCCTGAAGAAACTTTTTTCCAAGCTACATACAAGTCGTCAATATTAGAGCTGTTGTCAACCCCGCCATTATTAGTTACGTTGCCTAAAGCTCTAAGTAGAGGTATTCCTTGTTCCAAGCTGTTAGACCTATCTACTTCTATAACGTCTGTTTCTTTGTCTATTCTTCTTTCTACGTTTGGAAATATAGCAGCGTCTTCTTCATCGTTTGCTAAAATATCATCTGCGTTTGTTATTTCACCTAAAGATATGTAATTATAAGCGATCGAATCAGGGGCTTCTGTAGATATGCTTGATATTTTATATCTACTTTTTTCTTCTACAGGGTTAACAGTAGAGCCTGATACTCTTTTTAGTATTATGTAATCTTCTTCTGTTATTTTATTTATCTCAGTTGAAGGGAAAGAGAGCCACACATGCTCCTCTTTATTTTCAAAATCAGTGCTTTGGCTAGGTATGTACAGCTTGTCCATAAGCAAGTTATAGTACTCTCCTGAAGTTTCTTTTACATAAAATTTAAAATAAGAAGCCCAATCTGGTACTTGACTTTTAACTGCTGCAGTTAAGCATAAAGGATTGTAATAGTTTGGAGAAGAATAAACTTCGCTTAACCAAGGAACTTTAACAGATCCTTCGCTTGATGAAAATACAGGTGTTTCTCTGCCTTTATCATCGCCATATACTACTCCTAATTGATAATCTCTAAGTGATTTAATAGTTTCTACGCCACCTTCTAGTATACTGTTTTCTCTAGTGTTTCTTTTCTCAAAGCTAGCATCTAGAGTTACACTACCTTTCAAGTCGTATCCTTGCTTGTAGTTAGCGTATACTATTCTACTACCTGTTATCTCTTGTGCTTTTGCTGATCTTGGAACGTTATCCCAAGGTCTAAGTATTTGGTTTTCAGGTAAAGCAGCGTATATATTTTCTGTTGTTATTAAGTATCTTCCTTTGTTTATTTCGTTTAGTCCTACGCCGCCTGGAGAATTACTTTCATATATAGGATCAACGTTTTGAGAAGAACCTTTTGCTTTAAACTCTTTATCTTCTTTTTTAACGTTAGCGACAGAGTATACTACATTTGAGTTTTCACTTTTATATAATAAGTCAACTTGAACCACGTCTTTAGGCATGCTTGACGGAACAAAATCTAATAGCTCAACAGACTCTATAGAGTTTACCATTGACACGTTTCTTTTCTCTTTGCTAGAGTAAAAGTTTTCAGCGTTAACTTCTTCAGAATGCTTAGCGCTAAATACAACGTTTGTAAAAGGACCAAAAGCAGAATATTCTCCGTCAGCGTATTTATATCTATAGCAAAATCTAGGTAAGACTTTTTCAAATATACCGCGCTCGCTTTTATTTTTATTAGCATTGACTTTTACAGTGGGTGGAGATTGAGGTCTATCTTTTATTACGGTAATATACTTTTCAGTAGCATCAAAGTCTGTAACAACATTATCAACAACCAATTTAGTATGTTTGTTTATTGGCGCTTGATTTTGATCGCTACCTAGCTTGCTTTTTTTAATGTTTATTTTCTTTGGCTCGTTAATGCCGTCTGTCCAAAGCAAAAAGTCATCAATAATATTTATTCCAGTAATATACGTATTTGGAAATTTAAGAGTTGCGTTTGAATTTTTTTTATTTGGATCAACAAAAACTAAAGAAGATTTTTGCTCTAAATCGTCCCATTCTAATATTAAGTCTATATCTTTACTAGTTACAAACCAGTACAGTCTATTGTTTTTTTCGTCTGATATAGATCCTATACATTTGTACTCTGAGCTACTTATTGGATTTGGCAGCTCGTAGTTACCTAGTATATTTTGAACAGTTCCGACGTTTTGACCTTCAGAACTAGAAATCTCAACGTTTAAGGCGTGTCTATATTCTCCTTTAGACAATAACCTTTCGTCAAGGTCTTTGTTCATTTTACCTTTTAGAAACGTATTTTTAATTTCAGCCATTTACTAGTGTTTTATTTGCTTAGACTTTCCTCTAAGTGTTTGAGTAATCTCTTCAAGCTTAATGTTAGAAAGCCTTAACTTTGCCTGCCTAGTAGCAGCGAACTTTTCTTTTTTGGCTCTTCTTACTATGTATTCTGGTATGTTTGCTTTAGAAGATAATATACCATAAGAAATCCATTTGTACATGGCGTCTTCAGCAAACTTGTGGACTTGCATTTCTCCATCAGTTCCAAGACTATCGCTTATGTAATCTAATATTACAGTTTTTCCAGAAATATTAGAGCTAAAGTTTATTTTACCTAATCTTTGATCAACATAAAAAGAACCGTTAGCCTGCGCATGAGCTGGATCTAAACCATATCTTTCGTCTGGCACCCTTTGATAATCATCGTTCTTGTAATCATCATTTTCGTTTTCGCTAGGCGTCATAGACTTAAAGCTAGTAAATGTAGATGATTCTTGCTCGTTAGTAGAGCTTATATTAGCTGAAGGCACCACAGACTCTAATGATATACCAGAAATAGTAGACTGAACAAAATTGTTCGTACTTACACTAGAAACCCCACCAATATCACTTTGACTTAATTCGTACGGAGCAATACAAACTATTACTAAGTAGGCTTGATCTAAATTACCGAAATTTAACTCTTCATCTTCACCTAAAACTTTTTGTCCAGTTTCGCCAGCCGTCCATTCTATATATCCTAAATCAAAGTAGCCTGGATCTCTGTGTAGGGCGCTCGGCTGACCAGGCGCTGGTATTTCTCTAAGATTAACAAGTCCACTAGCGTCTGCAACGTCTGGAGGAGTGGAGCTTAACCCAACTCTGACTGTAGTAGCAGGTTGAGCGTAAGTGCCGGCGTTAGCTAACGTAGTAGCGTTTACAGGCTCACTTTCACTTCCATCTAAAACTAAAGTAGAAGCTGCAGCTGAAACAGCCGTTGCTGTTAATGAAGCTCCTACATATTCAGAAACATCTATGGCCTTGTAGCAATACGTTACATAAGATCCTAGTTTAAATCTTTGAATAAAATGTTGTTTAACAACTACTTCGTCTGTATCAGCAAATATGTGCGTAGCAGCAGTTCGACCACCAGACTTGAAGCCATTAACAACCCAACCATTAGTTTTCGAAAGCACAAAAGAGTCTATAGCCGTAGAGTAAGTGTAGTCTCCGTCAGATTCTTGCTCTATTTGATAAGGGTTTGAAGTGTGCTTAGTAGGATATAAAGGATGCTTTATACCTGCAGAGTCCACCCAACTTACCTTAGTATAGTTAACATAGTCTTTTGGAAGCCTCATGGTTAAGCTAGGTGGCACGTCTATTTGCTGAGCCTTAAAAGATCTAAACGTATCAAAAGAAAGTTCTGCTAAAGCTCTATACGCGTGAAATTGAACGTCTGTTCTATTGGCATTGCTTATAAGCTTTTCTTCGCCAACATACACGACCATAAACTGGCTAACAATATCGTCTATAGAAACAAACTGATAACTGCCTAAGTTGCTACCTTCATAGTAATTGTAATCTGTATCGTTTATATAACCCATCTATTTATCTTTTTTGCTGTATCGCAATATTGTTATCGGCTTGAGCTGCAGCTTGTGCTAAAGGTAAGTCTTTTATTGCTACGCCAGCGTATCCTAATATTTTTAAAATTAATTTCGTTTCCTCAGATTTGTCAAGCTCAAAGTGCTGTGTGCTTAAATTTTCGTTGAATATAGCTTTTTCATTAACAACTATATAAGTCCAATTTGGCTTGTTAGGTCTACGATAGTATGAAATTATAGTGTCTGTATTAGCAGGTAATATATATATGTTATTGTTGAACAAATAGCCTATAGGCCTTTTGCTAGTTGGTCTTGTTAAATAGCCTGAGTTAATTATTTTAGTTGCCTCATCTTTATTAACCATTTCAACATCACATCTATATCCTTCTTTTACACCAACAACACTAGAAATTTTATAATGATCATCAGCCAGTGGATTAGAAACATTTGCACCACTACCACTTGTTTCTTTTAAAAATTTTGAAATTTTATTTTCTAAATCAGATTGTATGCTAGGCGCGTAATCTGTTTGAAACTTCATAATCCCTCTTCTAAACTGATCTAAATCATAGAAGTATTGCTCGAATATTTCCATTTGAGCTCTTATAGCATATAGATTAAATTCTTGTGGCGTTATATATCCTCTTTGCTCTTTATTAGCTAGCGCTAATACTGTTTGATACACCGTGTCTATATTTGCAAATCTTTCTGCCATTATGTTTTATTTTATAGTTAAGCAACCACCCTATAGAAGAGTGGCTGCTCCACTATATATGGTTACGCGTTTAAACGCTTTTCAATATTTGAATATATCTCCATGCCTTCATCAGTTTTAAACCAATGTGCAAGAGCGGTATATGGGTGCTCGTCAAACGGTACAGTCATTATTTTTCTATCGTTAGATCCCCATATAAAATTACGTTGATCAGCTGATAGTTTAATAATTCCTTCTTCTACAGCTTTAATACCAAAGTTTCTGAGCTGCACGTTATCGTCAGCCGCTAACTCTAAGAACAAAGCAGGATTATTTCGAGCAAATAATAGCAAGTCTCTTTTAAGCTCCTTAGAACTCATGCTAGACACCTCTGATCCTTTCTCTACTCTCATTATAGCTTCAGCCATATCAATATCTATTTGTCTAGCCATTAATATCGCGTCTGCTTCCATCTCTAGTATTTCTATTTCACTAGCGGCTTCTTTTACAGGCTCATACTCTTCGTATAGTCTGTCTTTGTCCGGGTGATATAAAGATAAAAGCTTTTGCAAAGTAGTTTTCGACTTCTCAACGTAAAGGCTACCGTTTCTAAAAACAATATGCTCTAACCTTTGGTCACCAGTCATTTCATCAACAAAAGGTGTTCTTTGATTTTGACAATACTTCAACTCTCTTTCGTAGCCTTTTTCTTCATCAAAATAATATATGCCCGCAGACTTAATCATTCTAGACAATGGCCTCTTGTTACTTTTTAAGTTGTAAACCCTATCTTTTATTTCCCAAGTTGGTTTTTTAGGCTCAGGTTTAGCTTTTACTTTAACCTCAACCATTTCGTTTGTAGCTTTTACTTCAGGAGCTACATCAACCTTTTTTGTTTCTTTTTTTGCCATGATATAATATAATAAAAATTAATAAAAAAACTACCCCACCCGAAGGCAGGGTAGCTTAAAGTGATTTACTTCATTAACATAAAGTTGTTTGCACCTTGAGTGATCAAACATCTTTCAGTTAGGAAATGTAAATTCATTGCATCTAGAGAAGATGTAGCAGCTCCAACTGAACCAGTAGTCCAAGTCTTCATTCTACGATCATCAGTTTGTGAAGCTCTATAACGTACGTGTAAGAACGGACGCTTGATAGAAGCACCAACAGTTTGATCATAAACAGATGAAGAACCAGCAGGAATAAT
>Ga0209645_1000697_pt1 | contig 17265 bp, 12 predicted proteins | sample ETNvirenome_6_30_FD_184070 | JGI IMG/M metagenome (GOLD analysis project Ga0209645, IMG submission 184070) | Marine viral communities from the Pacific Ocean - ETNP_6_30 (SPAdes) (version 2) | ecosystem: Environmental > Aquatic > Marine > Oceanic | place: Pacific Ocean | collected 2013-06-19
GCTAAAGCAATAGCTCCGCCTATGATCATTCCGATCGTTTTCAAGTCAAGTTTTACTTCCGTTTCTTCTGATAATTTTTTTGCCATAACGATTAAGTTTCTATAGTATATGTAATTACGTATTATTTTCTTCTATTAACATTTTTAACTCTTCTTGGCTTACCTGCTGGTTGGCCTAAAGATTTCTTTTCTCTTATCTTTGCTGCTTTTTCAGATGACGACATTTCGCCAGCTGTTTTAACCGTTTTACTGGATATTCTTTTGCTAGGCCTGCAATAAGGTACGCCTCTTTTTTCGCCTTTACGTCTGCCGCATGGCTTACCTGTTCTTACATCAACCCATTTTTCTTTGAACCAACGTTTTAATTGTGCTCCTTTTTTAGTTTTTCTTACTGCCATTTTTAGGTTTTTTGTGACCACAGCCTTTTTTCATTAGAGCTTTATGTTCTTTGTAAGTTTTTACATCATGCACTGATCCATCTTTACAGTACATTTTATGCGGTTTTACTTTTTGATCTGCCATAGTTATTTTTTTGATTTATTACCCCAGTTCGCGGCACCAACTTTTCTACATTTTGCAATAGCTCCGCTAGCGTATGCAGAAGGAAATACTTTGTACCTTGCCTTTACTTTTTTATAACATGCATCTTTAGCCATAATTATTTTAGTTTTGTTGTTTTTAATTTAGTCGGTTTTAATTTTTTTGGTTTTAATTTTGATTTATTATTTTTTATTTCTAATTTTTTATCCTCTTCTTCTTTAATTCCAAGTTCCCAAGTTGACCAACCCAATAATAAAGCTACTCTTTGCCACGCCTCTGTATCTTCTGCTACAGCTGCTCTTGTATTATCATATAATCTTAATACTCTATCAAGCGGAACGTTTGTTGTTGCAGATATAAATTGAGCAGTTGCCATAGCACCTGGGTTATCTAAGCTGATACCTTTATCCATTATTTCGTCGCCTTGCCAATCAACTGTTCTTAAAGCGGCTCTTATTTTTGTAATTTTTGAATCAATAGGTGGTGATACATCAAATAGTTTCCAAGTTGCATCTTCAAAATTTGGTCTAGGCTTTTGTGATCTTCTTGCTAAATCAACAGCAAAGTTTTTACCTGCTACAACAGCATTACCCGCAACGCCTGTACCTCTTAATACAGAGTCAAGCATTCCTTCAGCAACTGAATTTACTTTTGCACTTTGGTTTTCATCTTTTTCATCTTCAAATCCTATAGCAAATAAAGCTTTTTGTAGCGCGTTAAATATAAAGTTTTGAATAGCGCCATAATACATTAGCTTAGACCAATTAGCTTTTTGATCGCCTCTTCTGTTCATTATATCTTGCGCGGATTTTTTCATCAATCTGGTATACTGCATTGGTGTATTAGCAAACGCTAAAAATAATCTACCAAATCCACCTGCTTGTTCCATAGATATTCTATCGGGTCTAGATGATTGTTGTGCTTCTTCAGTTATTTCTCTAAAGTCTCTAAAAGCTTGTTCTTCAGCTTGTTTTTGATCCATGCCTTGTTTTATATAAGAATTAACTCTATTCCTATACATTGCAGCACCACCGGAGGCAATAGCAAAACTATCTGCTGCTCTTGTTAATACAAATCCTTTATTTAATAAATAACTTATAGCACCTTTTACTCCGCCTTTATTCGCCATTTCAGCAATTTCATTTTCTTGTACATTTAATTTTGTACCTCCTCTTCTTTCTGTTAAAAAATCAGAATTAAATATCATTGAAAAATCTGACCAAAATTGTGGTTGATTAGCAAAAGCTTGAGCTGCTTTTAATGGATTATTATCATGCCAGTTCATATAGTTTACAGTTGATATAGTCTGCAATACAGCTGATCTAACATTTAAAAACATAATTGCACCAACAGAATTATTAAGCCAATCTAACCAGTTATCTATTTGAGTATTGCCACCACCGTTTCTATTTCGGCCTGTTTCCATTCTTCTTAATATGTTATTTAAAGATTTAACATATCCTTTTCCAAACGCTGCCTCTAATTTATTTTTATTGTCAGACGAAAATATTTCATTAACATTGTTTTGCCATTGTTCTAAATGTTTTTTTCTTTTAGCATCATTTAGATTTTCTAATAAATCAGTTGTTATAGTGCCAACATTCCAGCTTTCACTTGGTTTTGTATAACCCTCGGCTTTATTTATTTGTATTAGTTGATTTCCAAAATCAACAAAATCTTTATTGTTGTTAACGTAATCTACTAAAGTATTTTTATCTCCGTCTGGTAAACCAGGTATTTCCATACCTTGTTGATTCCATACCCATACTCTTATAGCTGTTTCATTTGTATAATTAGTATTACCAGCATTTTTATTTAACTGACCAGGTACATTTTTTAATTTCTTTTTTAATCCTTTAAAATCGTTCATCATCTGCATTCTTTCACGATTTATATTTTCCATTGCAACTGCATAAGGATTTATTAAATTTGTTTTAATCCAGCCTAATGCTTTATCGCCATCTTTACCTTTAGGTACTGTAGCATACATTAATCCCATAAAGTCTTCAGCTGAATATGGAACAAAGAAATTACCAGGTCTTTTTAATCTATCTGTTACTTTAGTTACATTCGTATATATTTTATCAGATAATATACCTGTTTTTTGTTCAAGAATATTATTGAACTCTTCACTTAAAATACCTGTTTCTTTACTATAATCAAATATATCTGCAAAGTTTGAATCTTCTATTTTTATACTTTCTTGTAATGTATTTTCATCTATTGTATTTCTTCCTCTAAGCGAATAATTAGCAACACCATCTTTTCCTTTTACGCTAGCACTACCTAAAGATATATATAAGCCAGCTTTAGCTTCAAAGGATTTTATGCCTTTTATTTTATTAGGATTGCTTCCCAAATAGTACATTCCTTTATCGCCTATATAAATATAATTAACGCCTTTTTTATTATAGTGTGCTATAATACGCGATGGATCTAAATCTTTTAAATTTATATTTAAATTATTAGTGCCAACTATTTTTTTAGCTTGATCCATTGCCTCTCTTTGAAATTGTTGAGGAAACTTATACGGTTTGTTTTCGCCAGTTATTTTATTATATTCATCAATAAGTTGATTATAAATAGGTGATTTTTCTTTTACATAACTTTCATAAGCCTCAAGAGTTTTACCAGCTTTTGTAAATGATACATTACCGTTGTCATATCTTATGCCGCCTGACCCCATATCAGCTTTTGCATACATTTTTAATTCAACACCAATTTGTTGTGTATCATTTTTTCTAGTAACTGTTATAACACCATCAACGCCAGTGTTACCCATTTTAGCATCGCCTTCAAATTTTACGCCAACTATATTTAATTTATTACCTTTAGCTTGAAAATAAAATTCAAAAACGGAACCCCCTTCTCCTTTGGCTTTACTTATACCTCGTTTTTCCATTTCCGCATATACAGCTCCCTCAAATAAAGGGTAATTTGAAAGATTTAATTCACCATTAGGGCTAAGAACAACATTTTCCATTATACGAGCTTCTTGTAATTCTCTACTAAATTGAAAATCAGAGCCTCTATCTATTTGCCTTGCAACTTCAGCAATAAAGTTTTCTTGAAAACCATTTATAAAGTTTATTTTTTCAATAACTTCAGGTGTTTTAATAACATCCATAGTTGCATCGAAAGCAATTTCTTGTGCCAACGCTTCAGCTAATGCTGTTTTTCTCGTGCCTTTTGTTGATGTACCAACGTTATCACCTAAAAAATAATCTACAAACTCTTGTTTTGATATTTTCTTTTTCTTAAATATACCCTTACCTTCTGCTGTTTTTTCTCTTAACTGTTTACCGCTTTCATCGGTTACAGCTTCAGTAAAGTCTTTAAATCTTTTATTAAATGTGCTTTGAGGTATTACGTTATATATAAGCTGAAAGTTATTTTCTAAAAACTCCCTATAACTCTCTTGCCTACCCATCATTTTAGCAATAGTAGGTTTTAATTCTACCCTGTAACTATTTTGTAAAGATTTAAAAAACTGTGGTGAAGTTACTTTAGGTAATCTTGCACCAAATGTTTTTATAACAGAATTTTTTACTTTATCAACTATAGGCTGTGTTAAACCTAAACTATTTCTTAAACTTACTCTTTCTTCTTCTTGTATAACTTCTTCTTGTTGTTTTTCAGTTATACCTCTTGCTTCAGTAACATCAACCGTAAATTCAGTATCTAATATTTGATTAGCAGCTTCTATAGCTCTTGATGGTAAAAATTTATTTATATATGCGGCTAGCGGAACGCCAGAGTCAGGATTATAAGTTTGAACTAAATTATATACACCTCTAGTTCCAGTAAGTATTTCATCTATTAAAACATCTGACATAGTAGTATAACCTGGAACATCTCTATATTTAGAAGCTATTTTCATAGCCATACCTCTATATTTTTCAGCTATTTCAAAAGCAGCAGTTTTACCATTTTCATTATATAAATTATTAACAACATCCGCTTCTTTTGAATTTTGAAACTCTTGTGATGTAGTGCCAATAGCTTTAACTCTATCAATATCTATACTAGACATAACTTTATCGCTAAGCTTTCCTTCTTTTACACTTTTTGAATATTCTTTTAAAAAGTTATAAACTCCTCTTCCAGATTGAAAATCTATATTAGTAAAGCCTTTATTATTAAATATTCTATCAAAAAGATTTACTAATCTTTCCCAATAAGATTGCTCTTCAAAACTAATTTGATTGCTATTTACTAAATCAGAAAACGCAGTAAGATATTCTGTATAATATTTAGTTGGATTTGCTTCTAATGTTATTCCTCTTCTTTCTAATAATTCTTCAACTAATGTATTTTTACCACCCCCAATAATGTTTTTAAATGACTTAACAATATCTGTTTGCGATTTTGCATTGCCAACCATTGCATTTAATATAGGGTGTAATATTTCATGACTACCAACCGTAACAGCTCCTTGCTGTAAAGCTACATCTTTATTTATATATATTCTTCCTTGCCCTATAAATACACCAGCTGTACCATTAAAATCAACAACTCTACCAGTTTCTTTTTTTACTATTTCTTGTAATGCTTCTGTATTTTCTACAACTGTAGTTTCTAATCCAACTTGTGCTTCAACTTCTTTTGCAAAACCTATATCAGTAGAAAGTTTGTCTTGTAAATTTTGTTTATATATTAATTCATTTGCTTGTACTGCCTTATCTCTTTTTGATCTAAAAGATAAAGAAGGAGCTTCCATTCTATCTATTCTATTTATTAAATCAATATTTTTAGCATATTCTATTAACTGAGGTCCTTCTAATGTTTCAACTGCTATTCTAGCCCTACTTTGTATTTTCTTTATATTAGCTAGTTTTTCTAACATTTCTCTTCTAACCAAAGCTTTACTTTCCATGCTAGTTTCTTTTGCAAATTGTTTATTTAATTCTATGACCGCGTCCATATTTTCTCTAATAGCTCTCTGCTCCGATCTAGCTGTTAATAATTGTATTGCTCTATTTTTCTTTTTACTATTTGTGTCAAAAGCATTTCGCACACTTGTTATACCCCCACCAGAAAATGCACCTATAATACCCTCATCAAATATTTGATAAAGCTTTTTCATGTTTAATCCTATATCAGGCATAGCAACAATCCCTCCTCCCATATAGCCAGTTCTTACGGCACTATCAGGATCAATAAATGTTTCTCTATTAAAAAATAAAGCGTCATTTAATTGGTTAGTTGCTGCTTGAGCCATTTCAGTAGCACCTTCCCCAAAAAAAGCTGTTGCTATTTTTGAACCAATAGATTTATTCATTGCTTTTATACCTCTTTCTCCGGCTTTACTTCCTAATACTCCTGCTTGTCTAAATACATATCTACTTACTAATCCATCTAAAATTTCAACACCTCCAGTTATCATTGCATTAGCCGCAAGCTTACCTGCATTTTCATCAGGATTTTTAACAAATTCTTCTTCCCATTTATTTCCAGCAACGCTTATGCCACTATAAATCATTGTTGGGTACCAAAATGAAGCTAACGTATATGGCAAACTACCTACAGCATCTGTAGCTATTCTTTCGCCAATTTGTCCCCAATCTGCATTTCTTCCTTTTGCAATTTCTTCAGATATAGTATTTTCATATTGAGGTAAACTAGCAAATATAGAATCTTTTATTTCTCTTGTTTTCTTTACACTAGGTATGTATGGCGTGCCACCTAAAAGGCTAGTTACTCTTGTAATTTTGCTTGCAAAATCTTGCAAATCTTCAAAGCTTTCTTTTAATTGTAATTTTTCATCAGCTGTATATTCATCACCTGTAATGTATTCATTTAATTCTATACCTGCATTTAAAAGAGTCATGTTTACTAAATTTTGACCCCCTTCCGCCATTTCATAAATCGTACCTAAAAATTTTTTTGGAGCATTATTAAAAAAACCTTTAACAACTTTTTCAGGGTCTTCTTGTAAGCCTTTACCTATAAAAGCCATATCTCTTGCTCTTTCAACAACTCCAGTTATAGGCATTAAGCTCATGCCTATGTTAGTTGTAGGGGAAACACTGTAATTAGCATTATCGTTAGGTAATGTTTTAGCAAACTCTTCAAGCTTAGCGTTCAATTCTTGTGCGCTTATAGAAGGATTTTGTAATCGCAATTGTTTTGCGTATTCTTTTAATCTTTCTTCCATATTATTTTTGCCAAGGCCAAGCTACATCAGGAAACATTTTTTCATATTTCTTTCTAGCTTGTTTTTGTTTTAATAATAAATTTGAATGTTCATTTTTAGCTTCTTCTACATCAGGCCCTCTAAATCTTGGAAAAGCTTTAATTCTTCCATCCCAGTTATTATAATTTGTAGGTATATCTTGTATTGCTAATTTATAGTCTTCTTCTTCTCTAACTTTTTGTATATTATTAAAATTTTCAACATCTATATCTGATTGATCTCTAGGTTCATTTTTAATCTTTTCTAATAGCGCATTATGTCTTTGTTTTAACTCATCTATATTAGCTATTTGAGAAACAGCTTGTCTTACTTCTGCACTAGTTCCAGCTATTGATCTATGATATGTTTGTATAGTTCCTGCATACTTTTGGAATTCTGTAAAGTTTTTCAAATCAATAACAACAGGCGGATTTTGTTTTCCATCATCATTAAATGTTATTAAATGATAAATACCATTTCCTTTACTCTCTGCTCTTTCTGATGTTGTAGGGCTTGTAAGTACTTGTGTATTATAAAATGTTAAAGGATCTTCTAAAGAATCATTAAATGCTGTTATTGCATTGTTAGCAGTGTCACCAGTTGCTTTTGGAGGGCTATATGGTTTTTTACCTAATACTTCCATGCTTGCCATAGATTCGTACATGTCTTCAGCTATAGACATATTCATCGCATCTAATTGCTCTTTAGTACCTTTATAACTGCCTAAGCCCATTCCCATATTATCTTCATAATAATATCTCATTTTATCTTTATCTAATGTACCGTCTGCACTAATAAAAATATTTCTTAGACCTTGTTGCTCACTAATTTTTTGAACTATATTTTCTTTTTGGTTTTCGTTTATGCTAAATAATGTTGATTTTAATGCTGTATCGTTTTTAATATTTAAAAAATCGGAATTATTTAATATCGTTTCTTGTACACCTTTTAGCATATTACCATAAGCAGCATTTGTTAAATTATCATATTTTATTTCCGGTGTCATATACCTAACATTCGAAATAAGCTCACTTGCTGAAATAGATTTAGCTTCAAAATTTGAAGGACCTGATCCATGTGGTAATACTACTCTCAATCCATTTTCATCTCTTTCTAAAATATACTTACCATTTTGTACTCCATAATAAGCCATTACAGCGGCTTGATTATCTGCATCACTTCTTGCATCCTCAAAACTAATTTCTTTATCACTTTCTATTATAGGTTTCATAATAGCAGAAAGTTGGGTTGCATCGTTTAAAATATTTTGAAAATAAGTTATTTTATCCTCGTATTCTTCAAAACTTAAATTATCTAATTTATATGCTTTTACAGCATTGCCATATTCTTGCTTCAACTGTTGAAGAAATTGTCTATTAGTTGCAGAAGCTTTACCAAATGCAGCGTTTAATTTAGCATTAAATTGAGAACTAAGTAATAAAGATTGTTCGTTAGCTTCTTTAAGTTGAGCTTGAGCTTTTTCTTTATTAAGTCTTTCTCGCTGCATAATTGAAACAAACCCTGCGGTTATTCCTTCTCCGAGCCCACCTTTATATTGAATTGCTTTTGGCCTAGCATAATCGCCATAATTATATGTTCCGTATGATACTACTGGTAAACTCATTATTTAATTTTTTTAAATTCTACATCAATTTTTGAATAATCAACTCCATCATAAATTCCAATAAAGTTTTTTATAACTGCTTTTTCAGGCACTTCGTCTGACATAACACCTTCATAAACTTCATTTGAGTTTTTATATCTAAATGAATATATTTTTAATCCGCTAGGTGATAATCTTAAAAATTCAACATCTTGTTTTGCTCTTCTGTCTGATAAACCACTTAAAAAACCTGCTGTATTACTACCCATACCTCCTAATGCGTCTGCTCTTTGCTGACCATATTGTTGAACCATACCAGCTTGTCTAGATATATCAGCAATACTCCTACCTTCTTTTGCTTGAAATTCAAACGTTCTACCTAATATATTTGCTTGTTCAACTCTTTGCTTTTGAGCTATTCTTTGAGCTTGAGCAGCTTGTTCGCCTTGAGCTCTTGCCATTGCATTTTGAGCTTCTTGTTGTTGTATTGTATTTGCAATACCTCTTTTACTTTGTACTGCTGCCTGAGCTAATGCTGTTGCTCCGCCTGCGCCCGCCCCTGTTGCTCTTAATGTGTCCAATGTATTAGCTAAAGATATATCAGCTTGTTCTGCTTGAAATTCAGCAGCGCCAGTAGCTACTTGTAAATTAGCAAAAGGATTACTAACCATACCGCTTAAATCCGTTACTTGATCATAAGGATTTATAACTTCTGGACGTTGTGATAATGCGTCGTCTAGCTTATCCTGGGCTCTTCCTTGCGCTCTTCTAGCTTTACCCGCGTTTATTGCACTAAATACTGCCATTGTTTATAAATTTTTTATTATTTCATATGATGGTTTTTCATCAACCATCCAACCTAATTTTTTATGTAAATTAATCAAATGCTTGTTTCTACCTATAGTAAAAACATGTTTGATACCTTGATCTGTTAAAACGCGCTCTACGGCTTGAATTAAGAGCGTTATCGCGTCTTTTCTGTCACTTTCTCTGTATTCTGGATTAGATATAATCCATTCAAGTAAAGCAGCCTTAGAATTGGTTATATAAACATAACCTGCTACTATACCTATATTGTTTTTTTCAACTATAAAGCCAGTGTCTGGCAAAAAAGTCTGAGGTGGTGCTTGCCATTCCGGCCATGCATCCCACCATTTTACTAATGTACTGTAGTCTTCGCTAGTAAGCCTACGGATATTTAATTTCATTTAACTTGATTTTGTTATATTATGAGATACACTAAACAGCTCTTGTTCGCCGCCTGTATATCCGTTACTCATTTCAACTATTGAAAATAATCCTGATATACCTGCTGTGTCTACTCCAACAACACCGTCTTTTATAGCTCCAGTATTGTTTGTTATATGAGAATAATATTTATCCTCTTTTTTCTTAAATTGACTTATAATATCGCCTGTTAAGCTAAGTTCTGCATTATCAATTTTTTTAGCTTCTTGTATTGTATTTCTTATTCCGTCTTCTGCTTTAGCAGATTCCATTGTCCAATATGATGTACCTTCGTAATTTATATTTAAGAAGTTTTTAACTGAGGAGGGCTCGGCATTTGCAATAAATGTAATATATGAAGCAAACGCTGATCCATAAAACGTATTACGTGTAGGGTTTATATAATGTTCATATAAATCGTTGTCATGCAAAGTAAAAAACTTTTTATTATGACTAAAACCAAAGTCTGGTTTGTAATCGTAAAAACTAATCCACCCGTTAACGCTATCATCAAAACTTAAAGTTTCATAACCAGCATAAGAGCCATCTGGTTGCAATCCTAATAAGCTATCTTGTAAAGAAACAACATATTGATCGTCATGATCATCATAAAATCCAACTATTTTATTATTAGGATAATCTTCAGTTATTAAAGCTATACTATCTCTAAAATAATCACGCATACCATAATTAGATATTTCTGTAATACCATCTCTTGACAACCTTAAAACAGCCGCTCTATTTTTATCTACAAAATATTTTCTTATACCTTTAACAGCAAAGCTTTCTGGGTGTGTTGTGCCATATTCTCCTTGATAAGGAACTATTTGTCCAATAACAGCCGCGCCTGATGCTGTAAGTTGTCCGCCTTCTGCTGTAAATAAAGCATCTTTATCAATTAAAGCATAGCTAACTTTGTTTTCTTGTAATATATTTAAATTAGTATCTTCTGCATGAAGTTTATTTATATCACCATTAGCAGGATCAACAGCTCTTGTTATAGGTTCTGCAGAGCTAAATACATTTGTTCTATTAATATCTGTTCTTGAATTGTATACGCCAGAATATATTAAAGCATTTCCTCTTCTTTGACCTGCAAAATTTTCATCTACTATATGTGCTTTTGGGCCAATACTAACAAACGGCTCATTAAATCCGCCTTTTATTCTCGATTCTTCAAAATGAAGAGCGGAATTTGCAGACCTTATAATAAAGGTATTAAAGAACTGTATGTCTATAGAATATCCCATAATTAATTATTACATATTTTGTTAACTACATAAGTTTACAGCTTGTACCACACCTGAGTTATTAATTTGAGCATAAAAAGATGTTCCACTACCATTATGAGCTCCACCGCCAGGTGCCCACGCAAAGTAATCATTATTTCCAGCAAGAGGAGAGCTACCCTGTGAGTTAGTATAAACAACATCGCCTTGTGAAGGAGTGCTGCTACTACCATTATGCCATCTTTGTGTACCTACAGCCTGATTACATGCTGATGAAACACTAGAATCTCCTGTTGATAAATAAAAACTAGTGGTATTTGCAGCTGTAATATTTATTGTTAAATTGTCATTATCAGTTAATCCCCCAACGTCGGTTGTTCTTATTCCTAAAACATATTGTTCTCCGTTGTTAATAAGATTTGTAGCAGCATCGTAAGTTATTTGCCCTGTGCTTGAATTAATGCTAAAGAAATTAGTTGTGCTACTACCGTTTAATGTTTCAGATGTTTTACTAAATGTTAAATTATTTGTTGTAGAGCCTGATTTGTTACTACCATTTACAGCGGTAACAGTTCTAACTACAGTATTTTGAGTTGTTGAAGCTGTTATACTTAAAGTTGATCCGACTGTTTGTGTAGGCGCAACATTTGTTACTGTAACTGTTTTTGCAAAATTTTGCGAATTACTTCCTTTTGTAGATTTTATTGTTATAGTATATGTATCTTCATTATTGTTTTTAAATTCAAAAGTTTCCCCTGTGTCTAAATCTTCACCATCAATTACAAAAGCGCCAGCTCTGTTAGTACCATTACCATCAACAATTGAAACTATTGAATATGTTGGTGTACTAATAGTTGAGCCGCTTGAATCTGTAGTTGTTAAATCAGCAACTTTATCTCCTGAACTAGAACTTTCAGCAATAGTATTTGAGCTTAACGTTAAAGCATTAGGAACAGAGCCAGTTAATCCTGAATCTATTTGTGTATTTAAGTGTGAAACTAAACCAGCTGTAGATGTTTCATAATATATATCTAAAGCTGTTGATATTGGTTTTGTTTCTAATACAACTAAATTATCAAATTCAGTACCAGAAATATGATTTCTACCATAACCATCAGGTAATTCAGCTAATAAAGGGTTTTTATCATTTAAATAAAAATCATTTATACTTGTGCCAATACCGTGTTCATTTTTCGTACCTATTGATATTATATCAATATAATCTGTTCCGTTTTGTTGAGTTTGTGTGCTGTTTAAATCTAATATTTTAGGTAATAAACTAGTTTGTGAACCCTGTGTGCCGTCTTCTGTATTTATATCAGTTACATCTCTTGGTACTTTATTTATATTATCACCAGATAGCACTAGCCATGTTCTTTTTTCGTCAGTCGGTATATTATCCAGCAATGTTGGTGCAAATACATTATAATACTCTAACTCTGTTTGTTTTACCACAACTCTATATGAATACCAACCTAATGGATTTGTATCAGCTGCATAAGCGTCACCAATTTTACCAGTAAAATCTAATTTTAAAGCATAATGAGGCCAAGCAGCTACACTTCCGCTTTTAGGATCTAAAAATTCAGTATTATCTGTTGGTGTAATTACAGAAGACATTCTTCCATATCTATCCGATAATACAATACCAACCGTGTATTCTCTATTTGACTTTACAGAAGATAATAAATATTCAGGATTAAAATTATCTTGATCACCACTTGTAACACTAAATTGATCTGGCTCTAATCCTGTAACATCTCTATTTTGCCAAAAGTTTCCGTATATAATTCTATTTCCACTAACCTCTTGTGTTTTTGCTTTTACTGGTATTATATCGCTTATTCTTAATAACTCAGATTCGGGCAAAGTTTGTATAGGTTTTGTTGAATTATATGTATATTTAAAACCATAAATAAGCTTAGCATCATTATCTGTTAATGGTTCTGCCCTAAATATAACATTATTAACAGGATTAGCGGCTGTTTGATCTTTTTGAAAAATTTGTTTTTCAAAATCAATTGTATCTACAACTTTTAAAGCTAAACTACCAGCTTCGCTATATAGTATTTGTACTTTTTTAATATTTAAATTATTAGCATATGCAGTTATATTTGAAAAGAAATATAAACGTTGATTATCTATTAAAGGTGTTTTAGCATCAATAGCAACAGTAGTTCCTAAAGTTGTTGTTCCATTTCCATCTCCAGAATCAGATCCAATAGCCGCAATATAATTATCACCTCTTGCTGTTACAACAGTATTAGCGTCGGCTATAGTTCCATTAACTGTATCAATATTATAAGGGCTTGAACCACTAGCACCACCAGATTGATTTACATTACAAGCCGCGTGATTATCTTTATCATTACTAGAAGGTAAATCAATAAATAACTCTACAACATTTGCTAAATTTTGAACCATTTCAACAGTTGTTTGTTCTATAGCTTCAGTTTGTTGTGCAGCAGTTAAAGTTCCAGCTTTAGTGTCATTACTCATAACACCAAAATTAAAATCTTTGCCTTTACCAGGATGAAAACATGTTTGTGTAAACGGAGATATTACAGAATAGGAATTATCTGCATATTGAAATCTATAAGCAAATTTTACAAATTTATCTTGTATATGTTTACTTTTTATAGATGAGTCATACGACATTCTAACTTTAGGTGCGGTTGGTGGGGCATATTGCGCAACACTTATTAAATCTTCTATATATGTGCCTGAATATTCACCTGCTATTGCATCTGTTATATTTATTCTTCTTGGCTGATTATAATTATCAGTCCAAAATAATAAATCGTCAATTTTATTTATATGTAATATAGGATGTTTTTTTGAAAAGTTTAATCTAAAATTATCAATTATAGCAGTTGGAGCACCAGAATCACCTATTTTTTTATAATATATTCTACATATAGTAGCAACTGTAGCGCCGCCTGTTTGTGTAGTTGGTAAATTTGTTCTAGCATGCCTAGGATTCGAATCATCCCCAATATTTACGGGGTTGTCAGATGCAACTCCTTCAAAATTAGTTACAAACCAAAAAACATCACCTGTAAGCTTATCTACATAATGTCCAATAGTATCTACACTAGTTAAAGTTCCAGGTGTTGCAACAGTTTCAAGTTGATTACCTTTAATATTTTGTACAGAACCTACATCAGAATTATCTGACTTAGATACTTTAATGTTTTTTCCATCTCTATACTGACCGTTAGGTAATATTCTATCATCAAGGTCTTTATTCATTTTACCTTGAAGAAAATTATTTTTTATTTCCGGCATTTACTAGTGTTTAATATGTTTAGACTTACCTCTCATTACTTGCTCTAGCTCGCCTAATTTAATATTTGATAATCTTAACTTCGCGTTTCGCATTGCTGCTCTTCTTTCTTTTCTAAATCTGTTTATAATATATTCAGGAAAGTTTGCACGGCTACTAGCTATTGCGTGAGTTATATATTTATATATTGCATCTTCAGCTAATTTATGTATTTGCATTTCATCATCAGTTCCTAAGCCGTCAGATATATATTTTAATGTAATAACTTTATTTAATACATCATTACTAAAGCCAAACTGCCCGTTTAATTCATCAACAACAAATACTCCATTTTTTTGTGATATTTCAGCATTTAATCCGTATCTTTTACCAAATTCACCAATTCTATCAATGTCCTTATGTATGTCATACGTTAAATCAGTGTTATTATAAGCACCTGATAAATTAGCGTGCTCAAAATTAGCAAATTTATCTGATGTATATGGATGTGCTGTTAAAACTGACCCATCTGCGTCAAATAAATAATCTGCGTTTTCATCTTGTAATATAGATTCAGAAGGTCTAGACGTATATCTTGCGGGTATTAAAATATGTTCAATACCAGCATCATCAACTCTTGATAATCTAACATAATTTACGTAATCTTGCGGGAAAGGCATTGATAAAGTGTTGCCTATTTCAACTTCTTGTATTTTTTCAACTCTTGAAATATCATAACTAAATTCTTGTATACCTCTTTTAGCATGAAATAAAACATCTGTTCTTTTACATGTTGGTATCAATTTACCTTCACCAACAAATGCAATCATATAGTTATTTATAATATCAGTTAAAGATATATACCTATATTGGCCGTATCTTTCTGCTTTATCTGTTTGTGTTACAACTATACCTAATCCTGTTTTAGGTGCACCATCTGATTCTAATACATCTGTATTATTTGTATTTCCTGAAAATGTTATTGTTGGCGAACTATAACTATAATTAGCTGAATTTATTAATTTACCATTTACAGCTATTTGAAATTGAGTTTTAACTGTTGGTAAAGTAGCAAATGAACTTGTTAATAAATCAAACGTTTTATCTGAGCCGTCGCCCGTAAAGGTTTGTGACCTGTTATAGTAAGCTTCTTTTGTTTGTGTTATAAGTCCCATCTGTTATTGCTCTAATTGTATTAATTTAGTTTCTTCTCCACTAGCTGATTGTATTACAGCAGGATCTTCAATTACTAATCCAGCATATTTTAATATACCTAGTATTAATTGTACTCTATCTGAATCGTGCAATGTAAAATCTACAGAGCTGCTTGAATTATATGTTAATTGACCGCTAGTACCAACGCTATGATTCCAGTTTACATCTTCTGGTACTTTTATATATTCAATAAGTAAATTACCTAATGTCCAACTACCATCTGATAAAGCAGGCTCAACAATTATATCTGCTGCTCTCTGATAATATACAGGAAATGATGTCGTTGGTTTTGTTAAAGGTGAAGATAGTAAATATGATAATTTACTTTTATTTACTTTTTCTAACTGAATAGTTTTATTAGTTATACTAATATTAATTGTTTTATACAAATCGGTAGGCAAAGTGCCAATTCCATTTGTTAAAGTAATATCCGCTTGTTTAAAAAACGGATCTATTTTATGTTGAATTTTTTCAGGTATGTTGCCATAGTCTTCTACAGCTCTACCAGAAGCCGCTTTAACAACAGCTTTATTGTAGTCGTGAAAATTTTGGTCTAGTATATCAAGTTGAACTTGCGAACCTATTCTTTCAAATTCATCAGGTGTTATAAAACCTCTTGATTCTTTGTTTAATATTGATAATACTGTTTTATATACTGTATCAACTGATATTGCCATAATATTTTTTTATATAATGATTAAGCCGCTTATAGCGGCCTAACCACTATAAGTAACTATTTAAGTCTCTTTTCTAATAATTGATAAACTTCAACTCCTTCGTCTGTTTTAAACCAGTGTGTTAAAGCTGAATATGGATTTTCATCAAACGGAACAGTAAGTAATCTTCTATTATTACTTGCCCATAAAAACGTTCTTTGATCGTTTGAAAGAATTATTAATCCCATTTCAACCGCTTTAATACCTAAGTTTCTAATATTAATGTTTTCATCATTAGCTAATTCTAAAAACAATTCTGGTTGTTGTTTTGCCATTAAGAATAAATCTCTTTTAATTTCTTGAGAGCTCATTTTGCTAACAGCATTACCTCTTTCTGTTCTTACAATTGCTTCAGCATGATCAATTTCTATTGTCATTGCAGCTTGCATTGCTTCAAACTCTAAATTTAATTCTTCTAAGTCTGATTGTGCTGCTGCTTCATTATCAACTTCAGCGTATTTATTATTTAAATCAGGGTGATATTTTGAAAGTATTTGTTGTAAAACAACTTTTGACTTTGGTACATTTAAAACACCATCTCTAAATATAATGTGATCTAACCTTGAGTCGCCTTTAAATTCATCAACAAAAGGTGTTTTTTGATTTAAAGTATATCTAATTTCTCTTTCATACCCTAATTTTTCATCAAACCACATTATTCCTTTTGATTTTAAAATAAACACTACTGGTGCTTTTTCACTTAATAAATAATATTGTCTATCTTTATATTCCCAAGTGTTTTTAGGCTTGGGCTCTTTTTTTGGTGGGGCAACCACTACAGGTTCCTCAACAGCCACCTCTGCTATTTTTTTCTTTGCCATAATATAATATAATAAAAATGTTAAATAAAAGGGCTGGACGCCGAAGCGCCCAACACTTTTAAAATAATCTTACTTGAATAATACGAAGTTGTTAGCAGCTTGAGTTACTAAACATCTTTCTGATAAATAATGTACTTCCATTTTATCATCGCCAGATGTAGCAGCTCCACCAACAGAACCTGTAATCCATGACTTCATTCTTCTGTCATCAGCTTCAGAAGCTCTATATCTTACGTGTAAGAAAGGTCTTCTAATGTTGTTTCCAAGAATTTGGTCGTATACTGAAGATGTTCCAGCTGGTACTAATACACCTTTGATGTCATTGAATAATCCTCTTGTAGATTTGTTGTTAAGATATTTCCAATCAGTTTTATAGAAGTCATAAGAACCTCTTCTAAATCCGTTGAAACCTAAATTTAACGCCATATCTTCTGAGTTTTCAAATACACCAAAAGATGATTGACCTGCGTTTGCT
>Ga0209645_1000698_pt1 | contig 17261 bp, 32 predicted proteins | sample ETNvirenome_6_30_FD_184070 | JGI IMG/M metagenome (GOLD analysis project Ga0209645, IMG submission 184070) | Marine viral communities from the Pacific Ocean - ETNP_6_30 (SPAdes) (version 2) | ecosystem: Environmental > Aquatic > Marine > Oceanic | place: Pacific Ocean | collected 2013-06-19
AACACCTTATTTTTAAAGGTATTAGCCATGTTCTACTCCTATGCTACATCATCTAGTAAAGCACATACTATGACTTCGGCTGTTGATGCAGATGAAATAGCGTGTATATCTGCTACAGTTGTGTTTGGCAGTCTGGCTACAAAAGCCTCGCTTGGACCAATGGTGATACCATCGGTTGCACTAGATGACGCCGTACCAGCATCTAAAACTATGTAAATGCTACGACTGTTAGTATCTACGTTTTTAATAAACAAGAATTTAACTTTATCACCCGTGGCTACAGCAGTGGGAGCCGTATCATCGTCAACTGCGGTGTAATCTGTATAGTTACCAGCGATCAAGTCTGTGCTTGAATTAGACACGCTAGTTTTTTTATAATACCATTTATCGTTGGCATCATCAGGAGTAACAGTCATACTTGCCGAAAAGGTTTTAGCAATCTCGTCTGGCAAAACTGTCGCCTGTATTGTTGCGGAAGCATCATTTGCCATTTTTAACTCCTATCCTAAAGCTATGGCCAAAGCAGTGGCTGTTCCAGCCACCTCCGTATTATCTGCTATGTTCAGTGAGGCTGCAACCCCCGTGACAGCGGCTCCAGATCCAGCCCCGTCACAAAACACAATATCTGTTGTACCGTTTGGAATAGATACTGTAGCTCCTGTTCCTTGTTTTATGGTAGCAGCCCTGCTACCGGTTAACGAATTTTTTATAATAAAGAACTTAGTAGCGGTATTTGGTGCAATAGTCACGACATTTACGCCACCTAAATCAGATCCACTATCTTTAAGATTGATAACTGCAAACATTCCAGTCTGCACATTGCTTTGTCCAGACGTAGGAGAGGCCGCTCTTATGGTGAGAGTTGTTGTAAGATTTGACGCGGTTAGATCTGAAGCACCTAAAACTCTGTCAAATATGTCAAAATTAAAATTAGTAACATCTCCCCAACTACCAGATAACTCCCCTGTAGCCGGTTTTTCTATGCCAAGATTAGTGCTAAACGAACTTGCCATGTCTACTCCTATGCCGCCTTATTGGTCCAAGCGGGAGTCTGAGATGGTGTTTTATCTGTCCAAGTGGTCGATACTCCAGCCACAGACACCCAATTAGGTGTTTGAGATGGTATAACATCTGTGTACACAAGGACTATACCAGTATTTCCTGTTCCTGTAACCCCTGTTGGAGACGCTCCTACAGATAAAGGGAAGGTAACCGTTCCTGTGCTTAAAGAAGTTGTCCCTGCAATACCTGTAAGAGACAACACAGATGAGCCTGTAACACCCTCTTCACCTAGACTTACAGTGGCTACCGCACCAACACCTATTACTCTTGCCCCGGCATTAGTTTGCTCATCGCCAAGAGCAGAAGTTCCTGCTACGCCTGTAATTGAGAAAAGTGCCGTGCCAGTTAGGGTTAAGTTACCAACAGCTCCGGTGGCTGCCGCACCCGTGGGCACATGAAGCATAGATCCTTCTGGTGTTACAGCACCCGCAGAAGCTGTGGCTGATACACCTGTGACAGAAATCGGTATGGCTTGGTTCCAAGCACCTTGACCCCAAGTGCCTCTACCCCATCCCGATACAGTCACCTTATCACCTCGTTACGCTATGCGAATAATAGCGTTACTTGCATCTGCTGTTGGAAACTGAATAGTAAAAGTACCAGATGTAGATGTTTTATTAGATGTAAAATCTAAAACAGCCACAGCTTTGTTGCTGTTTGTGCTGTTATAGATTAAAGCACCCATGGCTGTAATTGTAGCTGTAGTAAAGCTAAGATCAGCAAAATCAGTGAATGCAGTAGTTCCAGATGTTGTAGGAGCAACTTTTGTGAGAGTACCCCCGCCTGTTGCATATGTGCCGCTGGAAGCTACCTCACCCGTCGTAGTAAAAGCCGTCGTTGTAGCTCCTAGAGTAGCAGTGGTGCTTGATTTACCGCCGCTGCTTTCTGCATACAAAGCAAGCTTAAAAGCGTTGCCGTTAGTTGCAAAATTGTGCGTACCCAACATCAGTTCTTGTTTAAATGCGGTACACATTGCTTGTGCTATTGCCATTATAGTCTCCCTATAGCGTCAGCTAGTTGATGTTGACCCGCCTCACGGACCTTCGCACAAATTGTAGCACGTTCTTCCTTTCTAGCCAACTCTACATAATATTGCACTAAATTACGAACTCTATCTTTAAAAGCTTCTGCCTGTAAACGTATGGGTTCTGGAGCATCATCTGATATGTAAATAATCTTATTAGCAGCCATTTCTGCTATCTGATCGTTAGAAAGCCCACCATTATCAGAGGTTATGATGTCTACAGCACCAACACTAGCTGTGTTTATCTCAAACATTATCGTGTCTCCCAAAAATAATAGGGTCCGACTCCACCGGTTCTGGTGGTTTTATTTCAGACTGTTTTGTTATCAAAATGTTACCCTCTTGAACTGTTTGCACCAACGGATCGTCCAATCTATGGTAACCATAAAGTTTTTCATTTTCTGGAACATTTGTATCCAACAAACCAGAGCGGTGTGCAATTTCAAGCTTAATCCCTTTAGATGCCGCTATGGCGCACCAAAACTCTACACAAGCTCTTCCAGACTCCGCCATGTTTACATTTTTGTACGTAAAATCAATACCATACAAACATATCTTTTCTGCTTTTTTCCATATAGCATACGCCATGGCATACGCCACAGTGTTGTTAAAATAACAATAACCTGTTGATTTAACTACCTTTTCTAAAGGATACAATTCAATAGCTGGAAAATCCGCATGTTGCATACAAGAATATATTGGTTTTGTGTTTTTAGCTAAAAACTCTCTGGCTATACCCGTTTGTGATCCCGCGTTTTCGGTATCTATAAAACGAGTAACCGGGTCCATCATAAACGTCCTATCAACGTGTATGATACCGCCGATACAATTTATACCCCAAATTTCATCAAATTCGTGAGAAGCCACTCGTGCAGCTATATAATCAGCGTAGCTTCCACCTAGACCAACTATCGCAACAATCATGTACGAGGCCGCCTTGGTAGACCCTGTCTGTTGGCGTCTTCGTTTTCTCTTGCCTCTGCTAAATCTTTTAAACGTACTAAAGACTCTACAAATCTTTCACTATACGCTTTTAAAACATCAGGCTCACCTTTCATAAAGGTGTAAGCCTCTATTAAACTACCGTATAACATAGCATTAGGAGCGTTAAGGCTTAAAAATGTTGTAGTAGAGTCAGACGACGTTGAAACAACAGTCCCTGTAGCTCCACTTGTCCCACCAGTTACTGTTTCACCAACAGTTAAATCAGTGCTGGGTATTATGATGTTAAAAGTCGTAGAAGTGACGATTGAAGCAATAGTTGTGGTAGCACCACTTGTCCCACCTGTAATGGTTTCTCCAGCTACAAAAGTCCCGCTCACACTACTAACTGTCAATAAAAATTGACTTTGCGTTAAGCTAGTAGGTCTATAGTAATAATGTAACTCTGCGGTATAAGCAGCGTCTGGTGTCGGAGCCAGTAAAAAGTTTTGAAAGTCATAAACCCCATAATACTTTGGAGTGCCTGTCGTTGCTGGATTTGGGTTGTATTCTTGTAAAAAGTTTACGTCTTTAATTAATAAGAACTTTTTATTGCTTGAACTTTCTACAGATAAACTAAAAGATGCTATATAATCATCAGGAACCGCTAAAAATTGGTTGCCCGCAGTTGTTGTACCTGTTGCGTTCTTACGAAAAAACTCCAGATCAACACTTTTAAATATACGCTCTTCTGCTGATTTAACAAAGTCAACTAAATGAGAAACAAAAGTAGCTTCTTGGTTTTCTGTATAATCTTTTATTGCCGTTTTTAGTGTGGTGTATGTAAAACTCATGGTGTATTCGCCTGTCCGCCCATACCACTGTGATTTGTGCAATAGTAATACAGCGTCGGAGCACCAACAGCAACAGTGATTTGAATATATGCTCCGGAAGAACCCGCTGTACCGTTAGTGGTTACACCTGTTGTGTATTGAGAACCACCCCCGTGAGTGCCGTTAGAAGTAGTGCTAAATCTTAACGGATGTCCAGAATTACTACTATCAGACTGATCAAATCTGTAAGTGCTTCCTTCGGACAGATTTACGGTATCTTGTTGTACGCCATCTATGTAATATTTATTACCGTAACCAGTGCTTACAACAGTCACGGTAAAGGTTGCATTTACACCTGTTCCTGTTCCAGAAGCCGTTACTGTTCCAACAGCTCCTGTTGCAGCAACACCCGTGCTTGTTGCGCTAGTTGGCGTTGTTACATCACCACCAAAAGTTACTGTTCCAACCTTGCCCTCTGCTTGAGGGACTAACTCATGTCTTAATGTAGTTAAATTAAATATAGGAAACTGAGCTTTAACATTAAATATGTTGTTAGTATCTGGACGAGCCTCTTTTAAAGACTGCGGGTCATATACTTTTCTAAACGGCCCCAACTGAGGGTGTTTTCTTTCAAACTCATCTTTACCAACTAAAGCCCCATTCCATTCTTTTCGCATATCTTTATACTTATACCGCATTCCAGAGCGATCAGATACAGCGTAGGCGTTTTTTCCAGTGGCATATCTAGCCATTAGTTTGTCCTAAAGAAGGTATATTCCGGAGTTACCGTGAAACTAGCTCTATCACGATCCTCTCCCATGGCTCTTTCAAATTCTTCCTCGTATATCGCCTTCAACATTTGAGTGCGGTTTGGAGCACGTTTAAGAGAAAGATAGTAAGCTAAACCAGCAGCTAAGCAAGGATAGAACCTAAAAGGCACATCTAAAGTGTTTATAGCGGTATCAGCGTCATCTATGCGTGTCAAAGCATTGTAAACAATCACATCCGTGCTATTATCCGGTGTTGGCCATAAACGTAAACTGGGAGTTACTTGTCTATCCAAAAAGAATTGCGTTGGTCGCCCTGTGGTGGCTTTGTTTGGGATGTTTAAGTCATCGTCTCTACTAACACGAGTTAATGAAAAATCTGTACTGCTACGAGTGACCACAGCACTTAATATGTCTATTACATCAGCAGACAGAGAATATGTTCTTGTACCAGAAGTTAAAGCTTGTGTTCGTTGTGTTATTGTCCACTGATTAAGGCCACGATTGGCCCACTCAGCCAACATTATATTTAAGGATCTTCGAGCAGTAACTAAATCATATCCTGTTTTTACTTCTAAACCACAACGCTCAAAAGCCTCTTCTACGTAATCAGATACGTCTAATTCAAAATCTACACTTCCAGAAACAGCCATTACTTATCTTTCGCGTACAAGTTATCAAATATCTGGTTCACATCCATTGTATAGTCTAAATCCGATTTTGAATAGTGTATATGCTGAGATGGCAAGAAATCTGGCGCACCCTCACCTGTTTCAAACCAAGCTGGATGTGTGACCCTCACACGATTGTTAGGCAGAGCAACGATGTTACCAGTATAAGGACCAGCATCCAAAAGCTCCAAAACATGGCTTTGCTTATGTTGTGCTGGATCATCAGCTATCTCACTTTCAGTATAATCTACCGTAAAATAGTATTTAGCTGGATAAAACTCAGGCCCTATTTTAGCTATCCAAGGGCACGGATGAGCGCGATCTAAACGATAAACTGCGTGTGTATGGGACATACAGTCCCAAGGTTGCGCTAAATGGACAGGCATAGGTTCTGGCCATTCTTCAAAAGGGGTATCTGCAACAAGCGCAGTTATGGGCATTCTGGCCCACATCGCACCCCCATGCACGTTCTGTTCATCCGTGCCATCCGTTTCACAGCCGGTGAATATCATCTGAAAACTTAGACACCGACCGGGCATCGTGGTAACCGCAATCGCCATAGCGTGAAGAAACTCGCCATGATAATTAGAGTGGTTACATGTATACTCTCTCCGCACCCAGCATTTGAAATGCGGAATATTACTTTGAAGATAGGGCAAAGTCTTATACCTTGCCGCCCTTGGCCATACCCTTCTTCTTCATCATGCCGCCTCTGGCCATCTTTTGAACCTTACCGCCCTTAGCCATGCCTTTTTTCTTCATCATGCCGCCGTTAGCCATCTTCTGAACCTTGCCACCTTTAGCCATGCCCTTCTTCTTCATGCCGACAGCACCACCTTTAGCATAACCTTTTTTCTTCATCATGCCACCTTTGGCCATCTTCTGGACTTTACCGCCCTTAGCCATGCCTTTTTTCTTCATGGTAGGGGCCACATTTCCAACAAGGCTAGATGCATACTCATCCATTGTCATAAATTCTTTTGCCATTACTTTCTCCTATGCAATTTTGGTGCGTTTTCTTCTATTAGCCATTACAGCACCGCAACCACGTGCTACAACAGTTCCGGGGATCTTTTTTCCCCTAAAAGGTCTTTTAGGGCGTGTTACAGCCCCTCCGTTCCTTAAATTTGTTACCTTCGCAGGTTTTGTATTAGCGACCGTAGTCTTTCCTTTAGCTCCCGCTTTTTTCTTTTTACGCGCAGTTGCAGCGCGTTCACTCTTGGATAAACTATTAGCTTTAGATCTAGGCAAGCAACGATCAGGGTTTTTCTTATCTTTTGAAGTGCCACATGGGCCTTTGATAGAGCCATCTGTTCCAATCCTCACCCAGTCTTGTTTCAGCCATTGTTTTAACTGTCCCATTATGCAGTCCCTTGCTGCCTTCGTATTGCATTTTTGCCCGCCTTAGCAATTTTAGCTTGTTCCATTTTTCCTGCAACTTTTGCTCTTTGCTCTAAAACTGTAAGTATTTGTATCTTTCTAGCAAACGGTTTTTTTATTTTTTTAACTTTTGCAACAGTAGCTCTTGCATCAGCCGGTGTAGCAAATTTTATCGACACAGTGTCTTTGGGGTTTTCATCCGTATATAACCGACGACCAGACCCTTTGGGCTTTTTACCAGTGCCTTTTTTAGGATCTTTTGCGTTTCCCATTTTTCACCAACTTAGATAATGTTTTAGCTTGTCCCGCATGTGCTTTAGATGCCTTTCTTAGTTTCTTAGCTACCTTTTTAACCTGCGTTTTAGCTCTTCCTGTTAACATCTATCGACCTTTTCTTTTTCCACCTTTTGATTTTTTAGCGTAATTTGGGTCTTTACAGTATTTTGAGGCTGCCAAGTTTGCATACGCTGACGGATATGTATCAAACGTCCTTTTAGCCCATGCCTTTCCTTCCGGACAAATCTTCCCACCACTCTTCACCTTTCCGCCTTTTTTCATACGAACTACGCTTCTTGTAGCACGTTTAGGTACAGGACACGCGGCTGCCCCTATTCTCACTGCACTGGTCATTTAAAACACCTTCTGCACGACGGCTGCTGCAACTATTAAACCTGCTATGCCCCACAAGCGCACATCTAGTTTATCTAGCTGTTTTTGTATTTCAGCATAGCGTCGGTTACACTCTTCTTCATGCTTTTCTAAAAGCTTTAAAACATCATCCGCTTTCATTAGCACTTCCATCTTTTGCGAGCTTGCCGTAGCCTGCTATTTGGATTTTTAGCTGCTTTAGGAAATTTTTTCATCTGACCAGCAGAACGAGCACAAAAAGACTTTCGCCGTTTTGCATCTTTACTTCCGGGTTTTACTTTACCTGTAACAGCCGTTTTTAATTTAGATCCGGGATTTGCCTTTCTATACGCGGCCACCCCAGCTTTAGTCATTCCCGCCCCAGCCTTTGTGGGACGGAAATTTTTCTTATTGCGCGGCGGCATTTTTGCTTTACGCCGTGCCATTTACTACCTCTTACGCATATTTTTTACGCATATACAGCATGATGGTATACGTGTCCGCAGAAGAGTGACCAACAGTTGTGAACAAAATATCACCAGTTTTTCCACTGCCCGCATTATTAGTTAAACCGCCAAAAGAGTTGTAATCGTGATGACCACTTTGGTTTTCACCCAACTCAATACAAAAAGCATTGGAAGTAGCGTCAAACAAGATTTTCACCTTCATCCCGTTACACTGCCACCAAATACGTTCTATAACGACTTCACTACACGCAACACCATCTAAACTGCTGGCAAGAGCAGAAACATCTACCTTTTTTACAGCAGACTCTCCACTCCCGTCAGAGACGTTGGTGAACTTCATGACAGCATGTTTAGGGCCGTCAATTAGTGTTTGCGAGGTTACAGCATCCGCCATTTTAACCTCCTTAGAATACTGAGTATTCTAGTTCAACCGTAAATCTACCTGCCGTTGCGTCTGCGTTTAACGTAGTTGTAGCCGCAGCATACAAATGAGTGCTTGCAATCGGAGCAGTAACATTTGGTTCAAACACATGGAAGTTACCGGCTGAGTTGTTAAAATTAATATCAATCTCAGTTACGGACAGCGCAGCAGATAAAGTCGGTGAAAAGGCTGCTACACCTGCTCCAACAATCTCTGTACCTGACGATACTGCCGTGTTAGTTGCGGTGCCACTTGTAGCACTCAACTGTAAAGAGCCGACCAAAGTTTGACCCGCAGCAGTAGTAATACCGATTACGGCTTTATGGATGAAAAACTTTGTTGCGGTTACCAGTGCATCTGGGTGATCGGTGTTAAGAGTGCCTAATTCTACTAGGACATCACCGTCAGCGTATTGTGTGCTGGTATCTGTGTCTGCCAGTGACCCTACAAAAGTTTGGATTTTTCTTGATCCCAAAGAAATCAACTGACCCGTTGAATTTATGGAAAAGCCTGTTTCTGTAATCGTACCAGTGCCGGAGGCCTCGTTGATTACCTTAAAACCTGCTTTTGAACGGACAGAGCCCGAAAAAGTAGTTGTAGCCATGTATTTCTCCTGTCTTGGCTAGTGTCAACCCCCCAATGGAGTTGTCAGGATAATTAACAATACAATAAAAAAGAGCGACTGTGAAGTCGCTCTTTCTGTTCCCAAACGGAAGTCTTATGCTGCGCCCGGTGTGCCGAACACACAACGCCAATCTGAGACACCAAAGCTATAACGCTCACGTGCCTTAAACCGCATGTTACCGGTGTCAAAGTCACCTTCCATGGCAGTTTTGATTGGAGAACGGTTAAAGTATTTGAAACCGTTAGGTGCATCAGTCTTGATAAAGAATGCATCTGTATCTGTTAGGAAGTGGTTTACAACTGCACCTTCGGGCAGCATCCCCATGTTCCTAATAGCATTTGCATCGTTATCAGCAGTTCCTGAGCGCAGGTTCGAGTTGATTACTCGCTCTGCAATAAATTGCAGTTCTTTTGGAATAATCAGCTTTGTGCCACGAACAGCAATCTTCAGACCACGCTCATCAGTCAAACCTGCGATATCTATCAACATCTGCTCAAGTGAAGTTTCATTCAAATCAGCGGCAGTTGACAGCAAGTTACGCTGGTTGCCTGAAAGAGATGGGTGTGATGAAGAGCAAAGTGCTGCACCGTCACCGATTGCAGATGCGCCTGCTGTGAACGCGTTGTTCAAAATAGCCGCAGCTTTAATCTGTTTGGTCTGAGCCATAGAACGGGCCAGAGCCTTGGTGTAACGAGATGCCAAACGGTCATACAAGTTATCTTCAATAGCTTCCTCAGTAATTGAGAAGGCCAAAGCGATTGTTTCATGTGTGTACCGTGCGGTAAATGTTTCTTGAGCATCATCAAAAGAGACGGCTGCGCCCTCTTCTTTAGTTGGTGCTGTTGAAAATCCACCGAGCATCACCTCTTCTTCAAAAGAACGATCTGAAGCTTCTTCTGCAAAGATCTCAGCATGTTCGTTCTCATAACGGTCGTACTCAAGCCCAAAAAGTGCATTCAGACCGGGTTCTAGCTCTTTAGCTAGTTGTGCTCTTGAAATAGCCATATCCTAGCCTCCTATATGCCGGTGTTTGCTGCGGTGCCTACGGCGGCAGCAAAGCCTGAGTTAAACGGTGCGTTCAAACGAACAATGTACTGATGGCCAACCGCTGAATAATCAGTATTACCTTCCTCTTCATAGAGGCCAACAATACGAACATCCAGATTCGCGGTGGTTGCAGCGGTGCTAATATCTAACATGTCTGAAGACTTGCCTGTATTAGTGCTACCGTTGTTAACACTTGCCATGTCACAGTTAGCGAAAACATCAGCCAGCGCGGTTGCACGGTCTGTGTTAGTGCCATCTGCTACTACAACATATAGCTGCATTGGATCATCATACACGTAAGCTTTCACAGGAAAGTTTGTGTTAACGCTTACTGCGTTTGATCCGGGCCAATAATTAAGGTGGGTAGTCTTACCGGTTACGGAGTCAACATACTCAACACCACCTAAAACGCCAAGAGGAGCTACAGCCTGATCGGAAATAGCAATCGTGCCTCCTGCCAATGGGATAACAATCCCACCGTTATAGATAGCGGTTGTGTAGTTGTTGGCAATCTCATACATCGTTGTAGCGTTGTTATTGGGATTACCACCCGTTTTACCAATAGGACGAAGGCCAAAACCACCTGTTAGGGTATTTGCCATTAGTTTCTCCTAGTTGACAAAAAGGTAGCCATCATTTCTGCGGGCCACCAAAAGTTACACGAGATTGACGATTGGGTTTATTAATCGTCATAGTCGAATGAGCATTCTCTCTCATCATGTCAGAATCGACTGCTTCCATCTGATCAGCACTTCTTGAGTTGAAGTAAGCTGTTCTTTCAGCCACAGTTTCATCCGGTATACGAGCAAGAACTAAACCACCTACTCCAAACACACCTTCATATTTACCTGAGTCGATAACCGGAGCTTCAAAGTCAGGATACTCATCACTACGGACGAGCTCATAACCTTCACGCAACTTTGCGCTGATATTTTTAGTATCGTCAAAACCACGAGTTTCAGCTCGTATCCAACGATGCTTATATCCATCCGGTGCAGGCGGTGCGTCTAACATAGACGGGGGAGCCCACGGCTTACGCCTAGCCGTCTTCTCCCTAGAGGTTTTTGCGCGAGAAGCACGATCTATGGCACCTTCAAACATTTCATTTTGTTTTTCGGACATTCTCTTACTCCTTCACGTATTTCGCGTATTCTTCAAGCGGCACACCCAATTTCTTCGCTATTGCGACTTGGCTAGGGGTGAGTCTAACCGTTTTCCCACTACTGCGCCCAGAACTGTTGCGGGATACGGAAGCAACCGTCTGAGCGGGCCGTTTGCTACCACCGTTAAGCTTATGTGGAAACTCTGTCCGCATACGCTTGTCTAATTCATTATAGTAGTCATCTGTCTGCGGGTCAAACCCTTCGTTCTCAACGAGCTTCTTGTGTATGCCAAAAGCAGCATATGTCATAGCTTCATCTGAACCAAACCACTCATTACGCGTCGCCCACTCCTCCGCCTTCGGGTCCGGGCGGCGAGGTTGCTGTTGAGGCATAGGTGCCTGTACCTGCGCTTCCTGTTGAGCTTTAGCCTGTTGGGCATAGCGTTCTTGTTGAGCTTTAGCCTGTTCCGCGCGATCATTTTCAATCGCGAGTCTGGTGATTTTCCTTTGTGCCTCAACAACACCGTTGGTATCCCCAATCTCTATGGCACGAGCCAACTCTTGCTCAGCAGAAGCTGTTTGAGTTTCTACGCGATTACTGTACTCTTGAACATAATTATTGTCCAAAGCATCCATACGACTTTTTAATTGTTGCGCCTCTGCCTGTACATTTTTAGCGTACTGTATGGCCTCTTCTCTTTGACGCTCAACCTCTCGCATTTTCTTTGTAAGACGGTCAATTCGCATCTGCGTCTTACTTTTTGCTTTTTCAAAATTATCATCAGAGTCTTCTGACTCCGCAGCGAGAGGAACGTCTTGTTCTTTTTCTTCGCCGCCTATTTCAACCTCAGTTTCCTGAGCATCGTCCAGATCTAATTCAATCTGTTCTTTCTTCTCTTCTGCCATTTATTTCTCCTAGAAATGCAGGATATCTTCAGGTTCTTTGATGCAAGCTAAGATCTCATCATCATTTAAGATGCGAACTTCACCACCATCAATACGGAAACGCGAGCCAGCATAACGGGCAAACATGACCCAATCAGACTGCTTGCACCATGGACCAGAGGGAAACTTCTCTGTGTCCTTATAAGCCAGAGGCCCTACTTTTAGGACATAGCCAACCTGTGTAGATACTGTTTGCTCTTCGACAACTTTGTCTGGCAGGTAAATACCACCATCAGTCTTGCCTTTACCTCTGTAGGGTAAAATAAGCAAACGCCAGCCCGTCGGGTCTGGCATCCTTTCTAAAAGTGAACCACCTATGGCTTCGGGGTCCAATATCTTATCAGTGACATCTTTGTAAGCTTCTGTGAGGTTGGCGACTCCCTCTGCTACATCGTCAATGTTAACCTTTTGCGCCTCAGTCATTACTTCGCTCCTGTTTATCTAGCAGGCTCTTGAGTTCCTGTTCCACGTGATCTAGGGCTTTTAAGTTACCCATGAGCTCACGATACTGCTCCATGCTATTTACGTTGTCATAGATTAACAAATCGTAAATGGCCTGACGCCGTTCTTTTACAATCCGAAAAACGGCCTCAGCAAAATATATTTCATCCACTCCGATAACTCCGCATTAAATCTTATGTGTTCTTATAACACATTATGGTGTTTCTGCAAGAGCTCTCATACGGTCTACTAAACGCCGTGCGCGGTTCGGCACTTGCGTATACCACTTCGAGTCAACCATTTCATCTGCGGCTTTATCCCAATCTCTAGCATCAACGCCAGCTTTCATGCCCTTAAACTTACTCAACCGAGGCCGACCCAAATTAAACATCATGTTTGCAATGATGTGTTGGCACTCCTCTGGCAGGTCATCAAAATCTGGATACAAAACCTTACACTCATCAAGAGTTACGGCCATATCCAAATGAAACCTCTGCTGAACACGCTCTTGCTCTATAACCGTGCCTACAGGCTTGCCATATTCGGGGTCACCTTGTTTAATGAGTGCGCCAATTCCGAAAGTTGGCAGACCAAGATGGTCCAAATATATCTCGTATTTACAACCCTCGTCTTCGGCTATTTCTTCACACAATTTATCTTTATTCATTTTGTTAAACCTTTTTGTTTTTCGTATGTACGGAGTCCACCAAGCCCCAACATGCCCAGCAACACAGTCATTAAAGTGTCCATATCGAAAGCTGGGTAAGCAGGTGGAGTAAGACCAAGATATGCCGTCACCACATCAGCAATAGGAATAGCAAGAAAATGCACAAAGAGAGCAAGTCCACAAGTCCAACCAACGAAAGGTCTCCATCCAGCTACAAAAATATTCTTTGACTTTGCTTCCTCAGCGTTAATCGCAAGCTGTCCTTTTGCCAGCTCCTGCGCGTGTCGTTCTGCCATTGTCGCAATCTCATGCGCCAACTCATTCTTTTTATCTTTATCCTCAACGAACTTACCAATCAGATCTGTTGCTGGACCTATTAAAGCCTGTAACATGGGTTACTCCTCAATAAAATCTAAAATTTCTCCGTTTAGAACCATAACTTTTAATTCTTTACAGGACCACTTTTGGTCAAAATTATTAGTGTGCCCCACATTACGTTTTATCTTACGCCTGACCGATAAACACTCAGACAGAGATTTATATGGGGTGTATTCTACTTTTTCCCCGCCCATTACCAACAATAAAACAAAAGTAAGTTCAACCACCGTTTCTCATCTTTTCTAAATTTTCTTCAAGATTACTAATACGTTTTTCGTAAAATTCCAAAGTTAATTTTTGTTGTTGGTCATAAGGGGCCATACCGCCTTCTATTTCATTCTGTAGCTTTTCTAACTCAACAGCTAAGTGCTCAATTAGCATGAATTGCTCAGAATCAGCCGGGAGCGAACCCATCTCTCCTCTCGGCCATTTAATGCGAAACTCAGTATTTTGTTCAAGATCAGCCCGCATCATTGTTTGATTGGTCTCTAGCGTATTCAATCTTTCTATTAAGCCGAAGTAAGCCCATGTTGCTAAACTAGCAGCCGCAACCATAGATATGATGTTGCGTAACGGTAGTGCTACCTCAGTATTTTCATTTAACTTAGCTGGCATTTACTTCTCTGAGTTGAGCCATACCGCCAGACTGCCTGTCATGGCACCCGTGACAACTGAAATTAGCGAAGCCTGCTGAGTTGTTAAATCTGGCTGCGAAAGTGCCCATTCTATGCATCTGATATACACGCCTGTCATGCACAACATCATAAATCTAGGCAGTATTTTAAGTTCTAAAAGCTTTCTCGCTACGTCTTCTGCACTCATTAGTCAAACATCCCCTTCAACCACGCTACCCAAGCAACAAGCCCTGCCACCATTGAAGCAACTAACAGACCTGCTGCGCCTAAACCAATCGCTTCTGCAAGTTCTGCTCTTCTGCGTCTGGCCAACTCTTCTCGCACCCTGCGTTCTTTTCTAGCATCTGCCTGAAATTTTTGCCAATCATGCCAAAGACCGGGCCGACCTGTGTATATCATTATCTGTTTTAACTGTTGTTCCTTTTGACGAATGCTTTCCAGAGCCATAAACTCTTCAAGATCAGATGAACGGACTCCTGATTTCTTTTTCTTATTACCTTTCCGTTGCAGCTCTTCCTTGGCTATAACAAAATCTGATATAGCCCTTCCTGCTTTGGCAATATCCCCAGTATTCTGGACAGCCTTCTTAATAATTGTAAAGGCCGCATTCGCAGCCGCCAGTTCCGCTAAAATTTTTAATCACCCTTCTGTTTAATAAATTCACGCCGTTCTGCTGCATCTATGCGAGCCTGTGTCTGGCGTTCTTGGCTTGCCAAGCGTTGCTGGAACTGGTCTGCTCTCATTCTCTGGTTTTGAGCATCAAGGTTTAGCTTAGCCGCATCGTTCTGAGCATCGGCCTGTTCTGCCTGTGCCCGTATCTGAAGCTCCTGTTCTTTCAACTGAACCAGAGGATCTGGGCCTTGGCCAGATACCTGCTGTGACAACTGTTTCAATGACTGCATACCTTCAGCAATAAACTGTGCCGTAAGACTTTCTATCGCCAACATTTCTTCTTCTGTCGCGGGCTGCCCGCCATCTGCCTGACGTTGTTGAATAAACTCAACAGCAGCCCTTTCTCTTGCAGCTATTCTTACATGTTCCATAATGTGCTTTTGTAGAGCTATGCCTACCGCAGGCATACCGGCTACCATTGGTGTAGAACCAAAGACCATATGCGCCATAATGTGCGCTTCATGTTCCTGACCTTCAAAAGCTTTGAGCTGTATCATGTCCAAAACATCTATGTTTTCTTGTGCAGGGTCTTTTGGTTGTGGCTCTTCATCCGGCACACGACGCATGATACGGTCAGTATCTTTAACACCAAGAGCATCATACATGTCTCTGTACACTTCATACATGTTGTGCATATCTGGTGCTGCACCCGCAAGCTGTAGCTTAGTCTGCGCTAAAGCTATGCGTTGTGCCTGAGAGAACACATTCGGGTCAGATACGGGTATAACATCTACGCGGTCATCAAAATCTCTTGCTTTTACAGAGGCTTCTGCACCCTCTACAGAATAAGGATACTCCTCCGGTAAGGATTCTGACATTACACGCGATAAGAACTTAAATTCTAGTTTCATAGCGTAATGCAAGCGTTTATGCACCGCACTCATCACGCGAGAGCCTTGTTCCAGCAGAGCAATAGTTGTTCCTACAGCCGCCTGCTGGTTACCATCACCAACTTTCATGTCTGTTATGGTTGCAAAGCGGCGACCAGCATCAACTACGAACCCAAGCAAGTTAAATAGCGTCTGATCAGGCCCTTTAAATGGCAGCGGCATCAGGCTGTCACGAATAGCCCCTCCGGGAGCGTCAACATCGCGAAACTCACCGGGCTGCAACGGGTCATCGTCATCTCTAATACGCAATCCGCGAGCTTTAAAGCCCGCTGGGAGGTTGGATAACGTACCAGCGTCGATTAACTGTCGCAGTGCCGCTGTGGCGGTACGTGACAAGCCGCCAATCGTGTGAATTAAGCCTAATCCATAGAAACCAAAGCCCGGAAGAAACTTATAATGCACAAAATATTGTATTTTTCGCTTTAATTCGTCTTCTTCACGGTAATTACGACGAATCGACAGTATCTGGCCGTTGTCCTGACTGATTGTGACAACATATGGTATCTTAATACCGGTCGGATCGCCGTTTTCGTCCTCGTCTTCATACCCTTCTAGGTCTAAATCGACATGACACTCCAAAATAGTGCAGTCATAGTCAATCTGAGTGGGTGACATACCGTCAATTTTGCTAAGTTCCTCACTTACAGCGTCATTTTCACCCTGTGCAGGTATCACCGGTATGTCTAAATAGAAGCCAGACACCTGTTTTTTACGCAAATCGTTGAGAGACATGCGTAAAACCTGCGTAATGTTAGGGCAAGTCTCTAAATCAGAGGTCTCGTAAGGAACCACAAGGTGTTCTGCCGCTATAAACTTACTTACCGCACGACCCAAAGTCTCGTCATAGTAGACTTTCTTAAATGTACTACCCGCTAAAGGTAAGTAAAACAACATCTGGTCAAGTTCTGGGGTATACTCCTCCATCACATTGGTGATGTAGTAGTTCATAAAGTGCCTGACGCGCTGTGACTGCTGCTGTTTTTCCCTAGTTTCTGCGCCTAAGATAGTAGTTCGCACTGGCCCACTAGCTGGCAGCAGCTCATTGAACGCCTGCGCCTGAAATTGAGTAGCCGCCTCAGCAAGCAATGGGTGCGTGACACCTGAAGCACCTCTGAAGGGCTGTGCTCTTTCTTCGTAAGAGAATCCCAGCAACTCCAAACCGTTAGCATAAGCATCTTCCCACTCCTGTCGGCTAGCTTTGTTAGCATCAAACTCTGCTAACAACTCATTCGCAATACGGCCAAGTTCACCATCAGGCATCTCTTCAGCCAAATTCATATAAAAATCATCACCCGCACCACGCTGATCCTGCGGGTCAAAGTCAATAGTCACACCACCGTCTTCATCCGGCGTAACCTCAACACTCATGTTCTCTGCCATGCCCTCAAAAGCAACGACGTTGTCATCCATAGAGCCGGGTAATTCCAACTCTATCTCCGCAGCTAAATCTTCAGGGTCAAGTTGCGACGGGACGTTTTTGTCCACCATTCCAGCAATAGGTTTACGAGCCATGTGCTATCTCCTTTGCCCTAACTTACCATAGGGCGGTTCATATTCCTAGCTATCGACGATAAACTCGCCACGCCCTTCGGACCGCGGTTCATGTTCTGTGCTTTATCTAACAAACTCACCACGCCGCCCTGTGCTTTTTCATCTACCCGTGGTGCAGTAGGCTTGTTCAACATA
>Ga0209645_1000699_pt1 | contig 17258 bp, 21 predicted proteins | sample ETNvirenome_6_30_FD_184070 | JGI IMG/M metagenome (GOLD analysis project Ga0209645, IMG submission 184070) | Marine viral communities from the Pacific Ocean - ETNP_6_30 (SPAdes) (version 2) | ecosystem: Environmental > Aquatic > Marine > Oceanic | place: Pacific Ocean | collected 2013-06-19
AACTCTGAATTTATAGGTCTTCTTCATCATGTAAGGGGTCTTCAACTTTCTTCTTCTGCCAGACAGTTGGTAACGGTAAACGCTGGCGTTTATCCAGACACAGATAAAGTATTGAATAATTTCTTTGAACTATATCACTCCTCTCTGGGAACATTGGACATTGCAGCGAAGTGGATTTCTGGAGATGAGGATTTCCTTAGAACTATAAATGCAAACATAGAAATGGTGGAGTTGAGATCTATTGAACCTTATTATCATAGTGATCCCTGGTCTTCTGTATTAGAAGGACAAAGTGTAGTAGTTGTTAGTCCTTTTTCTTCTACAGTGGAATCACAATATAATAAGAGAGAATTACTATGGGAAGATAAAAGAGTTCTACCCGATTTTGATTTGCATACCGTACAAAGTCCATACTTATCATTAGGATCAGGTGAGGGCGGGGATTGGTTCTCTGCATTGGATTCAATGTATAATAATGTGTTGAAAAAGAAACCTAAGATAGTTTTGGTGGGCGCTGGTGCATACTCCTTGCCTCTTATATCAATGCTAAAATCTGAAGGTATCAGTGGAGTGCATTTAGGTGGTTCCAATCAGATTTTGTTTGGTATCAAGGGGAGAAGATGGGATAATCATGAGGTCATAGGTGGTTTTTATAATGAACACTGGGTAAGGCCCAATGGCACTGAAATCCCAGCAAACAAGGGACTTATAGAAGATGGGTGTTATTGGTGAGGGTATTTGAATGAGCGATATAACAGTAATACTTTCTACTTGGAAAAGAGACTACCTAGAAACCCAGATAGAAGGTGTTTTAAAACAGAGCGTGGAACCACATAGAATTATTCTATATCAGAATGAAAGTCACCAAGACTTCTCTGATATAGTTAAGAAATATTCTATTGAACATATACACTCTAGAACTACTAACTTTCGTTACCATAGTAGGTTTACAATTCCTCTGTATGTTGAATCAGAATACTTTGCTATATTTGATGATGATACAATTCCTGCTCCCAGATGGTTGGAGAATTGTTTGAGGTTGAGTCAGCAAGAGAATTGTATAGTCGGTGCTAATGGAAGAACGGTGGTGCAAACTGATGCTGGGATAGAGACTTTGGCGACTGGTGATGGTTCTTCTGTGCCTAGAGATGTAGAAGTTGATTTTGTTGGTCATTGTTGGTTTGTAAAAAGAGATCATGTCTTCACCATGTGGAAACGAAAGCCGTTTACATATTCCACCGGAGAAGATATACACCTATCTGCATCCAACAAGATTGAGAATGGTACTAGAAGTTTTGTTCCTATGCAACCAGTAGGAACAGATTTGTGCGGGGATACAAGATTTGATTTTTGTGATGATGAACTAGCATCCTTTAAGATACTTAAAAATCATGGTAAGGATAGAGATGAGTTGGTACATAATTGGTTGAAAGCAGGATGGAAGACTGTGAGGAATAGTGCATAGTGTTGTTGTTAGACTCATATCCAGATTGTGGTTTTGGTAACAGACTCATTTACTTTATAAATCTTGTGAAGGCTGCTAAGAAAATTGGTTGTGGATATTATTCAGAAGATTTTGGTGGTGGGGATGTCCTTGATTGTAAACTGGTCGATGGGGATCCATGCGAACCAAAAAAATATCAACCTGGTCTTGGTGAAGAGTTTTTTGAAAACAGAACCGTACCAGTTAAAAGTTTTGTGGATATAAAGGAACCTTTGGACTTACCGCCATATACTGTAGGAATTCATTTCCGTGGTAGAGATTTTTTTGCGTGGAATCCAGAAGCAGTCCTTTCTTCTGATTATTATATAAGAGCGATAGATGAAGTTTGGAAGGATAAGGCAACTCACTTTATATTGTTTACAGATCAGGAACTACCATCCTATCTTGAGGTAAAAAAATACCTAGAGGACAATAACATGCCTTATACAGAGGGGAATAATAATCCAGATAGATCTATGTTCATGGAAGATTTTAGAACGATGGCATCGTGTGATTATATAATATCCAGTCCATCCACTTTTTGCATTACCGCTGGTGTACTAGGGACAAAGAAGAAAATAATTCATTGCAAGGAGTGGGTAGAAAAACAAAAAAATAATGGTGACAAATTTTGGACTGACTTGTATAATGGTGGCAACGAAGATTACTCTATATGGAGATTGGTATGATAAAGAGAAGAAGTAGGTATGATGTTTTAGATTATCTAAAATCGAATGAAAATCTTAGTGTTGTGGATTTAGGATGTGGTTCTGCGGGCGCATGTCCATATGCAGATGTTTTAGTTGATAGAAAGGATGAGTCTGAGAATTTTAAAGGTAAGGAGTTTATTGTTCATGATTTGAATGATATACCATTGCCCTTTGAAGATAATCAATTTGATTTTTCATTCGCAAGTCATATATTAGAACATATTAAAGAACCAATTGAGTTTCTCAAAGAGGTTGTAAGGATTTCAAAATCTGGTTATATCGAAGTACCTTCTCCTCTCATCGATAATTTAGTTTCCGGTGATGATGGTTGGGATCCAAACGGTCATAAATGGTGGTCTTTTTTTAATGATGAGATGGGAAAATTAACTTTACGCCCTAGACGAATTATAGTTCATAAGACAGTTGATATACCAGAACTTAATAGGCTATATCCTTTCTTTAGATCTAGTTTTCTGTTGGAGTTGTATTGGGAAGATTCTATTGATGTTGAAATTGGTAATGAATTATATTCATACGAAGAAAAGGAATATGATTTGAGTGTGGATATAATTGAACCGTGGATTTTGGGACAGTCTGTACCGAGATTTGTATGAGCAAAGTATACTCACATGATTCGTATTGGATGAATGGGATGGGGTTACACTCATCCCAGATAGGGAAACTCTTTGATATTTTGATGGATGATGTCAAGAATGTGGTTGAGTTTGGATCTGGAAATTCCACACAATTTTTGGTTGATGTTAGAAAGGAACATGATTTAAATTTTCAAATACATTCATTTGACCACCATCCTGATTACTGTTATAGCCAGCAGCATGACTTTTTAAAATCACACCGTAGAGATTTAGTTCAGTGTAGTGATATGTGTTTTGAAGACATGTTTAAGAATGGTGAATATGATGAAAAGTGTTTTGTAAATCGACAGGACGAGAGAGATAATTTTTCTGCGAGGAATTGTTTTTATGATATGACAGAAAATGATTTGCCAGATGATATCGACTTGGTTATACTTGATGGACCAAATGGAAACGGAAGAAGTATAGCGTTTCTACACTTGAAGAATAAGTTGTCTAATGGAGCATATATTCTCATTGATGATTCAGATCATTATGATTTTATAGAAAGATGTAAGCAAGTGTTAGATGTGGATCTTGTAGTCCATGAAAATAATCCTTCCATTCATCCACTTTTTAATTATGCGTTACTTAAGGTTTTGTCATGAGCAAAGTATACTTAAAAACATATTTTTATGTTGAACATGAAATCAAGTTTCTGATTATGAATTTGATTGAGTCGTATGACCACATTGACAAGTTTATTATTTGCGAACACAACAGAACACATACCGGTCAACCAAGAGACTTTATTTTTGATAAGTACAAGGATCGTTTTCCAGAAGAAATGATGGATAAGGTTTTATATCTACCATGCGACATTAGTGAGCATACCGTAGAAGCCTATGAGAACGAGGATGCCATTCATGCTGTGAACGAACCAGTGATGCGAAGTGCGTTCATGACTAAATTGGATTTTGATGATGAGGATGTGATTGTATCTATCGACGCTGATGAAATCATATATGGGGAATCATATGATTACATACTCTCAGAGGTGCAGAAAAAGAGTTGTGTTAGATTAAACCTACACCAGTTTTTCTATAAGCCGACATATCTTTGGAAGGGTATAGATTTTGTTTCTCCAATAGCAACTAAGTATGGAGTATTTAGAAACCATTATCCGTGTAACCTAAGAGATGTGGGTGATGTGGTTTCCGAAAAGGTTGGTTGTCATTTTTCTTGGTGTATGACTCCAGATGAAATGGTTTATAAACTACACACATACAGTCACCCGCAGTACAGATTTTGTGCTAACAAGGAACTGTTGGAGAATGCTATAGAGAACAAAGAATACCCATTCGATAGTAGTGTTGATTTTCAAATAGAAGAGTTGGAACTTGATGATGATAGGCTTCCCAAGAGTCTTTATAGTTACGGGATTGAATGTGTATGATGTCTAGATCTGCAATAATAATTGGAAAGGGGCCTAGCATACTTAGAACTACCTCTGAGTATGTTAATAGTTTTGATGATGTAGTGATAGTCAATAGACCTGTTTGGGATGGGTATGAAAAACACATACCTAAAAGAGCAGACATACAATATAGAAACAATTCTACAGAAAATTTCTCTAAAGAAGAGTTAGTGGAGTTGGGTATCAAGAAAGTTGTCAGTATAGCAAGTGTGGGCGATGAGTTGTGTGAAGAAGCCCATCACGGTATTATTGAAGTTGAATATCCTCCGTTTAGCACTGGACCAGGAAATTGGCGACCTACCCAAATATCTTGGTCCGATAGGGCGAACACCAGAAACATTGTATTCTCTCCGTCCGGTGGTGTATTGGCATTCTATCACATCGTAGAAAGTGGGGAGTATGACAGGATCTCTGTCGTTGGTTTGGATCTTCTCATGAATGGAAAGAGGGCTTACTACTTTGAACCAGAGGAAATGCAGGACAATCTTAAATATCTGTTCGATCAGGGTATATACTCTAGAGAAGGTTTCATCAGAACACAAGAGTCTTTGCATAGTGAAATAGATACTATTCGTTATATTTCTGGAGTTATTGAGGAAAAAGCAGACATACATTTCGACATAACTTCTGATAACGAAAAATTGATAGGTCTAATACAAGATCTCCCCAACACCACTATTTTATAGGATATTATTATGAACAAAAAGATTATAGCAGGGTTAACCAGTAAAGATGAGGACTGGATTATAGACAGAACTTTAAACTCTCTGGTTCAGTACTGCGAGAAGGTTATTGTTTATGATGATGGAAGCACAGATAATACAGAAGATATATGCAGATCATATGATAATGTGGTTTGGGTGGTGCGAGAAAAACATGATCCTCTAATTAGAGAGGAAGCCAAACAGAGACTTGAACTTATCAATATACTTGGTGAATATGATCCAGAATATGTTTTACTTCTTGACGCTGATGAGATTCCAACGCCTAGTATTGTTGATTTCATGGAAAATATGGATGAAGGTGTAAGCCTGTGGCGTTCTAGAATGATAAATCTCTGGGGGGATGAGACTAAGTATAGAGTAGATTCATATACCTCGCCATCTGGACATGAGATAAATTGGAATCCTTTCAGTGATAAGGCTTGGATGAAGTATCCTCTTATGAAGTATAATAGGGAAGTAACATATGAATATGACCTTGATGTTCAAAAGGGGGGATGTTCTGATTATCACCCCGCTCCCAACAATCCATCTGGACCTGTAGCAAACCAAGAAGATTTTTATATTATACATTATGGTAAACTTGCACCGACATTTGTTAACGGTGAGAAATTAAAATTCTATGCAGAGATAGAAGCGAGGGATGGGGAAGATAGTTACGAATCTTGTCTAAATAAACATGTAGAGTGTTCCACTGGACTAGAACATTTAGAAACAAAAGAAATAAATTCATCATGGATTTGGTTGAAGGATAATTGATATGTTAATTTTTGATATTGGCGCTAATCTAGGTGAATATACACAGCACTTGTTAAGGAACTTTCCTAATTGTGTTGTTGTTTGTGTTGAGCCTCAAAAAGATCTTGCGAATCATTTGAAAAATGTTTTCGGCCATGAGATCAACGAGGGGAGAATAATTGTCCATGAAAAAGCGGCAAGCAATGAAATTGGAATGGTGAATTTATACCCGGCAAACGATCATAGTGTTGCTACAACTTCTGAAGATTTTAGAACCAGATCTTGTTTTGCTTCTTCTGAGAAGTTGATAAACGGAAAAATGTTCAAGGATTATTATGAATTCTCTGATCCGGTTGAGGTGGAGACAACAACCATTGACTCCCTGATAGAACAGCACGGTGTTCCTGATTTTCTAAAGTTAGATGTAGAAGGACATGAGTATGAGGCTTTGTTGGGGCTGACGCAGAAGGTTCCGGTTATCACCTTTGAATGGCATGAACCATTGAAAGATAAAGCAATCAAGTCGATTGAGCATCTAAGTAGCATCGGGTTCACTAAATTCTCCACCGAGATGTGGTACAAAAGTTCAGAATATCATGACAACGAGATAACAGATTATAAAACAAAAGATGAATTTGAAAAATGGTTTAATGAGTATCTAGAGAGGGAAGTTCCTCATATGAACGAAAGGGAATGGACTCAACGATCAGGTATGGTGTGGGCTAGATGATTAGGATAAACGAAATAACTAGAGGTAGATTTGGTAACAGGGTGTTTCAATACAACGCTCTTGTTCAGTTAGCAGCAGAACTGGGCTGTGAAGCATCGTGTGTTGAGTGGGAGGGTAATCGGTTTTTCAAAAATATAGAAGGCTACAAGATTGGACAGAAAGAAAGTAAACATCTTACGTGGGATGATATTTTATCACTTGAATTGGAACAGTTTTCTACTGATATAGATTATATTATTGGTCCTTGTTGCATTCATAATGTTTTTTCGAGAGTGACTAAGAGAGATCCAAGAGAGTTCTTTCAGATCAATGACGAATATAAAACTGAACTACCAACGGATAAGACTAATGTTGGTATTCATATCAGGGGAGGCGATGTTATTACAGCCGATGACGGTAAAGAAATTCATCCACCAGAATACTATAGAAGAGCCATTGAATTGGTTCAAGAGAATTATGACAATGCCGTATATCATATCTGTACAGATGATAGAATGTTTGATAGTTATGTGCAGACTGTTGCATATTTGGAAAAAAATAATCTATCCTATAATATAGGAAGTGATAATTTGTTCGTTGACTTCTCTACCCTGACGGAATGTGATGTTATTATATCTTCTTCTAGTACATTCTCTGCATCTGCGTCTATGATTGGGAAGAAGGACAAGAAAGTAATTCATTGGGATGGGTGGAGAGAAAGGTGTCTTAATCATGTTCCGTGGAACACAGCGGTGACTTCCCCAGATACAAGAAAGTGGCAACTAGGGTTTGATAATTTTTGGGTAGATGTATTTACCGATGCAAATAAATATTACAAGGTATGGTGGGTTATATGAAAGGGTTAAATGTGAAAACTAACGATGTTTATGAAATGAGTTATGATTTTTGGTTTGAAAATTCGGAGTTTGATGACCACGATCAATGGGGACCGGGCTATTATGTGAATGATTTTTATAAAAAAATTGTTTACAATTTAAATATCCCTGATGATGGTTATGTTGTTGTGGTAGGCACGGCGAGAGCAGTTTCATTTGATCTTCTCTGCAAGCATTTTGGGGAAGATAGATGTATTGGATATGACCTATACAATCCATCCAATCATCCCAGAATATTCTACAAAGATTGTATGGAATTGAGCGAGGAAGATAATATTCCCATTGCCTTTGCTCATAATGATATTGGTAGTCTTAGTCATACACCAGAATTAAAAATTAAAACCCACAAGTGGTTGACTTCTAATATTGTGGGTGGGGGGTATATGATGGGAAATAACAATCTTAATAGAGCAAAATTCAAATTTGAAGAGTATATGGAAGAGCATGGGTTTAAAAACACACAATTTTCCGATCTTCCTTCCAATTTTGATATTTCTAATTTTCCAAAGGAAAGAATAGAGGGATATATGCTATCGGAGAAATTAATATGAAGATTATAGATTATGATACCACTAGATATTATTTTGCCGACTTGGTGGGTAGTTTGTATGATATGGACTTGGCTGATTTAGATAATGAGGATCAGAAAACAAACTTAACATTGGGTATGGACACACACACCTCTTTTCATAAGGCATACTATGCAAAAATAGATTCAGAGGGTGGCTGGCCCGAGTTTGATAATCTATACAAGGCTTTTGTGCGTGAAGTTATTTTCCCTATGTTTGAAGACGATACTTTAATTTATCAACAGACTCCCGGTATTCGATTCAATCGTCCGGGCGCAAAGGCAGTTTATAGATGGCATTCAGATGGGGATAGTCACCACAAACATCCGTTGGGCGAGTTGAATATTTATTTACCACTTACTAAATCATATGACAATAATACTGTTTGGGTAGAGAGTCTTCCCGGTCTTGGTGATTTCGCTCCTGTTAATCTTGAGTATGGTCAGTTCATGCTTGGTTACCTAAATCAATGTCGTCATGGTAATAAAGATAACGATACCGGAAAAACTAGAGTCAGTTTTGATTTTAGAGTCATACCGGGTTTTGCATATGATGATACATGTGATAAAATTACTTGCACTACTAAACAGGCTTTCCTTGTTGGTGGTTATTATGATAAGATGGACAGAGATGAAACGCCAAGCACTTATGATCCTGTAGAGAATGCAAAACTTGGAGCAGCATGTTAGTAGAAAAATATATGACAGAATATAATCTGTCAGATCCTTGGGATGTGGTAGATTTATTTGAAAAGAAAATGGCAGAGTATGCTGGAAGCAAATATGCTGTGGCAATTGATAATTGCACAGACGCAATGTTTCTTTGTCTTAAGTATCTGAAGGCAGACGGTGAGATAACTTTACCAAAAAGAACATATGTCTCTGTTCCATGCACTGCAATACACGCTGGTTGCAAAATTAAGTTTGAAGATATCGAATGGAGTGGTGCATATCAATTAGATCCATACCCTGTTTGGGATGGTGCTACCAGAATGCGTAGGGGAATGTATGTGCAGGACTCGTACTATTGTTTATCTTTTCATCGCAGAAAACATATCCCTATAGGTAAGGGTGGAATGATTCTGACGAATGATAAAGATGCATACGAGTGGTTTAAAGTTGCTCGTTATGAAGGAAGACACATGGATAGGCTTTACAAGGATGATTCGTTTGATATAATTGGTTGGAACATGTACATGCCCCCAGAGCAAGCAGCAGAGGGTTTGGAATTGTTTAAAGGTGTTAAAGATTTCAACGAAGACTTAGAAACATCTGGTATGCATAAAGATCTATCAGAGTTTCCCATGTATGAGAGAGCCAATAGATGAGTAAAAAGACAGTGTTGCCTGTCCTAAGAAAAAATGTTGCTAGTTCTGGTGGTTGTAGTATCGATGGACCACAGCCAGTGACGCACGAATTGATTGAGTCAATGGATTTGAAACATGACTCTTTCAAAGGTATTAAAATTACATTTATAAATATGCCTCTACGAGAAACCGCAAGACCAAATGTTCCACCAGAGGGACCGGGTATACTGTCATCTGTGGCAAGAAGGTTCGGAGCAGAACCGTACATCATTGATCTCAATGCATATAGAATCAAAGATGAACTTGCTATACAAAGAGGTCTTCCAAATGGTAGACATCTGACTTACGAGGAAGCCGAAAAATATTTAGTCCAGCACTTGAACAATGTTGGTGACCAAGATGTCATCGCTTTCTCTGGAAAGATAACCACACTCAAGTGGCAAGAGGAATTTGCTAAGATAGTTAGAAAGCATCAACCAGACACATTTCTGGTGAGCGGTAATGGTTTGGCTACTGAGATTAAATCTGGTTTGTTCAACTGGATACCGGAGTTGGATGCCATCGCTCGCTCTGAGGGCGATGATGCCATATTGGTTATTCTAGCAGACGCTAAGACGATAAAAAATGTCGGTATGGAAAAGGCATATAAGACAGGACAGTTGTCTTCTTATTGTCTTGGTAAGGTAGATGGTAGATATCGTTTTAGGTATGAAGGGAATAGACCGAAGTACTTGGATTCACTTCCTTACGCTGCTTTGGATTTGCTAGAGACAGATCCATTTGGATATAATGTCCTTGAAGATTATATCAACACACCTGTGTGGGGATTGGCGGCAAACAATAGTTCTGCTACCTCGTTCACCATGAAAAGAAGTCTTACTACTGTGAGCAGCAGAGGATGTCCTTATGCTTGTTCGTTTTGCTACAGAGGTTCTCAGGGTGAACGACTGTACGGGATGAGGTCTGTTGAACATATCGCTAAACAAGTTAGGGGTTATGTTGACGATTACGACTTAGATTTTATTGGATTTCCTGATGATAACTTTGCTGTTGACAAAAGAAGAATCTCTAAGATGGTTCCTGTCTTTAAGGAATATGGTTTGGACAAAGTTCGCTGGGGGACTCACACCAGAATGGATGAAGCAGATGCTAGAGTCCATGAGATGGCAGAGTCGGGTTGTGTCTACATTGGTTTTGGTGGTGAGTCTGCATCTGAACATACATTGACTTGTATGAAAAAGGGTGGCTTCACTTTGAAGAATGGAATGGAAACCCATAAAATAAATGGTAACAACTACGAGTTTCCTGTTACATATGTGAATGCAATCAAGAATACAAAGGATGCAGGTATACATGCAAACTGCACATGGATCATGGGGTTTCCTGGCGAAGGTCTTGAGCATTTGAAAACTACGATTGCTTTTATCATGTGGCAGAAAGATCTTCTGAGTTCTGATTATCCTGCTGGGTCGCCGGAAAGTGAACTAGCGAAAACATATGTGAATAGTAAATTGTTTACTGCTACTGCTTATCCCGGTACTCACATGTGGAATATTTGCAGAGAAGATTTAGAAAATCATTTCGATATTAAACATAACGAAGCGGGCGAACCAATATGTGATGATGCGTTTCATAATTATGTTCTTGAACTTGATGATGCAACAAAGGTGTTGAATGATAAGAACGGTGACCCTGTTAATTTTGGTGATATGCCTATGGATACATTCCTAGAGGCTAGAGAAAACATTGACAACGGTGACTTAGATAAAGTATTGGAAATGGAGTAGGAAATGGAAAATGTTACAATAGTTATTCCTGCTCGTAAAGGGTCTAAGGGATTTCCCGGTAAGAACAGATATCTGTTTGATTATACAGCATCACAGATACCACATAAACTTTTCAATCAGGTAATATTTACCAGTGACGATGAGGAACTTGTTGCTAAGGCTTCTGACCTTGGTTTTCAGGTTTTGGAAAGAGAACCACATCTTTCAACAGATGAAACTACAATGGGATCTGTTATATTAGATGTTGTAGATAAATTTGACATTGACTCAGAAAGAGATATAATAACTCTCTATCCAACTTATCCACAAAGAATATGGAGAGAGATAGAGGAGATATATGATTTCTATAAAAAGGAGAATGCTCGTTCTCTCCTATGTTCAAAAGAGGTGAAGACTCATCCATACATGTGTTTTGAAAACTTGGATGGTTTCCGTGGTAAAAAAATCATAGATCATAATTTATATCGGAGACAAGAATATCCTGAGTGTTTTGAGGCGTGTCACTATGTTGTCATAACAAAGGCAAATGTTCTGGGTGAGTTGGACAACAATTTACATTGCGATAGTACTGTATTTTATCGTTTACATGAGAAGGTTTTTGATGTAGACTATATGAAAGATTTTGATAAGTTTAGAAAGGAATCTCATAGTGGTTAAGGTCATTGCCGAGATTGGTATAAATCATAATGGTAGTCTTGATGTTGCAAAGAAGTTAATTGATGTTGCTTCTATTGCTGGTTGTGATTATGTGAAGATGCAAAAAAGAAATCCAGATGTCTGTGTCCCAGAACATCAAAAGAGTGTGATGAAAAAAACACCTTGGGGAGAAATGACCTACTTGGGCTATAAGTATAAACTGGAATTTGGTCATGATGAATATGATGAGTTGTATCACTACGCTTCTGAAAAGGGTATAGGATTCTTTGCTTCTGTGTGGGACAAGGACTCTGTAGATTTTATGTCTAACTATGGTGCAATGATGAAGATTCCTTCTGCATTGATAACCGATGATACACTCATTAAGTACGCAAGAAAAAACAGTGACTACCTGATGATCTCAACTGGCATGAGTGATGAGCGAGAAATAGAAACCGCTGTTTCTCTTTGCAAACCAGATCTAATTTTTCATACTAACTCTGCCTATCCATCACCCGTAGAGGAATTGAATCTAAAATATATTGAATGGCTTGCTAACAAGTATCCCCACGCAGAGATTGGTTATAGTGGTCATGAATATGGATTGGTCCCTACATTCTCTGCTGTTGCAATGGGAGCAACTTGGGTGGAGAGACATATCACATTAGACAGGACTATGTGGGGATCCGATCAACTTGCATCGGTTGAACCAATAGGGTTGATGAAGTTGGTGAAGGGTATTAGGGATATTGAAAAGTCTATGGGTGAATATGGAAAAAGAGAAGTGGCAAAATGTGAGTTGTCGAAGAGGAAATCTTTGAGAAAGGTTTATGTATGATTTACTGTTTTGATCTGGATGGTACTCTATGCACGCTTGAAGTTGATGGTATGGTAGAGGGACCAAGTAAGGACAAGTTTCAATACATGAAGGCAAAGCCAATCGAAGAGAGAATTGCTCTTGTCAATAGTTTGTATGATGCTGGACATACTATCATTATAGAAACTGCTAGAGGAAATGTGAGCGGTATTGATTGGCATGCTTCAACTAACAAACAGTTGAAAAACTGGGGAGTCAAGTTTCATACTTTGAGAACCGGTGTCAAGCACGCAGCAGATATTTACATTGATGATAAGGCACTAAACGCAAATGAATTCTTTTACGCTTTGAGTATGGCACCGTGATTTTATTTTCGTATGGAACAAGACCTGAGTGGATTAAGATAAAGCCTCTTATCGAGGCTCTTTCTGCTGAAGGTAGACCATATCATGTGTTGTTTACAGGACAACACAAAGATTTGATTAGTGGTAATACACATGATTTTATTATTGATATTGAGGAAGGAAAGAACAGGTTAGATTCTGTTTTTAAATCTATAATGGATTCTATAGACTTCTCTCCTTATACAAAGGTACTTGTTCAGGGGGATACAGCAAGTGCTGCCGCCGTTGCACTATCTGCCTTTAATCATAATTGTCCGGTGGTCCATTTGGAAGCCGGTCTTAGGACATATAATTTACAACACCCATATCCAGAAGAAGCATATAGACAGATTATATCTCGAATAGCATCTTTGCACCTTTGTCCAACAACATTGGCAAAGAATAGGCTTATTCGAGAAATGGTTTCTGGAAAAATTGAGGTGGTCGGTAACACGGTGCTGGACAATCTAGTTGGTTTGGAAACATCATACGGAGATGAAGTTTTGATTACCATGCACCGAAGAGAAAATCATGATCTCATGTCTGAGTGGGTCAAAGAATTTGAACTTCTACCTAGTTTGGGTTTGAATGTTACTGTTATTCGTCATCCAAATCCTAATGTTAAGAAGGCTCTGGAGAATGTGAAGAATATAAATGTCATAGATCCACTTAGTCATGATGAGATGATGCAGAGATTGGCTCACTGTAAGTTTATTATTACAGATAGCGGTGGTCTGCAAGAAGAGGGATCGTTTTTAGGTAAAAAAATAATTGTTTGTAGAGAGACTACTGAGAGAAGTGAGGCTTTGGTTGCCCACTCAGTTTTATGTAAAAGACCTTCTGGTCTGTTTAACATTTGTAGGATAGTAGACAGCGACTATATAGTAAGTGAACCATGTCCATTTGGAGATGGAAGTGCTACAGAAAAAATTATGGAGTTATTATGAAAAGACCAGATGGAATTACAGTTACCCTATGCATGATCGTCAAAGATGAGACTCATATTATTCATGAGTGTCTTGAATCTATGGCTCCATATGTTGATAGGTATGATATAACAGATACCGGTTCTACTGACGGCACACCAGAAAAGATCAAAGAGATCATGGACAAGCACGGTGTACCAGGAGAAGTTTACCTTTCTGACTGGAAAGGCTTCGGTGCATCTAGAACGGAAGCGTTTGAAAATGCTAGAAAGAGTGGAGCAGATTATGCTTGGGTAATTGATGCAGACGATAGAATTAATGGTGATTTTAATTATCCAGAACCTATGGATGCAGACGCATACTCATTGAAGATTGGTAGACCAGAATTCACATGGTATAGGAACCAACTATTTAAACTCTCTAGACCTTGGAGATATGTCGGAGTCCTTCACGAATATGCCGATTGCGAAGGTTGCGAGAACATGCATCAGGTAAGACTAGAAGGAAATTACTTCGTAGAAGCAAGAACGCAAGGTGCAAGAAACTTAAACGTCACTCAAGTTGAGAAGTACACGAAGGATGCAGAAGTACTGTATAGTGCTTTGAATAATGAAGACGATCCTAATTATGATCCAGATAATTCTAGGTATCAGTTTTACTTAGCGCAATCTTATTTTGATTCTCAACAATGGGAGAAGGCAGAGGAAGCATATCAAAAGAGAGTTGAGATGAGGGGTTGGGAAGAGGAAGTATTTTACTCTTTGTTCAGAATTGGTATTCTTTCTGTGTTGCAGGAAAAGGAATGGTGGATGATTCATGCAGCATTCTTAACGGCATGGGAGTTTAGACCCATCAGAGCAGAACCTCTATATGAATTGGCAAGACTATATCGTTCAGCAGGCAAACCTAGACTGGCATATCTATACGCTAGAATGGCAGTGGAGATGCCATACCCCCATCAAGACATTCTGTTCATTGGTTCTGATGTATATGATTGGAAGGCTTTGGATGAGATGGCTTCGACTGCATTTTATGTGCATAGATTTAATGAAGGGTTTGAAGCCTCCAAGAGACTAATGGCTAATAAGAATATTCCAGCAGATGAGATGACAAGAATAAAGAGCAATTATGAACACTATAAAAGTAAAATGGTAGAACTGCAAAAAGAACAGCAGGCTCACCAGATGAGGGTCAAGCAATACGAAAAAGAACAAAAAAAGAAATTAGAAGAACAGAAGAACGCTAAAAATACTCCTGAGAAGACCTTTAAGAAAAGAAAGAAAAATAAATCTAGATAAATAATATAAAAAGGAGTTCTAATGGCTGCTAATTACAATATTGATTTAGATCAGGGGTCAACCTTTGTTTTCCATTTTCAATACATCGGAAGCACTGGAGCCGCTGTTGATTTAAGTGGATACACAGGACAGATGCAAATTCGTAGATCTCCCTTGACAAATACACAGATAGTTAAAATTTTAAATGCGGGTGTCAGTTATTCTGGACCCTCTGGAGTAACCACTGCCGGAACCGGTGGTTTCTCTATGAATTCTTCCGTCACGGGTTCTGTTCTTACTGGGGGTGTCAGAATAGAACTGGATGCGGTCACCACTTCTTATATTCCATACGGTAAGAACTTCTATGATGTAGAACTTGTGAGGGGCGCAACAGTAGACAGAGTATTGCAGGGAAGAATAGAATGTGATCGAGAGTGTACGAGATGAAAGTAAAGATAACCAAAGATCAATTTAAGATTACAGACAAGAAATATTATGCAACAGATGACTCTAGAATGGTTGTATCTCTAACCATCAAGAAAGATAGAACATATACGACTAAATTTGTGAGAAACTAATATGTCAACCATTAAACTAAAAAGATCTGGTACTACTGGCTCTGTTCCCGGTCCTGACGACTTGGTGCAGGGTGAACTTGCTATTAACTATGCAGATAATAAATTATATGCATTGAGTCATGATAATGTAACTGTAGTGGATCTTTTAGCAGTTGGTGACCAAGTTGGTGTCGCCACTTTCAATGGTTTGTCTGGTGATGTTTTCGGTGTCGGTAGTTTCAACGGACTCACTGGTGACATACAAGGCGTTTCTGCTTGGAATGGTTCAACTGGAGCAGTAGTCTTTAACGATTATGTCGCTACTTTCAATGGACTTACTGGTGCCATACAAGGCGTTTCTGCTTGGAACGGACTAACCGGTAATGTGGATATAACAAACTCTCTTGTTCAAGTTGGTGGATTATCTGCTGGATCTGGCGCAACCTTTGCTGGTCTTGTAAAATTAATAGGTGGTTTGTCGGCAGATGCCGGTGCTACATTTGCTGGCTCTGTAAACTTTAAGGGAGGCATTTCAGCAGATTCGGGTGCTACATTTGCTGGTGCAATTAATACAACTACTGGTACTTCTGATTTAAATGCCCTGAAAACTGGTGCGTTGCTTATAAACGATAACTATAACTTCCCCACTGGTGCGGGTGCAACTGGTGATGTTCTGATGATTGCCGATGATGGTGATCTTGAATTTGAACCTCTAAGGATGTCGGCAAACTTCGTTGTTGACTCAGACATTCCTCTTGCGACTGGTGTTAGATATAAAGCATTATACGCAGTTCCGATGCAGAAGATGGCTGTGACAAACATAGACCTCCGGTCCCATGATGTATCTCCTGCCGGAAGTGGTGATTCCTTGCAGGTTGCACTTAAGACCATTCGGAGATTCAGCGATTTGGAAGCAGCATCTCCATCTATTCAGACCACAGTAGAAACTGTTGCAATCGCATTGGGTGGGGAATATCACTCTCAGGTTACAGGGGTGAGTGTAGACAACCCCGATGTCGGTTCTGTTAACAGTGCATCCTATCTGGTGGTGGATGTTGTCAGCAATGCCGGGAACCACACCAATTTTTGTATGACTGTGACTATGGAGGCTAGACCTTAATGGCAGCAATAACAATATATTGTAACCCCGATCTTGGTACAGGAGATGATGACGGTACTTCAGAAGCGAACGCCTATCGAACCGTGGCAAAGGCTTTCGATGATGGGTCTGGTGGTGGATTAGACAATGCAGATCCGGGTAGCATTCTCTATATAAAGAGGACTTCCTCTAGAAATACTGAATTAGCCGCATCTGGCCTCCAAATTAACGCAAATGGCGATGCAAATAACATGACAGTCATTGAGGGATACGAGACAACACCCGGCGATGGTGGAAGATTCCAGTGCAATTTCTTATGGGATTTGGTTGGCAGTAACTGTGATTATCTAACGATAAAAAACATAGACATAGAAAGAGTAGCCTATACTGCTGGGTGCTTAAGAATCAATGGTGGTAATCAATATACCCATCTGCACAATTGTAGGTTCTATAACACAAGCACCGCCACTGCAAACTATAGTGCTATATATGTTGACGAAGGTACGACGATTACCGATTGCGAAATCATTAATGATGCAAATTCTTCTTCCATAGCGAGTGGTGCTGTTAGGGTTCTATCCACCGATAACT
>Ga0209645_1000700_pt1 | contig 17248 bp, 11 predicted proteins | sample ETNvirenome_6_30_FD_184070 | JGI IMG/M metagenome (GOLD analysis project Ga0209645, IMG submission 184070) | Marine viral communities from the Pacific Ocean - ETNP_6_30 (SPAdes) (version 2) | ecosystem: Environmental > Aquatic > Marine > Oceanic | place: Pacific Ocean | collected 2013-06-19
ATTTTAGCAAGAGATTCTAATTGCTCATCTAAAGCTGTTATTTGGCCCGCTACTTTATTAGCCCCCTCTTTGCGAATATCAATTTGCTTTTTAAGGTCTTCGTCAATTACTTTAGCGGCTTTTTCTTGTGTCTCCAATTCTAGTGTAGCCGGATCAATTTCTTTAGGGGCAGCAATAGGAATGGCGCTTACACTACTAAAAAAGTTTTTAATATCTGGCCATGAGCTAACATTTTCGTTAGCCCATTCTTCAACCTTATTATTTTGCAAGCCTGCTCTTTGATCAGCAATATAATTTTGTTTTGCCTTTTCTAAATCACCATCTGCTTTTTTTAAATATTCTTGTTGCAAATCATATTGTCTTTGCTCAAGCGACGGTATATATCCGTATGAGCCTGGTAATATTTCAGGCTTTTCTCTTTTAAAAATTATATCAGCCGTTTCATTTATTGCCGTATAATCATCTTCTGTAGGCTGGAAATCCGATAAAAATGTTTCTTGTGTTTGTTTTGCCGTGTCTACTTCTGGAGTATCGGTAGGGGTGAAGAACTGAGTTTTAAACTCTTCCGGGGTCTTACTGTATAAATTATCAGCTTGAAGCTGAGCGTATAGTTTATCTTGAGCCTCCGGTGTAGAAAATTGCTTTTGGAATTCTTCAAATGATTGAGAATATAAGTTGTCGCTAACTAGCGATTGCCAAAGTTCTAACATATTTTAATTTTTTCCTATTTGATCGTAAGGAGCTGGTCCAATTGGTTTACCCCCTGGCAATCCTTGTACTGGCTCAGCCGCTGTGTTTGTTTGACCAACAGGTGGAGCAGGTTTAAATACTTCGGGGACGTCTAATCCCCACATGTTTGTGTAGAAGTCAGAAATATCATATGCAATAACATTGTCTTTATTGGCCGCGTCGGTAAATACAATTTTATTGCCATCCCAACCAACTTTATATTTTTTAGGATTAACATCAAGACCTGGTATTGCAAGATCAGCCTCTAAGCTACCTCCAACAGCCCCAGTAGGATTTGTAGACATTGCATCCATTAATCTGCTAAAAGCCGCTGGAATATTTTTTGATCCGCGACCTCCACCTTGGCTACCTCTTTGTGCTAATCTAGCATTATATCGTTGTGCAGAATCATTAGCGGCGTTTTCAAATAAATTCATATATGAATCAATAAGCTTTTGCTTATATGCTTCGGGGTTAGCATCATATTCTGCTTCGCCGCCTAAGCCCATCCCGCCGTCAACTAAAAAGTCATCTGAACCTAATGAAATAGCAGTATCTCTTCCTCCGCTTTTTATAATATTCATTAGCTTAGCTTTATATAAAGTACGATCAGAATCAGTAAGGCTTCTATTAAGTCTGCTGGCACCGTCTAAAGTAGTCAATATAGAATTAAAAGATCTAGCATCATAGGCAGCAACATTTGGCAAATTATCATAGCTGGTCCAATTACCGTTATTATCAAAACTTACATTACCGAATTCATCGATAAACATATCAGCAGAACCAGTAAGAACATTATTAATAAAATCAACTTTTTCTGCATTATTGCCTGCGCTATAATCTCTATTTGAAATAAACTCTAAATCTTCTTTCCTATTTTTAGCCATATCGGAAAATGTTCCCGCTACTTTTTTAATAGAATTATTAATAGTGCTTAACTTATCTTTTAAATTTAAATAATCAGGGTGATCTGGCTTTGTGTCTTTTAAAGCCATTGCCGTTTCAAAATATTGATTTTTAAAATTTGTAAGTACTTGCTCAACTCCGCCTCGATATGTTTCTGGCACAACACCCATATCCATAGATTCCATAGCGCCTAAATATGTAGCTGCTTTTGCCTCTGTTTGTCGCCGAGTATACTCTTTTCGTGCTCTATTTGCTGCAGCAGCTTGGCTCATTCCTTGGAATATAGATTGAACATCAACAGGTATTGGACCTTGTGCTCTTCCAGCTCCTTGGATTAATCCAGCGCTTGCCCCACTATAATAAGACCGTATTCCTGATTTTTTTGCCATAATTATTAATTTTAATTGCCTGTTAAAGCTTGAAGAAACGGTGAATCACTATTAGCACCAGCCATCATTAGTCCGGCTCCGGCAACCCCTGTAATACCTCCTAATAATTGCGACTTTGCCTGTTCTCTAGCTGCGTCTGCCGCTGCTAATCTTTGTTGCGACATACCTAATAATGTTTCTGTTCTTCCACGCTCTATATCTTCTAACCTTACTTCTCCTTGTGCTGCCATCATTTGATTTTGTGCTGCTTGCTGTGCTGCGGCTGCTTGGTTTGCAGCTTCTTGTTGGCCTATGCTTGCCGATGCTGCTTGAAGATTTTGAGCTTGTTGATTAGCCATTGCTTGGGCTAAACCTGCAATACCAGACCCTCCTGCTGCGCCTTGTAATGCGCCCATTGTATTGGCTAGTCCTTGCTGTTGCTGCTGGGCTAAAAATTGCGCTTGCTGTTGATTAACAGTAAGGTCTTCCATTGTATTTTGCAAATTAGCATATGGATTTGTAAACTGCATATTTTCATATTCAGACATACGTTGGTTCAACTGCGCTCTAGCTGCCGCTTGCTCTCTTCTGCGAGCTCGTCCCCCTATCAAGGATCCGGCTATATTAGCAATGCCTCCTACTGCTGCTAATGCTGGTACCATACTTAATTATTTTATAGTTATATTATTACGTATTATTAACTGCTTATAAATACTTCTGTATTTACAGCAAATAGTTCCTTTTTGTCTGTTGACGTTACCTCCATGTCAACCGTCCCGTGATAGCCTACAATGCCAGAAGTATTAGCATCGTTGTCTTTCATAAAAAATATAAAATCATTTGTATCATTAGGTGGACGGGTTAAGCTAGATATTTCGCATGTAATGCTTGTAGCTGTTTTAGCTGTAACTTTCCCAAGTCTATATACTTTACTTGTAGCGCCATCTTTATAATAGATAATATCAGTTCCTATCTGTAAAGATACATTAAAAGGTACAGAAAAATTAATTGTAATGCTTTCTACTGTTGCCATGTTACGTTCCTAATTGTGTTATTGTAAATGGATTTGTCTGTGCAAAAGGGCTTGCAATATTTCCAGATAATGTAAATGTCCATGTTTTACTACCAGAAGCTAAATTATTTGGGAATGTTATTAACAATGTTGCTAGCCCTCTAGTATCTAATGTTATTGAGTAATTATCATTATTACTGCCGCTATCTGTAACATTAAGACTACACGTTGCTCCGGCAGCGCCAAAGAAATCAATTTGTCTTGTTTCAGGTTTTTGGCCAATATCATTTGTATTTATTTTATAAGAGCTAACTACGGTAGAAGTGCTAAAAATTGGTGCCGCCACAGCTGTAAAATATAAATCATTTAATGTTTCATTACTGCTTTTAATTATATATTTTACGGTATAAGTTCTTTCTGTTAATGTTAATTCTTTTCCAACACCAACTCCGATGTCAGAATATGTTATAATATAATCACTTTGTTCTCTTATAGCCGGATCTTGATAAAAAAACGGAAAGTTAGAAAATGTATGATTTGCAGCAGCAGTAAAAGTTTTTGTAAATAAAGTAACCTCTTGCCCGCTAACACCGCTGATTGAAAATGCAGTAGTACCCGAGGTGCCTGTTGTATTTGTTTCAGATGTAACATAATTACCATTTATTGTAAATGTTTGCTCATTAGCAGCTCCGTCTATATCAATTAATAGTTCAATATCGGATGCCGGCATTGTAAATCCATTCGCAAAAGTAACTAAACAATTAACGTTGGCACCAGCTTGAGAAAAAGTAGCGCTCTGCACTTGGCTCGGTAACGCATTACCAATAGAAAAATTACTATGCGTCAATGAGTACCCAGCGGCAGGGCTAATTACTAATGTAACAGTTGGGTTTGCTCCACCTGAAATATTACTTCCTGCCTCCGCCTCAAAGGAAGCGCTTGTTACTGTATATGTTTGAAGTGACATAATTAATTAACTGGATCGTTTTTAACTGTTACTGTAAATGTTGTATTGCCATTATATGTGCTAATGCTTGATGGATTACCAATGCCTTGTGCTGCAAATTGTTTTAAATCTAATGTACCTGCTTGAGCTGCATTGTCCCAAGTATCGGCAGCTCCTCTAATATAATTATAATATATATTTTCTTTATCTAAAAACGTGGTAACTTGCCCATCTTGCTGATCCGTTTGAATTAATGGCGCAGTCCAGCCTGTAGTACCTTCATAAGATAAAGTTTTAAAGTTTTTTATCTTGCTAGGATTATCATTAAATATAAGCTGCACACTAGACTTTGTCGCTGCTCCTTCGTAAAAAGTATTTCGAGTTTCGTTATCATGTGACCACAACATACCGTTATTCATAGTATAATAATCAGCATTTAATGAAATACCCCATTCCGGTATATATGATTTGCGTGTAGGCCAGCCATCGGATGATTCTTTAAAACAAACTGTATCGTTATTTAAAGTTAAATTATACGTATCTGAGTATATATCATAGCTACCCAATACAGTAGTAGCGGCCTTTAAGTTATCATAAAAATAATCAGACATTCCTTTGCTGCTAATTTCGGTTAAGCCGTCCATAGATAACCTCAACACAACCCCACGTTTTTTATCTGAAAAATAAGCGCGATAGCCATACGAAGCAAAACTTTCTGGATTTTTAGATATACCAAATTCTCCAGCAAATGGCACCGCTTGCCCGAGGACGTTATTATTTGAGGTGACATTTACATTGCCATCTGCATTAAATAACGCGTCTTTATTTGCTAATATACGTAACACTTTATCTTCGCACATAGCTACTAAATTAGTATCTCTTGTATGAAGTTTTTGTATACTACCATATATTGGGTTAAGATCTTTAGTTATTTTTTCAGCCTGTATAAACTGGTTAAGATTATTTAAGCCAGATGTTGAATTATATATACCTGAATATATAAGCCCAGTAGCTCTTCTTTCTTCCTCATATGGCTCTTCTAATACTGCTGATGCTTTAGTGCCCACGTCAATAAAAGGCGCATTAAAATCATCTCTAATTCTATTTGACTCAACGCCATTGCCAAAAGTAAAACAATTGTACCAATTTAAAGTATATGGACTGCCCCAATCTGATATTGGTAAAGCATCGCTAGCTTCATAATATATATCCAGATCCGGCTGTTCTCTTGGTTCAATTTCAAATATAGCAGGATTACCTGACTTGCTTAATGAGTTATCTTCATTGCGCACTAATTCGATGCCTACCTCGTAACCAGTTTCTGAAAATAAAGGTTGAGAATCAATATACATTGGATTAACAATTGACTTTAAACCGCCTTGATCATATATACCGGCTTCTATATCTCTTAACCTAATATATAGTCTTTGATATGATTGAGAAGTGCCTGGCTCGCTAACAAAAAGTGTATAAGCTTCAACACGATATATAGTATCATCGCCAGAATTATTTGAAGGATCGTCAAAAAATCTTGCGCTTGAAAAAGTTAATTTTGTCCCAACAGATTGCATAGCGCTCCAAAACGATTCATTATAACTTTGACCCACTTTTCTTTCTAAAATAAGATCCCAGTTTTGTCCTAATATATCGCTACTAGGCTCATCCCCGTTTCCGCCCGCTAAATAGCCACCTTGTGAACCTACTGTACTTCCTGGATTACTTATAAAACCTCTAGGGACCCCTGCCCCAAAAATAATAATATTACCAAAACTATATTGATTATGTGCGGCTACAATAGAATCATATGGAAAATAATCAGAAGTTACTATCCTGACGTTGTTATCAATTGCTTCATCGCCATTGATTTTTACAAAAAATCTTCCATCAAATTGAGCGTCGCCGGGTTCTCTTTCTTTGTTTTCGTAAATTTCAACATATCTATTTGTTAGTGTTCCACTAACATACATAAAATTAATATCTGTATCAAACCGCTGTTCAAAATATACTTTAATAGCTGTAGGTGAATCAGCGCTTGTGGAAGGATTTATACTAACAATTTTGTAAAAAGATGAACCTTGGCCACCGTTGTCTGTAAATCTTACATAACCCCCTACTGTTAATGAATTTTTTAAATTAAACAAACCGCTTGCGCTATAAAAAGTCACTGAATTTGCCCCAATGTCAGGCGTTAGACCAGCTTGAGCTGAAGTAAGATTTGATGTTGCATTTGGAAAAGCATTTGCAAAATTAGTTTGTTCTTCGTATGTTTTTCTTTTTACGGTTTTAACCCCCGGTGGCGCGTCGTTTTTAATTGATAATATTTTATACTTATGTAATAATTCTATTCTATAATCACTTTCTGCCCCTTTTTTAAGTATCAAATAATCATCTTCTGTAACCTTATTACGATCAGCCGAAGGAAAGCTAAGCCATATTCCTGTTGGATCATCTGAAGGATATGCTCTATCAACGGCTAAATTATAATATTCATTATTACTAGATTTAATAAAGTATTTAAAATGAGTAGCAAACGGCGGTGGAGGTGAATACGGGGAAGGGTTTTCTGGGCTTCCTCCTCTTTGTATTTTAATGCTATTTTGATTGGCCGCCGCTGAAATCGGTATTTTGGTTTGTAAATTATTATTTGTAAATACTGGCGTTTCTCTGCCATATTCATCTTTAAAAACAATTCCTATTTGATAATCGCGTAAAGTTTTAATTGATTTTTGCCCAATAGTTCCCTGCGCGGCCAATGGGCCTTCATATGAAACTTTTAAAAATCTTAAAAGATCGTTATCCCATGTATAATTTTGAAGATAATTACCATAAACAATTCTATTGCCAACAATTTCTTGCGCTTTGGCTAAGCGGGGCACATTATCCCATGGCCTTAATAATTGATTTGATTCAACTATTCTATAAAGCAATTCATTTGTAACTGTATAATAGAAAGGGCTTGATGTCGAAATATCAGAAAATGAAGCAAGTTGAGGAAAATTCTTAGGAGTAAAAGTTTCAACTATATATATAGCAGTGTTATTTGTTTCTTTATATAATAATTCAATTTCTTTTACATCAATAGGCGCGGCTTCTGTAATTTCTAAATCATAAACAACTGCTGTGTTAGACATTCCTGTGTTAAATCCTTCTTGTGAATTATATTTAAATAATCCAGGCAAAAACGCAACTTCCGTAAATGGAGAAAATGCAGAATATTGATTATCTTCATATTTCCACCTATAGCCAAATCTAGGGAATTTTTTTTCAAAAACAGGGTCTTCCTGCCCCCTAAGTTCTACAGTCCACGCAATTTCTTCATCTAAAATTTGTGCTGGTATTTTTTCTACTGTGCCTAAAATTCCATTAAATAAATAAAATCCAGTAATTCTAACTTCAATTAAATACTCTTCGTAATCTAAATGTGTTGAGGGAGCATCAGCGGTAAAAGTTAATAAATCACCAATTTGATAATCAACATTAATATTTGCATTTAAAGTAATTACATCTGTTCCAGCAGGCAAAACCGAATTATTATAATTATAGCCAACCCCGACTGAATCAATAATCCCGCCTGTATTTTGGGGAGGAGTAGGCCCTAAAGTATAAGTCCCAAAATTATGTACAGATGAGGTTAATATATTTCCTCTTCTTAGCGTGTTAAATGATTCAATAGTGGGCGCAGTAAGCGGCGATTTTTTAATTACAGTAATATCAGACTCAATAAAATTTCGGCCTTTATATTGGCTATGGGTTGTAAAATTAGCTGAGCTAAAAACACCGCTTGCAACATTAACTTTTTTAGGCTCAGAAATATTATCCGTAAAAAACAAATAATTATCTAAAATATTAATTCCAGTAATAAGTTTTGTGGCTGAAAAGTTTAATATATTTTGTGTATCAACAAGCACAGGGCGTACTTGGCCAAATTGATTTTTATATTCTATAATACAATCAACTGCAGATGAAGTAACAAACCAATATATTTTATCGTTTATATCGTCCTTAATAGCACCAATACATTTTGCGTCTAAAGGCAAACCATAATAATTAGTAGAGCCGGTTTTTAAATCCCAATTTGTAGCAGGTTGTGCCTTTTTAAGCCTAGCAACTTGATTACCTAAGATATTCTCAATAGCACCTACATCACTGCCCTCAGATGATCCCACCTGTATATTTAAAGCGTCTCTATATTCACCATTAGGCACTAATCGCTCATCAAGGTCTTTATTCATTCGACCCCTGAGAAATAACCGTTTTAATTCTGGCATATCTTAGTGTTTTATTTGCTTAGACTTACCTCGCATCACTTGTGTTAATTCTTCTAACTTAATATTAGATAAGCGAAGCTTGGCTTGTCTTACTGCTGCAAATTTTTCTTTATTAAATCTATTTACAATGTATTCAGGAGTGTTAGCGCGAGTCGAAAGTATTGCGTGAGCTATGCTTTTATACATAGCCTCTTCCGTAAATTTATGTACTTTCATTTCTGCAACTGTTGCAACATTATCAGATATATATTTAAGTGTTACAATACGCCCCGTCATATCTGCGCTAAAAAATATTTTAGACTTTATTGGGTCGATAAAAAATAATCCGTTGCTTTGGGTATGTTGAGGATCAACGCCATAGCGCTGGCCAAATAATTGAGTAAAAGAAGTGTTTTCTTCTAAATCACTTAATTCGTCTTCTTCTGTTGAGCCTGCCGCCTTAAACTTTTTCCATGTTTCAGATTCATTAGCGGTAAGCAAATTACCATCATTATCAAAAGTATAATCGTAATCACTATCTTGTAATAACGGTAACGGGTTACTTGTTTTTGATGATGGATAAATAATTCTTTCAACACCTGAATCGTCTACCCAAGTAAGCTTAACATAATTAACGTAGTCATGTGGTAAAATCATTTGCAAGCTAGGCGGAACTTCAATTTCTTGTGATTTTTCAGAACGGGCAGTATCATAGCTTAATTCTTGCATAGCGCGTTGTGCGTGGAAAGCTACGTCAGTTCTTTTTATTTTAGATATAATTTTATCTTCACCAACATAAGCAATAATAAAATTATTAATAATATCATCTAAAAATATAAACTGATAATTACCATAATTATTTCCTTCGTAATATTGTTGTTGAGTTCCTTTAAATAGTGCCATTTATTATGCTTTTTCTTGTTGAATTCTTTCAAGCTCTTCTTGGTTAGCTATTTGGTATACGCCTGGGTCTTTAAGTAACATCCCAGATAATTCCAATATTTTTTCTACAAGCTCTGGCTCTTCGGATTCGTGTAGTTCAAAATCAGTTGAGGTTGACGCGTTATATTGTGCAACGCCAAGTACCATCGTGTAGTTCCATTCTACATTGGCTGGTATCTTTATATAATTACATGTTACATTTGAAGTTAATTGAGCTGGTCCATATACTTCAATGCCGTCTGTATCTCTAATATATATTGGCCTATCAACTGTGGGCGCCGCTAAAGGAGATCTTAATATATATAAATATTCGTTTTTATTAACTCTTTCTGCTTCTATTAATCTCTGCGGCTCATTGGTTCTATATGGATCTGTATATAATGCTTTTACTGTGCCTAAGCGGTATAAGTCAGTTGGGAGCGTTGTACCTCCTGCAACAGTACCTTCTTTCTCAAATACACTAATTTTTTCATTTAGTATGTTAAGCATATCTGAATATTCAGTATCATTACCATGCAAACGGCTAAACTGATTGATGTCGTAAAAATACTGTTCAAAAATATCGCGTTGTGCCTGGTTGGCAAATAAGTTAAATTCTTGCGGTGTTAAATAACCTCTTTGCTCTTTGTTTAAAATCGCAAGTACTCTTTGGTATACTGTATCTACGCTTATTGCCATAATGTTTTTTATTATTATAGTAAATGGGCCACCTATTACAGCAGCCCATTACTATAAAGGTGACTATTTAAGTCTTTTTTGTAAATTTTGGAAAACCTCTACGCCTTCATCTGTTTTAAACCACGCAGCTAATGCTGAATATGGGTTTTCATCAAATGGAATTGTAAATAGCTTTCTTCCTGTACTGCCCCAAGAAAAATGTCTTTGGTCTTGTGACAAATCAATAAATCCTTGCTCCACTGCTTTTACACCTACGTTACGTAATTGAACATTTTCATCTGTTGCTAGTTCAATAAATAAACGAGGATTATTTTTAGCATAAATAAGAGCGTCGCGTTTAATTTCTTTTGATGTCATATTTGTAACATGAGATCCTTGATCAACACGTAAAATTCCTTCAAGAATATCTATGTCAAGTTCTCTTGCTAAGTTAAGAGCATCAATTTCTAATTCAATATCATCCAAATCATATTCAGCTACTTGAACTGCATCAAACTCAGAATATAATTTATCTTTTAGAGGGTGATATAAAGAAAGAAGTTTTTGCAAAGCTACATTGCTCGATGGTACAGTTAAAGTACCGTTTCTAAACACAATATGCTGCAATGTTGCTGGTCCTTCTTGCTCGTCAACAAATGGGCTTGGTTGATTAGTCGCGTATCTTAATTCTCTTTGAAAGCCTTTATCCGGATCAAACCAGAGCAAACTTCTTTTTTCAGTATGCTTACCTGGTATGGTTGTAATTAATGGCTGTTTATTGCCGACTAAAAAATACGTTCTATCTTTAAGTTCCCATTCGGGTTTTTTAGGTTGTTTAACCTTAGGCTCAGGAGCAACGATTACTTCTTGCTCAACAACAGCCTTTGCTTTTGGAGCGGCTTTAGCCGTCCCTGTTTTTTTATTTGCCATGATATAATAAAATTAAAAAGTTAAAATAAGGCATTGGGCCCCGAAGGGCCCGTTACCTCAATAAATATTAGCTAGCAGTATCTTTGAACAAGATAAAGTTGTTAGCTCCTTGAACACACAGACAACGCTCAGAAAGCATGTGTACGTTCATTTCGTCGATGTCAGAAGTATAATTTCCTCCAACTGAACCAGTGATCCAAGACTTCATACGACGATCGTCAGCTTCAGAAGCTCGGTAACGAACGTGTAGGAAAGGACGTTGGATGTTTTTACCTAATGTTTGATCATAAACAGTAGATACACCAGCAGGTACAAGAACACCGTCAATATCAGCAGTAAGACCGCGAGTAGCAGCGTCGTTCAAGTATTTCCAGTCAGTTTTGTAGAAATCATAAGATCCACGACGGAATCCAGAGAATCCTAAGTTAAGAGCCATATCCTCGCTGTTGTTAAATACTCCGTAAGAAGTACCGCCAGTTCCATAAGAATTAGCGCGAGCAAGCATATTGTCGATAGCCAAAGAAGTACCGCGATCTAAGAAAAGCATGTTTTCTTCGATAGCTCCTTGCTTATCAAGCTCTTGAAGGATTAGGTCAAATTCAGCAAGACCAGTAAGTCCAGTTGAGTTATTGAAATCGTGATCGTTAAATACCAATCCACGAGACTCAATAGCAGCAAAAAGACCTTCAGTTCCACGAACATCAAGTCCTGAATCAGCTCCAGCAGCGTCAAGAATGTTAATAGTTTGTGTAGCTTTCTCAGCTTCAACCATAGTCATTTCAAGATAATCCTCAAAACGAAGACGAGTTTCATGCTCAGACTTCAAATACCAAAGATACCCAGAAGTTCCCATTTCACTAGTTACTTCAACCCATCCAATCTGAGCAGTATCACTACCGTTGATTGAATATTTATCTTTCATAATAATTGGGCTATTAGAAAACTTTTGGAAACCAGCATCAATTGATTTTTGCATTCCAGCAGAGCCTTTGCCAAATTCAGAACCATAAACAAATACTTTAAGGTCAGTTGGGTTAGAAGCCGCTACAAAAGAAGCTGGCCAGTTAGCAGAAGTTAAAGGATAAGCCTCTAATTCTCCAGTGGCAGCATCAACAGATTGTACAAAAGCTTTTACAGTAACAAAATCTTTAGATACGATAATGGTTTGGTTAGCTCTGATGGCGTGCGGGATAGCCGCGTTACCAGCATCGTTAAGAATAACCAATGTTTTATCACTAGCAGTGTTGTTTGTTTTAACTTTTGCTTTGTTATAAGCAACGTGAAGACGCCCTTGTTCTGACCATACAACTTCGTCAGAAGCCATTGGCATTTCAGCGCCTACCATACGCAAGAAAGAAGAAACAGAACGATTTCCGTAACGCTCTACTTCTTTTTCATATACTTCTGGCAAAAATTGCTTAGTAAAATTAAAGTCGTTGTCTCCGATAGCTAAATAGTTTTTATCGAACAACGTTTTGGTTGGTGATGGGGTTAATCCAGCAGGATATGCGCCCCCAGTTGCAAAACTCATAGTTTTTAAATTTTAATTATTAATTTCTAATTTTCACTTTTAAGCGAGAAGAGTCATCACCACTAACTGCTCGTACTTTAAATCCTTTAGCATCAGCAACAGGCTCGTGAGATTTGCGTGGATCCATATTTACATTTTTAGACCGCGCAATACTATCTTTAAGAGCATCTGCTTTACCTTGTTCATAAAAGTGGTTTGCAATAGCGTCCGCATTCATTGCAGTAAATAACGACTTATGATAGCCTTTAGCGTCTTTCATATTATTGTTTTCATCCAAAAACTTTTTGACGAAATTATTAATATCAGACTGCGTGTCTTTTACTGCAGAGGCGTCCTTAACATTAAACCGATACCTTTTATCCCCAACATTATATTCAAAACCTTTGAACTCATTTGTGAATACTTCATCAGTCCTTTTTAAGAACGTCTTTTTTTGTTGCTCAGCAACGCGAGTGACCTCCTCGTTTTCTTTATTATAGCGGTTGAAAAAATCAACTGCTTTCTGCTGATCAGGCGTTAACCTTGAGCCAGCTTTAATTTCTTCGTAATACTTTGACTTTTGATTTTCAAGATGATTTTTAGCTTGTGCTATCTCTTCTTTAAATGCAAGTTTTTTACGCTTAACATCACGCTCTTCATCTATTTCTTCATCATATTGAAAATTATCTTCAATCAAAAAATCAATTTCATCATTTGATAAATGAGGTTTTGATTGTTTATAATATTCAAAAAGTAATTGATTATCAGCAAGTTGCGAATAATCTTGATTTAATCTTACGTAATCCTCTAATGTACCGCCGGTTTCATTAATAAAGTCTACAACTTTTTGAATGTTTTCCGGTAGCTCAATGCCGCTTTCTTGTTGCTCTGCTATAGCTTCTTCAACTTCGTCAGCTAATTCAGCTGTTTGCTCTTGTACTTCTTCTTCTGTTATTTCCTCAAGAATGGGTTGCTCTTCTGCTTGTACGGGCTCTTCAGTTTCGCTGGGCTCCCGTACTTCTTCAACCACTGCTTCGCTACTTTCCTGGTCTGAGGATTCTCCGACAGGAACATCGCTTGCATCTGTTTCTTGCTTTTGAACGGCATCTTTTTCTTGTTTAAAATTACGTAAGTCTACCTTAATAACACCGTCATCTTCAACAACGGGCGTTGTTTCTTCCGTTTGTTGAGTCGTTTCTTCAACGGCTTCAACAACCTTGTTTTCTTCTTCTGTCATGATAAAATATTATATAATTATACACTTATTATATTACCTAGGATCAAAGGAACCTAAGTCAAAGCCACCCAGCACATCATTGCCAGCTGACTCAAAGTTTTTTGGACCAGTATTGTTCTGTCTTTGGTCTATAAGTTCGCTTTGGCGAGATGCTTGTTTGTCTACGCGCTCGTCTTTGCGATCTTCTTTAAATCCTTCTTTACTTTTATAAACTTCAGCTTCTGCATTTTTAAGCTGCATGTTCATTTGGAATTCAAGTTGCATTAATTGCTTTTTAATTTCAGCTTCTTGAATTAATTTTTGCTGATCAATTTGCGCTTTAGCTTGTTCCATTTGCAAATTCATCTGTTGTAGCGCTTGTTGTTTCTGTACTTCAGCTTGGGCTGCAACTTGTTGTGCTTGAGCGTTTGCTTGCGCTTGTGCTTGAATATTTGCTTGTTGAGCCGCTTGATCAGAAGCTAATTTCTTTTGTCTTCTTATTTTAAGTAATTGGTTGGCTAGCTTAATATTTTTAATTTCTCTTAAATCAATAGCATCGCCAAGTTCAATTAAGTTTGCCGCTAAGGCAGCTTGGATATTGTTTTCAAGCAATTGTTTTTCTTCGTCATCCGGGGCTAATTCAATAAATATACCGAAGTCATATAAATGTAAATTAACCATTTCATCTAATGTAGCAACATTATGCACGCCAATACTCTGAATAAACGCTTCTCGCGTTGGCGAATATTCTAATATGTCTGAAATACGCAAACTTAAGCACTCAGCCATTTCTGCAGTTAAGAATAATCCCGCTTGTAATATATGGCGTGTTGCTGTGTTTGAATTTGCAGCCGCTAGCTTTTGTACACCAACTAACGCGTTTTTATCTGGTGTACTTCCGTCTCTTGCTTCATTAAGACCCGTCACATCACGAATCATTTGTAAGTAATAATTATACGATGCAATAAGTGATTGTATTTTATTATTACCGCTGCCACTTGCAAGTTCTTGAATTGGCATTTTACCAGGGTTCATATCGCCTGTTGAGGTAAATGAGCGGCCAATAACAGAACCAGTTTGGAAAAACATATTTAATGCTTCCTGTGGATTATAGTTTGTTCCGTTACCTAAATCAATTTCTGCTAAACCATCAGCATCGAGATAAACTCCGTCTGGCACCATGCGAGATAATACCTGTTGTAGCTTTAAATGTGTTAACTGAATCATGTCAGCAAAACCTTCAATACGGCTTACTAATGACTCGATACGGCCTTTATACATTCTTGGGGCAACAATACTATAGTTCATTTTAACTTTAGTATAATCACTTTTAGGGCGCATCATATTTTCAGCCATACCCCATTGTAATAACGTGTTAGTTCCTAATACTAAAGCACCTTCGTATAACACCTCTAATGATCGCGATACTTTTTCAAAGTTACCGTCTAATACATCTGTAGGTGGATTAAACTGGTCATCTTTAATTAATATTTTTGATGCGCCAGTTGCAGTTTCTTTTATCTTATACACTTCATTCATATATGTTTTATAATTGAAGTACAATATTTGAACAGAGTTTGAGTCAATGTTATTGGTCTCATCCATTGTTCTGTGATAAAAGTCCGTATTCTGAATACCTTGTTTTGTAATTTCTTCTAAGTCATCATTAGATAAATTAGGAAATTGTTTTTTCAATTCATTAATTGGTATTGTTTTAATTTCACCAACATAATAAATATCATCAAAGTACGGTGAATCTGTATATGAATATATAATATCGGCTGGATCTACATATTCTACGGTAACACCTTGTGACGTTGAAAAGTTATTTTTTACGCACGCCATACCGATTGTAACCAAATCATACATCAACCGTCGGCGCGTTAAGCTGTAATTATTACCTTCTAATATTGTATTAAGTGCTTGCTCTTGTGCTATTTCCGCAGCTTGCTTGTAGCTTAACTGCATATGTAATTCAAGTTCTTCTTTTGAATCCGGTAATTCTTCTTCTGGGTTTTCAAAAAGATTAATACCTAAGGTTTCTTGAACATACTGATTAAGCTCTTTTGTTTCCATATCTCGCAATATAGATTCCATATATTGAGTGCGTTTACTCATACCATATGGATCTTGCGAATATGCTTTAATGTCAAAAGTTCTATCTGACATTCCATTTACAACAATATCTACAAACTTAGGGATAATAGGTACGGGCTTCCAATCCAAATTAAGGTAAGACAAGTCACCATTAATAGATAATTCATCTTTATACTTTTGTATTGATTGTTCGCCCCGAGCATATAGCCTTCTTCTGTGAAAAGTGTTTTGGTTATTATAGTACCGGTTTGTACCAGAGTCTCTTTTAAACCATTCGTGCTCTATAGCTTTAGCCACCTTGAGTCCGTACTCCGGTGTAATTTTCTCTAAGTCACTTGCGATTTGACTAGGAAAATAACTTTTTACAACTGGTTCAGCCATAATTTTCTATTATTTGTGATCTTGTGCCTTTATTATTATATCGGCCTAAATTTATATTTAATGTTTGTGTTTGCCTTTCTCCAACTGGTCTGTATAAATGTCTATTGCATGCCATAATAGCAAGCCCCGAACTTATAGCGGCATCAAACTTTGTTCTATTATTAATGTTAAACCTTGCCCAGTCGTTTAATGTTTGATTAAAATACATGCTGCCATACGTGCCATCTTCATTTAACCCAACGTATTTTTCAATATATGATTCAATTGCCGCGGCATGTGCCTGCTTAATGTCTTCACTTGAGTTTGGTATACCGCCTATTTCTTTTTCAGCTGTTGATAGCTTATTCCATATTTTATCTGGCCTATTCATTGAATAACCACGGTAACCTCGGCGTTTTAAATAATACAACAATCTCGGTTTATTATTTTCAGCAAGCAGTGGCATACCGTAAAATACTAATGCCATAAGTACATCTTCAAAAAACATTTCAGCTGTTTGTGGCCGCGCTATGTATTCTAAAAAGAATGTATTCGGCGGGGCGTTTTCCATACTGAACGTAGTTAATCCGTGCAGTGCGCCTTTAGATCCATTACCACCAACTGTTCCTGATATATCATATGAGTCACATCCGAATGCACCCATATGCTCATTGCCAGGATATTTTATGCCTTTTTTTACCGTTTGCCTATTTTGCAATGCCGCATCAGGTACCCAGCTTATATTAAACCGTCCTTGTGGATTTGGCGTGAATAATACTTTTGTGTCTTTAATACCATTTTGCCATTGAAAACTACCGCGAGTTGTAGGAGCATTATGGCTTATGTCCCCGTTGTAATCTATTTGCTGGTGTATTTTAACTAAGTTAAATATACTATTCTTTGCTTCATCTCTAAATGCATGTTCCTCAGTACGAGGGAATTGGCGATAGAATTCATTTAAACCTTCAGGATCAGACTTTAAGCCGTTTACTTCATTTTGCCAATAATCAACTACGCCAACTTCAATTAGTGTACCGTCTGGCGCTTCAGCCGGTTCGTCTGGTGTATCGAATACAGGTATTCCATAAGTATCAATGAATCCTTCGTAGTTCCACTCCATAGGTATGAACAAAGAATATAATCCCGAGCGAGTCTGTCCATTGGCGTTTCGTTTAGTAACGTCTGAATCATAATACAGCTTTTTAAAATTTTCACCTCCTTTGTCAAGTGCGTTACTGGTTGAACCCATCATACACTTGCCGATAATTCTTGACCCTAAACGTAATGTAGTTTTTGTTACACGCCAGTTATTTAATATGTTATCCGGT
>Ga0209645_1000701_pt1 | contig 17215 bp, 20 predicted proteins | sample ETNvirenome_6_30_FD_184070 | JGI IMG/M metagenome (GOLD analysis project Ga0209645, IMG submission 184070) | Marine viral communities from the Pacific Ocean - ETNP_6_30 (SPAdes) (version 2) | ecosystem: Environmental > Aquatic > Marine > Oceanic | place: Pacific Ocean | collected 2013-06-19
TACCACAATATCTTCGGACCAGAAGGAACCTGGGAAGGAGGTAGAGAGAAAGCGCCAGCTGCAATCTGCCGTAAGGTCGCTTACCTTCCAGAGCAGGGTGGAGGTATCGAGGTGTGGGGAGATGGCTTACAGACTCGTTCCTTCCTGTTCGTTGACGAATGCATTGAAGCAACTAGAAGACTGATGGATAGTGACTTTATGGGTCCTGTCAACATTGGTTCTGAAGAGATGGTGACTATCAATGAGTTGGTGGAGACTGTTGCAAGAGTTGCTGGTAAGGAAGTTCAGAAACTTCATAAACTTGATGCACCCCTTGGTGTTCGTGGTCGTAACTCTAACAATGATTTGATTCGTGAGAATCTTGGGTGGGACTATCAGATGACCCTTGAGGAGGGTATTGCCAAAACATACGCATGGATTGAGGAGCAAACTAAATTGTGATTGGATTTAATCATATTGGAAGATTGGGTAGAACTGGAAATCAAATGTTTCAGTATGCTGCTCTAAGGGGAATTGCTGCAAATACTGGAGTTAATTTTTGCTTACCATACTATCAAGAATCTGTTGATGATGGGATTGGTAACATGCTGAAGACTGAGTTGTTTGATTATCTTAATATGTCATCAGTAACTCAGTTGAACATTCAGAATATAGATGCAAGTAGACCCTACATGCAAGAACCTCATTTTCATTATAATGAGAATATTCATAAGAAGTGTCCCGACTGGGTTAGTCTTGTTGGATTCTTTCAGAGTGAAAAATATTTCAAGAATGTTGAAGATATCATCCGTGATGATTTTACTTTCAAAGATGAGATAAGAGAACCTTGTGAGGAGATGATGTCTGATGTTGAGGGACAGGTTGTTGCTCTCCACATCCGTAGAGGTGATTATTTAATCAATGGTGGAAATCATAATGTCCTTGGAATGGACTATTATAAAGAAGCACTGTCTCGGTTTCCAGATGATGCTACGGTAATTGTATTTTCGGATGATCCCAAGTGGTGTCACGAACAAGAGATGTTCTCTGGAGATAGATTTATGATTTCTGAGAATGAGAGTGGATATATTGATATGTGTTTGATGTCAATGTGTACCGATTTTATTATTGCCAACTCTTCATTCTCTTGGTGGGCAGCATGGTTAGCTAATCGTGGCAAAGTAATTGCTCCGAAGAAATGGTTCCCCAAAAATGATAAAGACACTAAAGACATTTACTGTGAAGGGTGGGAGGTAATATGAAACTAGCGGTAGTTTTTATTGGAACAGGTGATTACATTAATTTTCTTCCTTCTTACTATGAGGCATGTGAAGAGAATTTAGTTCCTGATACAGAAAAGACATACTTTGTTTTTACTGATGGAGTTCTTGATGATCCTCCAAGTAATATGAAGTTATACGAGCAAGAACATTTACCATGGCCTTACATTACTCTAGAGCGTTTTAAGTATATTCTAAAAGCGGAATCTCAACTGGCAGAGTTTGATTACGTTCTTTTCTTAGATGCTGATACAGTCGTTGTTGATAAAGTAACTGAAGAGGAATTATTCACAGGCAAAAAGTATATTGGAGTTCATCATCCTTGTCACTTCCTAGGTATGCCACCTCATAATCAACCTCCTGGTGCCTTTGAGACACGTTTTGAATCTGCTGCTGGCATTGGACCTGATGATGATACTTCGGTCTATTTTCAGGGTTGTTTGTGGGGAGGTAAGATCCCTTACGTCCTTGATATGATTAGAGAATTGGCACAAAGAACTCAATTTGATTTGAGTCGTGATGTGATCGCGCAGTGGCATGATGAAAGTCAGATGAATAAGTTTTTCTGTGAGCGTAGAGAAGACGTTCATGTTCTGGGTCCAGAGTACGCTTACCCTGAAGTCTTTGAATCATATTGCAATTTTGAACCAAAGATAGTACACTTAGCAAAAGATAACTCTAAGTATCAGCAATGATAAAACTTTTAATTCTTGATGTTGATGGTGTCATGACTGATGGCATCAAATATTATGATCGTGAAGGTGTAGTTAGACTTAAAACTTTTTGTGATAAGGATTGGACTGCTATTAAAAGATTTCGCGCTATTGGAGTTGATGTTGTATTCTTGACTGGAGATCCATACAATATCAGTATTCTTGAGAATAGAAACTTGCATGTGATTGCTAATCGTGGATCTGGATTCCATAGTGATAAGAAGAATTATCTTGATGCAATCCTAGATGAATACAAGTGTACTGTTAAAGAGACTGCTTATGTTGGGGATGATCTCTTCGATCTTGGTATCATGGATAGAGTTAAGTATTCTTATTGTCCCAGAAATGCTCCTAGATCTGTGAGGGAGCGGTCAAACCTTTTGTCTGCCGAAGGAGGTCAGAATGTTGTAATGCACCTGTTTGACACGCTTGAGTTGAAAGGACTTATTCCTTGCGTACCATATGATGAGGTTATTGATAAAATTTACGAACTTGATTTGAAGGAAAAATTCTGATGAAAGATGTTGCTCTTTACGGTCATTTGACGATTGATACCATCGTTGATGGTGACAGTGAGAAGAAGACTTTGGGGTCAATGGCAAATGTTTGGAAAGCATTGTTAGAACTTGATCCCACTTTGGATGTTGGATTATCTCCAATTGATGTGGGTCAAGCACTGATCTATGTTGACAAACCTGCTGCTAAAAGATATTCAAAAGTCAATCTTAGTTTGGTTCAACATAAGGCAAAGATCTATGACTCTAAGATTCATCATCTTATCTACCTTAATGAGATGACACGTCATGACTTTGTTCCAGCAATCGATGGAATTATTACCGCTGATATTTGTCCTGGTAAAAGTGTCAATAAAGATCTGTTGAGTGTAGTTGATTATCTTTTTATTTCGGATGAAGACATTGACGGAGATTTATCTGAATATGCAGAGGCAACTAAAGGATGGGTAATTTTGCATAGTTCTTCTGGCAGCACTGTATCTAATGGAGAAAATGAATTCTTTTATAAGTTGCCAGAAGAATTGATGTTGACAGGAGTAAATGTGTTAGGGGCAGGTGATATATTTGCATCGTGTTTCCTGCATAAATTACTACAGGACGAAGGAAATATCCACAGTTGGATTGAATTTTCTCATTTAAAAACTACTGAAATTCTTAAAAATTCTATATGAAAAAGTACAATCTACTACTCCCCATTGCGGGGAGGGCGCAGCGTTTTATTGATGCTGGTTTTACAATGCCTAAACCTTTGATCTTGGCAAAGGATAGGCACGTTATCGATTGGTCTGTAGGATCAGTAGATACTTCTGAGTGTAATTTAATTTTTATTGTTCGCTTAGATCACATTTACAATTTTAGTATTGATAAAATTCTTAAGCAAAAGTTCGGTGATGATATTCAAATCGTTGTTGTAGATAAAGTAACAAGAGGAGCATTGGAAACATGTGTTCTCGCTGAGAAGTATATTGATAATAATATCCCCCTTATCATCTACACTCCTGACGTTTACTTTGAACCAGTATTTAAACCCGAAACCATTGATGTAGATTCTGATGGGTTTTTACTTACTTTCCAAGCAAACAGTGCAGATCATAGTTACTCTGAAACTGACATTAACGGAAAGGTTAGTCGAGTCGTAGAGAAGGAAGTGATCTCAGAACATGCAAATGTTGGACTTTATTACTTCAAGACTGGCAACGTATTCTTGAAGTATGGGAAGAAAGTCATTGACGAGAATATGCTTGTTCGTGGAGAGTTTTATATCGCTCCAATGTATAACTTGATGATCGAAGACGGTCTTACAGTCACCGCACATGACACTGAAAAAATGCATGTGTTGGGAACTCCCGCAACTTTTGAGTTCTTCTGCAAACGTGTTATCACTGGTTTTGGCGAGAAACCAGTTGCACTTGCTTGCGATCATTCTGGGTGGGAACTCAAAGAAAAAGCAAAGACTATTCTTGAAGTAAAGGGTATTCCATATATTGACGTGGGAACTTATGTCAATAAACCGTGCGATTACTATGATTATGTTTCACAATCAGTTTCTTTGATCTATAACAACGAAGCAAACTTTGCCATGTCATTCTGTAGATCAGGACAAGGTGTAAACATTGCTGCCAATAAGTCTGAAGATATTCTTTCTGCTTTAGTATTCGATGAATACACCGCAGAACACGCGATCAGGCATAACTGTGTCAATCATTTTGCCATTCCATCAAAGTATGTAAAACCATCTGACATGGAAAAGATCATTGATACTATTCAACAAAATTCTTTCGATGGCGGAAGACATTTTACTAGGTTGAAAAAGTTTATATGATTATTCATAATCGAGATAGATATGTATTTGTGGCAGTCCCAAAAACTGCTACAACTACGATTCACAATTACTTCAGGCAATCAATTGTAGTCAATGATCGCGATGAGTGGTTACAGAAAAAATATCATTATCCTCTCAGTTCTATTCTTAAAGAGAACAAGTACGCTTCAAAGTTTTTCAAGTTTGGGTTTTCGCGAAACCCTTGGGATAGAATGGTTTCTTCATGGATTGACTTTTCAACTTCTGAAGGACATTTAAAAGTTTGGAGTCAGGACTTACCAAAAGATTTTAGTTCCTTTGAAGATTTTATTTTAAATTTTCCAAATACACACTGGTCTGAAGAGTTGCATTTCTTACCTTCATATGCATATCTAGAGGGTGCAGACTTTGTTGGAAAGTATGAGAATCTAAATGAAGATTTTAAAGAGGTTCTATCTAATATCAATCATGCAGAAATTGATATTCTGAATCTACCAAAGGAAAGAAAGACTGACAGGAAAGGATATCGGAGTTATTATACAAATCAAAAAATGGTAGACGCAGTTGCTGATTTCTTCCATGACGACATCGAACAATATGGATATGAATTCTAAATCTTGTATTTTACTATCACATGTGTTTATCAGATCTGACGAAACTTATAAGTTAGATCTGATAAATTTTTCTGTAAAGCATTGCAGAAGAAATAATCCAGACGCATATATCATACTGACAGGGCATGGACTAGTTCCAGATGAGGCATTATCATACTGTGACTATACGTATTGGCAACAGGAGATTGTAGAGAAGGATCTAAATGTCGGTCATCCACACCTAGTTAACATTGGTCTGAATCATGCCATTGAAAAGGGATTTGACTATGTGTGTAAGTCTAGGTCTGATGGAGTTCATTTGATTCAAAACTTATTGGACTTCTCTCATTCCAAACTAGAGGATAAAAAACTACTGATAACACAACAAACAAAATTTCATACGATGCATATGGGAGATTTGTTTATGTATGGCAAGGTAGATTTTCTAAAAGAATGTTGGAATATGAAGACCTGGTATCCTACAGAAACTGGATTAACAAGTTTGGCAAATAATTTTCTGAGTGCATGTTTGGAGGATGAATGGGTAGATGCTCTTAGAAATAACTGTTCCTTTATTGACATATATAACCTGAAGTGGATTGATTTCAGAGCAAACTGGAATGCACTGAAAGATTTGAAGGAGGAGTTACTAGAAAATAGTTTGCAAGATTATGAAAATTATTTGTGGGGAACCACAGAGGGTTGGCATAGATTTGACTCTCAAGGAAATCTAACTTGTAATAATTACCTTAAGGTGATTACTGAAAAGACTTGGGTATGAAAATAATCGCACATCGGGCAAACATAGATGGACCATGTTCTGATGAGAATAAGTTAGAACAAATTGACAAATGCATTGATCTTGGATATGATGTAGAGATTGATGTGAGATATGATCCGATTACAGATCGTCTGTGGTTAGGGCATGATGAACCTCAATACATGGTTACCTGGTATTGGTTGGCTAATAGATCTGAGTATCTATGGATTCATTGTAAAAATATTGCCACTTTACATGAGTTTTCTACTGAGACAAAGGGATATAATTATTTTTGGCATCAGTCAGATGATTATACTTTGACTAGTAAAAATATAATTTGGTCTTATCCAAAGATGGCACATACATCAAATACAGTAATCATTATGTTGGACCCTAGTAATTCTGATAAAGAAATTGATTGTTATGGAATTTGTACCGATTACCCCTCAAAGTTAATATGAAAATTGCTGTTTGTTATAGTGGATTTCTTCGTAATATAATCACCACTCTTCCTAATCTGAGAAGCAAGATCTTGCAGGATCACGACTGCGATTTCTTTCTACATACTTGGAAGCATGACACTCAATACAAAGATGAATTAGATTATTTCTTGAGTGATGCTAAACCCAAGAGTTGGTTAGTAGACACTCCTAGACCATTTGAAGAGCATCCATATTATTTTGGTAATGTAACTAGCATTGATTGGGATCAATTGACTGGTGAAAGATTTAACAAAGAGGAAAAGGTTCATGCTGGTAGATTTTCTACCTTTCCTCATAATGTTCTGAGTCAGTTTTATTCAAAGAACATTGTAAATCAACTTAGAAAGTCGTACTCTTCCATGTCAGGTCAAGAGTACGATTTGGTTATCAGTCTTAGGTCTGATATTCAATTTAATGAAACTCTTAACTATGATGAAGTTGATCCAAATAAGATCAATACATCTTGGCTTAATACTATTGGTGCAGACTATTGGAATCATCCTCTAATGTTATGTGACATGATTGCGATGGGTTCAGAGGAAGTTATGAATTGCTACTTTGATTGTAATCTATACTTTCCTACAAATTATTTCGTGCATCGAGTGGATTTTATCCCTGAGATTCTTTTGGGATATCACCTACAACACAATGGCATCGAAGTCAATAAATTGAATTTGAGTCATACAATTTTTAGAGTCGGAAAACAACTATTTACGGAATAATTATGAATTGGGACATGCCAACCTATTACACTTATCATAAGCGTGATAGTTTACGATTTAAGTTTAAAAATAGTGAGAGGATTCAGCAGAACCACTCTCAGTGCTATCAAGATATGTTTGTCCTGTCATGTGCAGATGGCAAGACTGAGGGACGATATATTGAGATTGGTGCAGGTCATCCTCATATCTCCAATAATACGATGTTGCTGGAGTTGTTTGGATGGAAAGGTGTAGGTCTGGATATTAGACAACATGAGATTGAACTCTATAACGAACAGAGAAAAAATTTCATTGCCGATGGTGATGCTACTAAAGTTGACTATGTTGAATTACTTCAGGAAACCGAGTTAGATTATCCTACGTTTGATTACCTTCAAGTTGATTGTGATCCTCCTAGAGTATCATTTAATGCTTTGAAGAAAATTCCACATGATAAGTATAAATTTGCTACAATCACATTCGAGCATGATAAGTACACAAGTGAGGATGGTGAGTTAGTACAAACTGAGTCTAGAGAATTTTTAACTAATCTTGGTTATGTCTTAGTTGTTGATGATATCTCTGTGGATGATAGTCATCCATTTGAGGATTGGTGGGCTCATCCTGATCTTGTTTCTTCTAGCATTATTGATAAGATGAAATGCATAACTGGTGAGACCAAGAAAGCAGAAGATTATATGCTCGGGAGGTTCTGATGAAGGTAGTTATTTGGGGATATCCTCTCTATTCGCATACTCACTCATATATCCATGCTGCTTTTTACAAGGCGTTTAAGCATCTTGGATATGATACATATTGGTTTCATGATGAAGAGTATCCAGAAGATTTTGATTGGAATGATTGTGTATTCTGGACGGAAGGATTTGCTGATAAAAATATTCCTCTGAATAAAACTAGTTCTTACTTTGTTCTTTGCTGTCCAGATCCATCTAAGTATATTAATGCTGGAGTAAAAAGATATATTGATGCAAGAACTAATAATGTTTGGATTCAAGACCACGTACATAGTTACACTTTAGATAAAGCAAAGGTTGAGAAAGTTGGTCCTTGTACGTATTTTCAACCAAAGAAAAATCGTAGAGTTCAAGTTCTTAATGAACATTCTCAATATTGGATTGAGGATTATGACAAGTTCTACATTAGTTGGGCGACAAACATTCTTCCTGAAGAGTTTGATTTTGAGGACATCAACTATCCAAGAGAAAATAAAATTTACTTCAGTGGTAATCTGTCGGCACATGGAGTCTGTGAAAACTTCAGTACGTTCAAACCCTTCCTAGTAGAGTGTCAGAAGAACAATATTGAGTTCGTTCATAATGACCCCTGGCAGAATCCTTTGACTGAAGAACAGGTTAGGGAAAGGACGATGAAGTCTATTCTGGGTGTTGATATCCGTGGTCCCGAACATATCAAGAATGGATATGTACCTTGTCGAACCTTCAAGTCTATCAGTTGGGGGCATCTAGGGACAACAAACTCTCTAGAAGTTTATAAAGAAATGGAAGGTTATTGCATTTTCCAAGAAGATACGGCACAACTTTTCTATGATGCTATGGAAAAGAGAACTGATTATAAGTTCATCAAAGATGCTATGAAGTATGTTCAGGAGAATCATACCTTTATCAATCGTGTTCAATCAATTATGAGTCTGTTATGAATGATGTAACTATTGTATCTGCCCTATTCAATATTCATAGAGAGGGTATGGATGGCAGAAAGTGGGAAGAGTATTTGAAATGGTTTGATATCTTTCTGAAATTGAAATGTCCTATGATCCTGTTCGTTTCTAAGGACGTTCAGGACTTCATTGAAGAGCGGAGACTTACAGTTCCTACCACAGTCATCACTCAAGAGATTGAAGAAATTCCGTATTATTATCTTAAGGATGATCTGGATAAGATTATTGAGTCGGATGACTACAAGGAGATGATTTCTGATCCTGATCGTATTGAGTGTCAGCATTCCATGTATTCTATCATTCAGTATTCTAAGTTTGAATGGTTGAAGCAAGCGGCAGATGAGAACCCATACAACAGTAAGCATTTCTTCTGGATGGATGCTGGTTCTTCACGTTTCTTTGAGGGATATGATACAACACTTGACTACCCTAGTCCCGATGCTGTGGAGTCTCTAAATGAGATGGAGGACAGTTTCTTGATACAAATGAACATGGAGTTCTATAAGGATCTTGCTGAAGCAGATGAACTTCCAGAGGAATACCTCTTAGATAATCGCTCCTACATTCTTGGGTCTATGTTTGGTGGTGGACCAAAATCTATTGAAAAGGTTTCTGATTACATGAAAGATGTTTTGGAAAATCTTATGATAAAGAAAGGACTTGTTAATAACGAACAAATTGCTTTTGGTTATCTGGTTAAAAAGTATCCTGACGACTTTGCTGTCTTTGAGAGATATACTGGTAAGCATATGGAATTATTCACGGAGTTGGGTAAACGATGAAAGTTGCATTGATTGGACCAGGCATTATGCCCATACCACCTGAGGGATGGGGTGGTGTAGAACATTTGATTTGGAACTATTATAATCAGATGAAGAAACGTGGTGATGAGGTAGTAATCATCAACACCAAAGATATGAATGAAGTTGTAAGAACAGTAAATTCTGGAAACTTTGATGCCCTTCACCTTCATTACGATAATTATGCAAATGTTTTACCGCATTTGAATTGTAAAAAGAAGATGATTACCAGTCATTATCCGTATCTGGAAAATCCAGAACCACAGTATATGTTCTTGTATGATCTTCTAAGAGATTGTGGCGGACATGTGGTATCTCTTTCTGACAGGATAAAGGAATCTTTAATTGAGAGGGATATTCCAGAAGAAAATATCTCAGTTCTTCCTTGTGCTATTGATGTGGATCTATATACTTTGGATCAAGAGGCACTATATCCAGATAGATCTATTGTTGTTGGAAAAGTTGAACCAAGAAAACGGCAAGCATTTCTTCAGAAGAAAGGATTGAATATTGACTTCATTGGAAATAACGCAGATCCATCTTTTGACACGACAGATCCTTGCTATTTTGGTGAACAGAGTAAGCAGGATATCATGGATAATCTTACCGCATATGCTAATATGGTATTACTGAGTTCTGGTGAAGCACATCCTTTCGTTTGTTTAGAAGGAATGGCTGCTGGTTTGGGTCTGGTTATATCAGAACAAAGCACGGCAAATCTTGATCTATCTCAACCATTCATCACGGTCATCCCAGATGAAAAATTAGAGGATACTTCTTTCCTTAAAGAAAGTATTGAGGAAAATAGAAAAGTATCTATGGATATGAGAAATGAAATCAGAGAGTACTGTCGTGATAACTTTGACTGGTCAAGTATTCTGAAAAAATATAATCAAATTATTGAAAGCATTTAATGTATATTGCATCTTGTCCTCTAAGGGTATCTTTGTTTGGTGGATCAACTGATAATCCATACTTCGTAGAAGAGAATGGGTATGGATCTGTCATTAGTTTTACATGTGATCTAAAAACATATGTGACTATCACTCAAGATAAATTTGGATTTAATAAAGATCACAAATACATTATTAACTATTCTAGAAGAGAAGAAGTATCGGATATTTCTCAGATACAGAATGAGGTAGTTAGAGTTGTTTTGGAACACTTTGATATGCCTCCAATTCAAGTAACTCTAACTAGCGATGCATATTCTCAGGGTAGTGGACTTGCATCTTCATCATCGTATATAATCAGTCTAGTTAAGGCATGTTCTTTATTTTTAGAAATGCCAATGACTGAAACTGAAATTTGTAGGTTGGCACATAAACTTGAACTTTCTTTTAATCCTTATTGTGGATATCAAGATCCATATGGTTGCGGTATTGGGGGATTTAAAAGAATTGAGTTTATGAATAATTGTAGGGTTAGGCATGAGTTTCTTCCTACTACGTTATTTGATAAGTTTGATATTCATCTTGTTTTTACTGGAGTTACAAGGAACTCAAAACAGGTTCTCAAAAGCGTTACCCAAAATCTTGATAAAGTAAAACCTTTATTGAAAATAGTTGATGACGCACATGAGGTAATTTTAAACGATAGAGATGTAGAGTTTTTACATCTTATGAATGTTGGTTGGGAACAGAAGAAGAAAACAAGTTCCTTCATAACAGATAATCCTAAAATAAAAGAGATTGATGAATGTTTGACTAGAGATGTGAATGTTCTAGCACATAAACTTTGTGGTGCTGGTAATGGTGGATTTTTTCTTACCTTCTCTAATAAAAAAACATTGACTCTGCCATATGATTCTGTTAAAATTGGAGTAGTATCTGAAGGAGTGTTGGGTGAATCCGTTTAAGCAATACATTGAAACCTTACAGTGCGCCCATATGGGCGATGAGTTTGGGAAGTTTCTAGAAGCATTCGATTCTCATGAACGGATTATGATTTTGGGAAATGGCGGTAGCAACTCTGTTGCATCACATATTTCTCAAGACTATATGAAGTTTCACGGAAAGAAGGTATCTATATTTTCTGATCCATCCATGCTAACAATGTTGGCAAATGATTTTGGATATGAAAATGCTTATCTAGAGTTTTTGAAATATCATGTGGAGACTGATACTCTTGTGATTTTGATGAGTTCGGGTGGAGAATCTGAAAATATTATCAGATGCCAGAAGTATTGTCAGGAGAATAATATTGCTTATGGTGTATTGACTGGTTTCTTTTCCAACAACAGATTGAGGACCAGATCAACGGATGCTTTGTTTAACTATTATATTGATAGCGATTCATATGGTGTGGTAGAATGTATCCATCAGATTTTCCTTCATGGAGTTGTATGAGATATTGTTTTGATATTGATGGCACTCTGTGCCACACACCAAATAAGGTGAATGGAAAACCGGATTATCATAATGCTGTTCCTCTTCCTTGGATGGTGAGAGCAGTAAACAATCTATATGATCAGGGACATCACATCACTATGATGACTGCTCGTGGCAGAGGATCTGGCATAGATCATACTGATCTAACTCGCAATCAACTAGCGATGTGGGGGTATAAGTATCATGATCTTGAACCCATGTTTCACAAACCAACTGCTGATCTTTTCATTGATGACAAAGGTATTGAAGCAAGTCGGTGGGCGGCATCTCAACCAAAGTTAAAAGGTATTGTTGCTGGAGCATTTGATCTTATTCATCCTGGATATGTAAGGATGTTTAAAGAGTGTAAGTGGCATTGCAATCATCTCACAGTTGCTCTCCATGAAGATCCTTCAATGGCAAGACCAAAACTTAAACCCGTTCAAAGTCTTGAAGATAGAAAAGAGATTCTACGGTCTATTAAATATATTGATGATATCGTTGTATATCAGGCAGAGGATACATTTTTGAGTTATTTGAAAGATTATGATGTGAGATTTTTGGGTGATGATTATCTTGATGGATCATATACTGGAAGAGATATGGATATACCCATCCAATTCATAAATCGAGATCATGGATACTCTACAACTAAATTAAAAGAAAAAATCTATACATCTATGTGCGAGAGAACATTATGACTAAATCTTTAGTTACTGGTGCCGCTGGTTTCATTGGGTCAAACTTGGTCGATTATCTTTTAGAACAAGGGCATGAAGTTGTTTGCGTTGACAATGAAAGTGCAAATAACGATAATTTTTATTGGAATAATGATGATAGGGTTTATAATGTGAGTGGTGATATCACTGATTATAAATTCATGAAGAACGTATTCACTGGTGTGGATTATGTTTTTCATCTAGCAGCGGAATCAAGACTTCAACCTGCTATCGAAAACCCGATCAATGCAGTATATAAAAATTGTGTAGGAACCACCGTTGCGCTGCAATGTGCTAGGGAAGCAGGAGTAAAAAGATTTGTCTATTCTTCTACTTCTTCTGGTTATGGTAACAATCCATATCCAAACGTAGAGACACAACCTGACGATTGCTTAAATCCATACTCCGCATCTAAAGTTGCTGGTGAAAAATTTTGCAAAATGTATAGCAATCTCTATGGATTGGAGACAGTTGTTCTTAGATACTTCAATGTATTCGGACAGAGGTCTCCATCTAGAGGGCAATACGCTCCTGTGATTAGTATCTTTCAACGCCAGAATGATGCAGGAGAACCTTTGAGTATCGTTGGTGATGGATCTCAACGTCGTGATTTTGTTCATGTAAAAGATGTTGCAAGAGCAAATTATCTTGCAGCGACTCTTCCTTTGGAAGGTAATGTTGGTGAAGTTTTCAATGTGGGTAGCGGTAAATGCTACTCCATCAAAACTATTGCTGACTCTATATCTGACAATCAGATTAGTATCCCTACCAGATCTGGTGAAATGGATACGACTTTTGCCGACATAACTAAGATAGGTGAAGTTCTTGGATGGAAACCTGAAATTGATGTTATTGATTGGATCAAAGAATGAGGATTTGTATTATTGGACCTGGACTTATGCCTATTCCTCCCACTGGGTGGGGAGCAGTCGAATCTCTTATTTGGGATTTGCATAATACGTTGATTGAACTGGGGCATGTAGTTAAAATTGTTAATACTACAAATCCCATTGAGATTGTTACGGAGGTCAATAAGTTTGTGCCTGATTTCGTACATATTCACTACGATGATTGGGTAGGAATTTGCCCGTATATTCAATATCCATGTGCTGCGACTACACACTTTGCTTATATTGAGCGTCCTGAACTTATGGGTGGATATAAGCAAAGGGTGTTCGATCAGTTTGCTAAAATTAAACCAAACGTATTTGGTCTATCTGATGGTATAAATGATATCTATCATAAACTTGCTGAAATCCCTAGAGACAAACTCTTTCTGAATCCCAATGGTGTTGATTTGAATAAATTTAGGAGCACGACTCAACCAGAGTTTCCTAATAGATCCATCTATCTTGCAAAGGTTGACTCTAGAAAGCGCCAGCACTTATTTCAATCCATTGACAGTCTATGGTATGCTGGCAATATAGCAGACAGTAAATTCGATCAATCTAAAAATTATCTTGGCGAGTGGTCGAAAGACGTACTTCATGAACATCTAACCGAATATGGAAATCTTGTGCTCTTATCTGATGGTGAAGCACATTCTCTTGTTATTATGGAGGCGTTTTCTGCTGGACTTGGAGTAGTCGTCAGTCAATATGCAACTGCTAATTTAGATCTTGACCGAGAATTTATTACAGTTATTCCAGAGGAAAAAATTAATGATTTAGATTATGTAGAAACCAAAATCATAGAGAACAGAGAATGTTCTGTATCACACAGAAAAGAGATCCTAGAATATGCTAAAATGTTTGCCTGGGAAAATATTGTAAATAAGTATTACATTCCAAATATTGAAAAGATTATTTCGGGGGTTAAGTGATGAGTAATATTGTTAGTATTTTTGCAGGTCATGATGCAAACGTATCATTTTACAATGCAAAAGAAGATACCTACCATACTATTGAGATTGAGAGACTGGTAAAGAAGAGATATTTTCGTCTGCATGTAGATAATGATGAAAATACTGTTCGTGATATTCTTACTCAATGTAGGGATATTGCTGAATCTGAGTGGGGAATTGAAAACGATTACGAGGTGGTATTGGTTTGTTCTGATGGATGGATCAACCCACCTTCTATTGTTCGCGAGGTCTTTAACGCAGAGCAGGTTAGAACTATTGCGAGGCATCATGAGTGTCATGCTGCATCCACTTTCTATCAATCACCTTTTAAGGAGTGTTTAATCGTCTCTTATGATGGTGGTGGTGATGACGGACACTTCAATATCTACCTTGCAAATTCATCTGGTATTAGATTGCTTGAATCTATCCCCTCTGATTTTGGTGGAGGATATCTTTTATGTGGATCATTGATCCGTGAAGTTGCTGAAGGGAGCAGGCATCAACTTGCGTTGTCTGGAAAGATGATGGGATTGTATGCATATGGAAATCCAATGTGGGAACATGTTCCTGCATTTGAAGAGTTCTTCTTAGATAGAGACTATGAAAAGTTAGCAAACTGGACCAATTTGCCCTTAAAGAATATTGACGATCCTTGGAAGAATCCTTTGAAAAACTGGGTGTTTGAGGGTCAAGATGGATATGATATCGCTGCTACAGCACAGAAAGCATTTGAGAATGCTTTCTTTAATATCCTAAACAAATATGATCCTAATGTTCCATTGTGTCTATGTGGTGGCGCAGCTTTGAATGTTCTTGTTAATGAAAGATTGAAGAACGAATCAAACAGAAAGATCTTTGTGCCACCCAATCCTCATGATGGAAGTCTATCTTTAGGTCATATCTTCTTGTATAGAAATCCTGAGAGACAAGTTGACATCACATATGCAGGTCTCCCCTTGGTTGATCGACATAATCTAGAAGATATGGTGAGAAAACATGACGCCAAGAAGATTGACAAGAAAGAATTAGCAAAACTTATTAAAGAAGGTAATATTATTGGTTTAGTTTATGGAGATTCTGAAGTAGGACCTCGCGCACTTGGCAATCGTTCTATTGTTTGTGATCCTAATATCAAGCAGATGAAGGATATTCTTAACGCCAAAGTTAAGTTTCGTGAGTGGTATCGCCCCTTTGCACCTTTCTGTAAGAAGGAAGACGCCCATAAGTATTTTGAATCTAAAAACTTTGACAATCTAGAGTATATGAGTTATGCTCCTAAAGTAAAGGATGATTATGTAGATTTGCTTCCTTCTATTACTCATGAGGATAATACTGCTAGACTTCAAACGGTTACTCAAGAGTCTCACTCTCACTTTTATGAACTCCTTACCGAGTTTAATAAAATATCTGAGACAGGTGTACTTCTTAATACGTCATTTAATATCAGAGGATATCCAATTCTTTCTTCAATTGAAGATGCTTTGTATGCTCTAAATAACACCAAAATGGATTACGTTGTAATCGAAGATTATTTGTTTAAAAACTGAGGTTGAATATGAAAATAGAATTGGGAAATTATGAATTGGATTGTGACATTGATCCACGAATACAAAATAATGCTAGTGATGAAACTATTGTAATTGAGGATGTTGGATTTATATTCAACTGTGTTTTTAAACAAAAACGTGCGTTTGAATATTCCGTAGAATCAATAAAAAAGGTATATCCAAATTCAAAAATATATGCAGTGTCCGATGGTGGACATGATTATTCTTACATGGAAGATGATAATGTTAAGTGTTCCTTGGAGGAAGATACAGTATCACATTTAAAACCAATTAATGGAGATAATTTTAGAAACCCTAGTTATCAAATTGCCACCAGAAATGGAATGAAGGCTACGATAAGAAGAGTAGTAGCAGGTATTGAGTATTGTGGGAATCCCGAGTGGATTTGTATGCTCGATCCTGATGTTTTAGTAAGAGGTAAAATAAGTCATCCCAAAAATGGGAAAGTATTGGGAACTAGGTTAAACGTTGCTTGGATGACAGAGCAATGTTTAGATCAATTTATGGGATTGAATGAGGTACTGGCAGAAGTAGAAGGTTCTATTCCAGTTTTAAGGTGGGGTGCAGCTCCAGTTGTTTTTCATACTGAGACTTTTTTGAAAGCACTTAAAGTATATGAAGAGAACTTTGATATTCTTGACAAACTTCCAGAAAAGCATTATGCTCCCGGTACTTTTGATTTGTTTATCTGTCTCATATTTGCATTGATAGGAGAACCAGAAGTATATAATGCAGATATAACTGAATGCCTTAGAAACCCTTCATGGCAGACATCGGGTCATCCTATCTTACATCAGTTTAGAGAGCATTATCAATCCAACGATCATTATAGTAGTTAATTATGAATCGAATTACTGATTATCCAGCACTCAAGGAACGTATTGCCACTTGGTTGAGTGCATACTATGAAAAAACCAACATGAATTGTTTCGTTGTTGGCGTTTCTGGTGGTATTGATTCTGCTGTAGTATCCACATTAGCTGCTGAGACTGGTAAGCAGGTCTATGTTCTCAATATGCCTATCCATCAGAAACCAGAGCAAGAGGAACTGTCTGCTGCTCATATTAAATGGTTGGAGGAGAAATATCCTAACGTAACTGGTATGCGATTTGATCTGACTGGACTCTTTGAATCATTCAAAGATACGATTGGTAAGATTAATGAAACCAATCACTCTCTTGCCAACACCAGATCACGTCTGCGGATGGTGACTCTGTATCAAATTGCAGGAAGATATGGTGGTCTTGTAGTTGGCACAGGAAATAAGGTTGAAGATTATGGTGTAGGATTCTACACTAAATATGGTGACGGTGGAGTTGACATTGCTCCTATCGCAGACCTTTATAAAACTGAAGTATGGGAACTTGGAAAATTCTTGGGAGTTGACTCAAGA
>Ga0209645_1000702_pt1 | contig 17203 bp, 24 predicted proteins | sample ETNvirenome_6_30_FD_184070 | JGI IMG/M metagenome (GOLD analysis project Ga0209645, IMG submission 184070) | Marine viral communities from the Pacific Ocean - ETNP_6_30 (SPAdes) (version 2) | ecosystem: Environmental > Aquatic > Marine > Oceanic | place: Pacific Ocean | collected 2013-06-19
AAGCGACAAGAGGAAAATAGATTAAACTACTACCAACCCTACGAGTTCCAAAAAAGATTCCATAAAGCAGGTAAGGATTGCTCACAGAGGTTGTTAATGGCAGCGAATAGGGTAGGCAAGTCCTATGTGGGAGCTATGGAGATGGCAGCTCACCTAACTGGACTGTACCCAAGATGGTGGAAAGGTAAGAAGTTTAATAAGCCCATTAAAGCTTGGGTGTGTGGTGCGAGTAATGAAACCACTAGAGATATCTGTCAAAAGGAGTTATTTGGGCAACCTGATAATCCTAGAGATAAGGGGAAAGGATCTATCCCTAAACATCTTATCGGTGAAACCACTAGAAAGCCTGGTGTACCTAATGCCCATTCATCGGTTATGGTTAAACATAAATCAGGAGGTTGGTCTAGGGTAGCCTTTAAAGCCTACGAGCAAGGTAGTGAAAAATTTATGGGGGAGAGTTTAGACCTTATTTGGCTCGATGAAGAACCACCTCAAGATATCTATTCACAATGTATTACAAGGACATTAGACAGACAAGGACAGGTCTATATGACCTTTACCCCTGAGTCAGGTATGACCGAGGTAGTACAAAGTTTTACCTCGAATTTAAGACCAGGACAGTCTTTATTGACAGCAGGTTGGGAAGATGCAGAACACCTAACTGAGGATATGAAAGAACAGATTTTAGCTGCCCTGCCTCAACATGAACGTGATATGAGGTCAAAAGGCATACCGATGATAGGATCAGGGCTAGTCTTTCCTATAGATGAGGATAATCTAGCTATAGAGCCTTTTACCATACCTCCTCATTTTGCAAGGATTGCAGCGATAGATTTTGGATATGACCACCCTACAGCCGTAGTATGGTTAGCATGGGATAGGGATAAGGATATTGTATACGTTTACGATTGTTATCGTATGGCTAAACAAATACCGAGCTATCATGCAAGTCATATCAATGAAAGGGAAGGTAGCGACTATATCCCTATAGTATGGCCACATGATGGCTACCAACACGATAAAGGCTCAGGTGTTACTCTAGCTGAACAATATCGTGATAATTATGTTAATATGCTACCTTTCCACTTTGAAAACCCACCAGCGATTGGTGAGAAAAAAGGTGGTAATTCGGTTGAAGCAGGTCTTATGGAAATGCTAGATCGTATGGAACATGGTAGATTTAAAGTATTTAATACCCTCTATGACTGGTTTGAGGAGTATCGTATGTATCATCGTAAAGATGGCAAACTGGTCAAACTTAAAGATGACTTAATGGCAGCTACAAGATATGCAGCTATGAGTCTAAGACATTCAACAACACAAGGATCACGATGGGATAGAAAGGGTAGATTAGGCCCTGATGTAGCAGTCGTATAGGAGAACATTATGCCAACAACAAACAGAATAATAATGGAAGAAAGAATAAGAAGAATGGAAGAAGAAAAAAGACTTCGTAAAAGAAGAAATCGAGATAGAGAATTTAAAATAAGAAGGGATATGACTAGAAAAGCCATAATGGGGCAAATGGGGCAGAGGGCTGTAGGAACATCTCTTGTTCCTGGAATGACAAAAGCTCAAGAATTTAAAAAAAGGTACGGAAAATAAATGGCTAAAACCAAAAAAATGACCGATGATGAATTAGCATCGAAATTAAGTAATGAAATAGAGTCTGCTTCAGGCGACTTTAATACTGAGCTTTCAGAACAAAGAGAAGATGCTATGAAGTATTATCTCGGAGAACCTTTTGGTAACGAGATAGAGGGTCGATCTGAGATTGTTACAACTGATGTAAGAGATACTATCGAATACATTATGCCAAGTCTTATGCGTATTTTTACAACGCACAATAATGTCGCTGAGTTTGAGCCACAAGGCCCTGAAGATGTCGAAATGGCACAACAAGCTACCGACTATGTTAACTATGTTTTTAACAAGCAAAATAACGGCTTTAAGGTGCTATACGATGCCTTTAAAGATGCGTTAATATCTAAAACAGGAGTTATTAAACATTTTTGGGAAGAAAAAAAAGAGGTATCTCACGAAACATACGAGAACCTAACTGAAATAGAATACCAATCTATATTAGCAAATGATGATTTAGAAGTCGTAGAACACACAGAAACCATTATACAAAAACAACAAGTCGATGATTTTGGTACTTTAATATCTCCAGCTATTATTGAACACGATGTTAAAGTAAAAAGAACTAAAGTAGATGGGCAAGTTAAGGTAGTATCTGTACCACCAGAAGAATTTTTAATATCAAGAAGGGCAACTTCTATTGAAGATGCTAGTTTTGTGTGTCATAGGGTTAAAAAAACAGTATCTGATCTAATTTTAGAAGGATATCCTAAGTCAATAGTTGATGAATTACCTAGTTATACACAATCAAATGCTGAGTTAAACGAGGAAAGAATAGCAAGATTTAGCTTTGATGATGATTCTCTACCAGCAGATGAGGGAAGTGGGCCTTCAAGAAAAGTTTGGTTAGAGGAATGTTATATACATCTTGACTACGATGGCGATGGTATAGCAGAACTTAGAAAGATTACCAAAGGTGGTAATATAATATTGGATAATGAGGAGATTGACTCAATACCTTTCTCAACTATTTGTCCATTACCAATACCACATAAGTTCCATGGCATGAGTATTGCTGATACAGTCCAAGACATACAGTTAATTAAATCTACTATCATGAGAAATCTTCTTGATAACATGTATTTAACTAACAATGCTAGATATGCAGTATTAGCAGGTCAAGTTGAGCTAGATGATTTATTATCTTCTAAACCAGGTGGGATCGTTAGAATGAGAGCACCAGGAGCTGTTACAGCTTTACCTACGCCACAAATACAACCTTATGCTTTCCAAATGGTACAATACCTAGATGGCATTAGAGAAGAAAGATCAGGTGTATCTAAAATGTCGCAAGGATTAAACCCTGATGTATTGACATCTCATGTAACTTCAGGAGCTATATCAGCAGCAACTGAGTCTGCTATGCAAAGAATTGAGTTAATTGCTCGTATATTTGCAGAAACAGGTATTAAAGATTTATTCAGAAACATCTACTCACTGGTACAAAGATACGAAGATAGACAAAAAATGGCTTATCTCAATGGTAAATTTGTACCGATAGATGTATCTCGTTGGAAAGAAAAATTAAATTGTACTATAAATGTTGGTGTTGGGTCAGGTTCTCAGCAAAGTAAAACTCAAACTATGGGTTCTATTATGCAGATAATACAAGGTCTAATACAAAATGGTGGAATGGGATCATTGGTTACACCACAAAATATATACAATGCAGTAAGTGAATTTATAGCTCAGTCAGGATATAAAAACTCAGATCAGTTTATATCTAACCCAGCTATGATGCCACCAAAACCACCACCTGAACCTACTTTAGAGGAGAAGGTTGAACAAAGAAAAGCACAAGTTGAGTTACAAAAACTACAATTACAAGCTCAAGAGTTAGAGATAGATACGCAGTTAAAAGCACAAGAACTTAAATTAAAACAAGAAGAAGCAGCAATCAATCTTGCTCTTAAGCAACAAGAACTAGCAATTAAGAAATCACAACTTGAGTTAAACGAACAAGAACTTGCACTAGAAGCTGTGCAAAATAGACCAGTTGGGATAGGCCCAAGCTAATGGCATACCCTAAATACTCAGGTCATGGAAGAATTGAGAGAAACAAATTAGTTTCTAAGAAGATTAAGATGTTAAGAAAAGAAGGTAAGCCACAAAAACAAGCTGTAGCAATCGCTTTAAATACTTACCCTAAAAGAAAAAAGTTGCCACTAGCATGAAAGATTTAAACGAGTTAAATACAGAAATAGAACTTATTAAAAAAGATATCTATGATATTAAAACGAATCATCTTCAACATATTGAAAAAGATATGAAAGATGTAAAAATAGAAGTCTTTAGATTTAAATATGTTATTTGGGGAGCTTTAGTTATATTTATTTTAATGACAGACAAATTTACAAACTTATTGAGGTTACTATAATGTACGGATATAAAAAACCAAAGAAAGGTAAAAAGAAAAAAGGCAAATGTTAACTAAATTACAAAGAGCAACTCTTGCAAAACATAAAAAACATCATACTGCAAAACATATGGCTTTTATGCGTAAGGAAATGAATAAGGGTAAAACCTTTACACAGGCACACACATTAGCAATGAAAAAGGTAGGAAAATGAGTTTATACAGAAACATTAACAAAAGGAAAAAAGCAGGAACAAGTAGAAGTAAAAAGAACTCTACAATATCAGCTAAAGCATATGCAAATATGAAAGCTGGTTTTCCTAAAAAGAAAAAGAAGAAAACATAATTGGTTAAATTAACAGAAAAATCAGAACTTACTAAAACAGAATTACAACAACTTTTGTTGAAATATCGTATTTCAGTAAATGAGCTACACTTGAAAACATCTATTCCTAAGAATGATATTCATGGGTATCTCGCTGGGAGAAAAACTATAACCACAGATATTGTGGATAGAATCAACCAAATAGGAGAAAAAAATGGCAGATAAAGAAAGTGCAATTAAAGAAGGACAAGATGCTGAGAGGTTATTAACAGACCCTCTCTTGATAAAATCTTATGAAGTTATCCAAAACGATATCTTTCAACAATGGATAAGAACTGATATAGAAGAATCTAGTAAAAGAGAATCTCTATATTTTTCATTAAGAGGAGTCTTAACAGCTCAAAATGTTCTTGTTAATACTATGGAAAATGGAAAGATAGTTGAAAAAGAATTAAAGGGAGGTAAATAATCATGGCAAAAGATGATATCCCTGTAAAAGAATCCACAAATCGTGGTGTGCCTGTAACTGATGTAAGATCAGCACAAGCAGCACTTCAAGGTATGATGAGCACTCCAAACGAGGAGCAAAGCACAGAAGATCAAGAAGAAACAGAAACAACGGAAGAAGTTTCTGCACAGGACACGGAGTCCGAATCAGTTGAAGTTGAAGCAGATAATCCTGATGGGTTAACTGCTGATGACTTAGTAGACCAAGACCAAGCAGAAGAAAGTCAGACACCTAGTACATACACCATTAAAGTTGATGGTAAAGATGTTGAGGTTACTCTCGATGAACTTCAAGCAGGTTACAGTAGACAAGCTGATTACACAAGAAAAAGTCAAGTATTGGCCGAACAACGTAAAAAAGCTGATGAAGAATTAGCAGCGACTCAACAAGAAAGACAGCGTTACTTATCACAACTTGAACAATTTAACATTCAGGCAGATTCTAAAATAGAAGAACTTGCAAAAACTGATTGGACTAAACTCAAGGAAGAAGATCCAACCGAATATATGTTGAAAAGAGATCAATATAGAGAACTTCAAGATAATAAAAGAATAGTTGAAGAAGAACAAAAGAATCTTCAATATAAACAACAACAAGAGCATGAAGCTAAATGGCAAGAAGAACTTGTTAGACAGCAAGAAATTATGGCACAAAGACTACCTGAATGGACTGATCCTGACAAAGGCCCTAAATTGAAACAATCAATTAAAACCTTTGCAGTTAAAAAAGGATTTACTGAACAGGAAGTTAATAGCTTAATTGATGCAAGGTCTGTAGATGTTCTACATAAAGCCATGTTGTATGAAAATCTTTTAGCAGCTAAGATTTCTAATAAGAAAGCTAAAGTTGTACCTAAAGTTCAAAAACCTGGTACTCCTCCAACAAAAGGTGAAATATCTAGTGATAAAGTTAAAGCACAAAGAGCAAGGTTAAGGAAAACTGGTCATGTAAATGATGCTAAAAGCGTTATTGAAAGCCTAATGAACTCTTAGCCTAATACAAAACTTTTTTAATATAGGTAATCAAAAATGGCAATTTATAGCAACTCTTATGAAACTTTTGATAGTAACAATAAGAGAGAAGATTTGGCGAATGTTATTTATAACATCTCACCAACAGAAACTCCATTTATGTCTAGCATTGGTACTGGTTCAGCTAGTGGCACAAAGCATGAATGGCAAACAGATAGTTTAGCAGCAGCAGCAGCTAACCTAGTAATCGAGGGTGATGACTCTCCAAACAGAGCTTTAACAGCTACTTCAAGACTATTAAACTACACACAGATTTCTACAAAACCTGTAGTAGTTACTGGTACTCAAGAAGTTGTTTCTAAAGCTGGTGTTTCTTCAGAGATGGCTTATCAAATAGCTAAAGCTGGTAAGGAACTAAAAAGAGATATGGAACTAGATATGACTGGTAAACAAGTAGCAGCAGCAGGTTCTTCAGGCACAGGTCGTGCTTCAAGAGCATATGAAGCATGGTGTAATACTAATGAACTTCATGGTTCAGGTGGTTCTACACATGGTACATCTGGTGCAGTTACAGATGGAACTCAAAGAGTTTTAACTGAAGCACTTTTAAAGTCAAATCTAAAAATGTGTTTCGACCAAGGTGGTAATCCTGATCTATTGTTAGTTGGTTCATTCAACAAACAAAAAGTATCAGGCTTTACTGGTAACTCTACTCGTATGGACATGGCAGAAGATAGAAGTCTAGTGGCTACTATTGATGTTTATGTTTCTGACTTCGGTGAAGTTAGAGTAGTAGCTGACAGGATCTTAAGAAGTTCAGGAAGAACTGCTCATGTAGTGGACACAGAAATGTGGGAAGTTGCATATCTAAGACCTTTCGGTGTACAAGACTTAGCGAAAACTGGTGATGCTGAGAAGAAACAATTACTCGTTGAGTATACTCTTGTTTCTAAAAACGAAGCAGCTAGTGGTAAAATCGCTGATTTAACTACATCATAATAAAATTTTACTTTCCTCATAGTTAGTAAAGGGTGGGGTTTTTACACTCCAATGTTTTCCCCACCCACCTAGATACATTTAATAATGACCTTGAAGAAGGTATCGCTTCGGAACGAGGGTTATTAATACGGAGAAATTTAATGAGAACATTAAACGATTATTTTTTAACAGCAGAGATAGAAGATATTTCTACTGCATCAAGCACATTTGTAGCTGTACCTGATGGTGGCAGAATTATTAAAATTATTACTGCACTACAAGGAGCTATTGGTACTGCTAATGGTGGTATTAGTTTTGAAATTGGTGGCACTGCTATTACTGGTGGTGGTATTACAGTAACTCAATCAGGATCTGCAGCAGGTGATGTTGATTCAGCAGAACCTACAGCAGCTAATAGAGTTGAAGAAGATGGAACTATCGAAATGATTACAGATGGTGCATCATCAAACGCAGTTAAACTATTAGTAACATTCGTAATTAGGAGATAAGCATGGCAAATTGGTTAGGTGGTTACAGAGTTATAGCGAATCACACAAGAACGACAAGTAGCTCATCAGCACAAACATCGGCTTTCAATGATAGTATTGAATATGTAAGAGTAACAACTACTGGCCCAGTATTTATTGAGTTTGGAGCAAATCCTACAGCAGCAACTGCAACTTCAATATACATGGCAGGAGATGAATCTATCATATTTAAAATAGATGGTGGCATGAAAATGGCAACCATTCACGCTAGTGGAACACCTACTGTTTATGTTCAGGAGCTTAGTGAATAATGAAAAGAAGGCTAGGAGATGGCGAGACCTTTCATTTTTCAGAACATTCAGGGGAATTTGCAATACAATACAAATCCCCTGATTTGTCTAAATTGATACAAAACAATAAAAGACTACAAGAGGAAGATCATCACATGAGAGATGAGTTTCGTTTATGTGCAAGAATACCAGTAATGGTTGCACAAGAATGGAAGATTAAATTTGGAATTGATATAAACAAAAAAGAAGATATGAAGGCTATTAAGAAACTGCTTAACAGTCCTGATTATAAATATTTAAAGACAACCAGTAGAGTAATATAATGGCAATATCAACATACGCAGAATTAAAAACAGCAATAGCTAATTGGTTAGACAGAAGTGATTTAACAGATGTTATCCCTGATTTTATTGCTTTAGCTGAAACAAGGCATAAAAGAGATTTTAAGATCAGAAGAATGGAAACTAGAGTAACAGCTAACACTATAGCTGATACTGAGTATTATACTTTACCTGATGATTATATTGCTATGCGTAATATAAAACTTAACACAGATACAAAAACACCTTTAGAATTTTTAACACCTGAAATAATGGATAGATTACAAGCAGGTAGTAGCGTAGGTAAACCTAAAGCCTATTCAATTAAAGGCAATACTATACAGTTAAGACCAATACCTGATGGTGTTTATGAAATAGAAATAGCTTATTATAAAACATTTGCAGCTTTATCGGACTCTAATACAACTAATGATATGCTTACACATCACCCTGATGCTTATTTATATGGAGCATTGGTTGAAGCAGAACCTTATTTGCAAAACGACAAAAGATTACAAGTTTGGGCAGGATTATACGACAGAGCCAAAGAAGATATTATAAAATCAAATGAGAGAGATAGACACTCAGGCACAGCACCTGTAACAAGAATTGACTATGGGTTATATTAATGACTACATGGACTATAGTTTCTAATACCTCAGAAGGATATTTTGAAACAGAAGATAACATATATGTACTTGCAACTGAAGATGGTGGTTTGTTACAACAAGAAGGATCTATAGTAATAGCTCCTGATGATTGGCAAGATGTACCAGCAGTAGCTACAACAACCTGGACTATACAATAAATGGCAACTAAAAAATTATCAGAATTAACAACGACAACAAGCCCTAACAGTGCTTCTATATTTGCAATAGCATATAGTGGTTCTAATTTTGGAGTTACTTTAGCTAATATAGCAGCTAATCTACCAGCAGTTACAGCAGCTAGTTTAACATCTTCAAGCACATTAACTACAACAGGTAACGCTACTATAGGTGGTGATTTGACTATAACAGGCGATGATCTGACTATGGGTACAAATACCAGTGGTGCGGCTTTAATAGCTGATGGAACAAATTTTAACCCTGTTGTTATATCAGGCGATATAGCTATAGCTACCAATGGTGCTGCAACTATACAAGCAGATGCTGTTGAAGGCAGTATGTTAAATGATAATGTTATTTCAGGACAAACTGAAATTTCATCAGGTTTAGCAGATGCAGATGAATTATTATATTCAGATGCTGGAACTTTAAAGAAAGTTGGAATGGACACCATGAAAACTTATTTTTCTCCAGTAGCTGGTTCTAGTTCAATCGTTACAACAGGAACGATATCATCAGGAACTTGGGAAGCTACAGACATAGGAGTAGCTCATGGTGGAACAGGAGCTTCATCTTTAACAGCTAATGGCGTATTAATCGGTAATGGCACATCAGCAGTAACTGCTGTAGATATGTCTACTAAAGGCAAATTATTAGTTGGAGATGGTTCAGGAAATCCACAGGCTTTAGCAGTAGGAACTAATAATTATGTATTAACTGCTGATAGTGGTGAAGGAACAGGTATAAAATGGGCAGCAGTAACAGCAGCAACTCCTACAGCAATTACAGTAGCTGATGAGAGTAGTGATACAAGTTGTTTCCCGCTGTTTGTTACGGCAGCGACTGGTGATCTTGGCCCTAAAACAGCAGCAGGATTAACTTTTAACTCAAGCACAGATGTATTGTCAGGAACTTTTGCAGGTAATATAACTGGTAATGTTACAGGAAACACATCAGGAAGCTCAGGTTCTTGTACTGGTAACTCAGCTACAGCAACAACTTCTACAAACGTAACAGTCGCAGATGAATCTTCAGATACAACGTGCTTTCCATTATTTGTTACAGCAGCAACAGGCGACCTTCCACCTAAATCAGGAAGTAATCTTGCTTTTAATTCTAGCTCAGGAGTTTTAACAGCTACTGGCTTTGCAGGTAATTTAACAGGAAACGTAACAGGAAATACTAGTGGAAGTGCAGGAAGCTGTACTGGAAATAGTGCTACAGCTACCACATCTACAAATGTTACAGTTGCAGATGAAAGCAGTGATACAACCTGTTTTCCTTTATTTGTAACTGCTGCTACAGGAGATTTAGCACCTAAGTCAGGTTCTAATTTAGCATTTAATTCAAGCAGTGGAATTTTAACTGCAACAGGATTTGCTGGGGATATTACAGGAAACGTAACAGGTAACACTTCAGGTTCATCAGGATCATGTACTGGAAATGCAGCAACAGCTACAGCATTAGAAACTGCAAGAACTATTGGTGGTGTATCTTTTAATGGCACAGCAAATATTAATTTGCCTGGTGTCAATACAGCAGGTAATCAAAATACATCAGGCACAGCAGCAGGAATAACAGCAGGATCTACAGTAACAGACATTATTCTTAAAGATATTGGTTTTACAACTAATGCTCTAGGTTCAATAGGTGGTGGTACACAAAATATAGATATATCTCTTGGAAACTCTGTTTCTGGAACTGTAGATACTTCAACCACAACCTTTACATTTTCAAATCCTACAGCATCAGATGAGTTATGTATTTTTTCTCTTGTCTTAACAAATGGGGGAAGTCAAACTGTTAATTTTCCTGCATCAGTAGACTGGGAAGGTGGAACAGCACCTACATTAACAACATCAGGCGTAGACATTTTAATATTTGCTACAATAGATGGTGGAACTACTTATCATGGGCAAGTAATGAGTTTAGATTCTAAATCACCATCATAGGAGAATAATATGGCAGTACAACAATTTTTAATGATGGGTAGAGCAGCAGCAGGAAGAACAATAATTACTGGACAAAGATGGGTAGGTTTAACTAATAATTATGGTCAATCAGGATTAGGTGATTCTAATGATAATAAATCAACAATTACCCAATTAGGTAGTTTAGAAACTTGGCAAAATACAGAATCGCCTGGTAATAATCATAATAATAAAACTGTAGTAATATCAACTGGTGCATTGTGGGTTTGGGGCAGGAATAATTCAGGAGTTTTAGGATTAGGAGATAGCACACAAAGAACTTCACCAGTACAAGTTGGGTCTGACACTGACTGGCTAGAGTGTGTTCAAGCATCTAGTGCAACATCAGCAATAAAAACAGATGGCACTTTATGGACTTGGGGAGATAATTCAGCAGGACAACTTGGAACTGGAAATACTACAGCAAGAACTTCTCCTGCACAAGTTGGTTCTGATACTGACTGGGCACACGTTTTAGTAGGAGGTGCTAACCATGATTGGTTAGTTGCTATGAAAACTAATGGAGAAATTTACTATTCAGGAACTGGAGTTGCTGGTCTTTCAAATGTAAATGTTTTTACACAAATTGGAAGTGCAAGTGGTTTTACTGATGCTGTTTTACAAGGAACAAGTCTTGTAGCATGGAAAGAATAAAAATATCTAAAGTAGATATGCTTTTAAATATTGCTGGTGGCGATATAAAAAAAGCAGAATTAATTTCAAAAGAAAAAAATAAACTTGATTATCAGTTAATATTAGCTGTGCAAGGAAAAACTGAACAAGCATGGAAAGTTGTTAAAGAATTAGAAAAAGAAACTCCTAAATGTAATAGAGCAACTTTTAATAGAGGTTGGTTTTATCTTTCAAAAGGCAAATTAAAAAAAGGATTATCTTTTATGGAAAGTGGTCGTTCCTTAAATACTTGGGGTAATGAATCAGAATTAGGAATAATGTATTCAACTAGGTGGAACGGCAAAGATAATTTAAAAAATAAATTTGTTTTAATCTACATGGAAGGTGGATTTGGTGATGAAATTCTTAATGTTCGTTTTGTAAAACAACTTGTTAAAAAAGGTGCTAAAGTTATTGTTGCTTGTAGACCTACATTAGCTCCATTATTTGCAAGAATTAAAGGAGTATCAGCAGTAGCACAAGTAGATATATTAAAAGGAATATGGCATGATTATTATATTCCTTCGTTTTCATTAGCACATTTATTAGGTTGTGAATATAAAGATATAGATGGATCAGCATATATAACGCCAAATGTAAAATGTGTTAATCGTTTTTCTAATTTTATTAAAAAAAATGGTTTTAAAGTTGGTATTAGATGGGCAGGTAATCAAAAGTTTGAATATCAACAAATGAGAACATTTCCTTTTAAAGGATTTTATAATGCTGTTAACCAAGAGGGTGTTAATTTATATTCTTTACAATTATCAGATTCATCTAGTATAGATTTATCAAAATATAATATAACTGATCTTGAGGAATATTTAACAGATTGGGAACAAACTGCTGGTGCTATTGCTAATTTAGATTTAGTAATAACTTCTTGCACATCAGTAGCTCATTTATCAGCAGCAATGGGCAAAGAAACTTGGGTAATAGTGCCTACTATGCCATATTTTATTTGGGCAGTACCAGGAGATAAATCAGCTTGGTATAACTCAGTTAAATTAATAAGACAAGAGGAATATGGTAATTGGGATAAAGTTTTTAATAAAATTAAAGAAGATTTGGAGATTAGAAAATGGCAAAAGTAGCAATAGTAGAAAAAGGTGTAGTAGTTTATAGAGGAGTTTTGCCTAAAAATTGGAAAAACACATCAGGATTACACAATAGTAAAGATGATTGGTCTACATTAAATGAACTTGGTATTTATCCTTTAGAAGAAATTAAACCATCTTTTAATAATGCTACTGAAATTCTTGATAGTTGGACAGAAGATATCCAAGCAGATAAAGTTGTTCTTACTTGGGTTAAACGTAATAAAACATCAGCAGAACTTACTGCTGATTCTGAATCAGAAGCTGTAGCATATAAGTGGAAAAGAGAACAAGAATATCCAAAAATAGAAGAACAATTAGATGAAATATACCATAATGGTATAGATAGTTGGAAAGCTATTATTAAAGCAGTTAAAGATAAATATCCAAAACCATAGCAAAGATAGGAGAAATAGATGGGATTAGAAACAGGAACATATATATCGGACTTAAATAGTTCAAACCCAGTAGCTGGTGATCCAGTTAATGAGGGTGATGACCATTTAAGACTTATAAAATCAACAGTCAAAGCAACTTTCCCTAGTGTTACTGGTGCAGTTACTTCAACGCACACAGAATTAAATTTATTAGATGGTGTTACAGCTAATACTACTGAGCTTAATTATTTAGATATTACAACACTTGGTACAGCAGAAGCATCTAAAGCAGTAACAGTAGATGCTAGTAAAGATTCAACAGGTATTAGAAATTTAACTGTATCAGGAACTATAACTATAGGCTCTAACACAGCAACTACTTTACAAGCTGTATATCCAGTAGGATCTATTTATATAAATGCAGCAGTATCTACCAATCCTGCAACATTACTAGGTTTTGGTACATGGGCAGCATTTGGTGCTGGTCGAGTTATAGTAGGTTTGAACTCATCAGACAGTGATTTTGATACAGCACAAGAAACTGGTGGTGCTAAAACTCATACACTATCTGTATCTGAAATACCATCGCATACCCATACATCTTCATTAAGAGGTAATGGTGAAGATGAATTACAAAGCATACCATCAGCATCTGATAATACAGACCCTTCATTAACAATGACAACAAACGCTACAGGTGGTGGTGGAGCACACAATAACTTGCAACCATACATCGTTGCATATATGTGGAGAAGAACTGCGTAATGGCAACCCTTCAAGTATTAAATCCGAAAGGAATGATTAAAGATACAAATGATACTGTATTGCCTAACGAATATTTTTCACATACACAAAATGCTAGATTTGAAGATAACGCAGCTAAAAAAGTATTAGGTCAAGATCAAGTATTTGGTACACCTACAGTAGCTCCTTATTTTGCTTTAAATTGGACTACAGGTGCTAATAGTTATTGGTTTTATGCTGGGTCAGCTAAAATATACAGATATGATGGTTCTAGTCATAGTGATTTTACAAGGACATCAGGTGGAGATTATTCTACTAACTTAACTGCTTCAGGTAACTGGACAGGTTCTATATTTAACGGATTAGCTATTTTAAACAATGGAGTAGATGATCCACAATGTTTAGCTACAACAGGTGCTAGTAAGTTTACTGATTTAACCAACTGGCCAGCAAGTACAACTTGTAAAGTAATAAGACCTTTTGGGAATTACTTAATAGCTTTAAACATGACTGAATCTTCTGTTAATTATCCTAACAAGGTTAGATGGGGAGATGCAGCAGAAAACCTTACACTACCTAGTTCTTGGACAGCAGCTAGTACAAACGATGCAGGTTCAGCAACAGTAGGCGATGCAGGTGAATTTATTGTAGATGGGTTTCCACTTAAACAATCTTTTATAATATATAAGGAAAACACTACATACATTATGACCTTTACTGGTGGTAATTTAGTATTTGACATTAAAAAGCTATTTGATGACTCAGGTGTTTTATCAAGAAACTGTGTAGCAGAATTTAATGGTAAACACTTTGTAGTAACTAATGGTGATCTTATTGTCCATAATGGTGTATCTAAAGAATCAGTAGCTTCTAATGTAATTAAAAGAACATTGTTTGAAGAAATAGATAGCACTAATTATGCAAACATATTTGTAACACATAATAAACAAAAAAATGAAATATGGGTATCTTATCCAACAGTAGGTTCTACTTATTGCAATAAAGCATTAATATGGAATTACAATACAAACTCGTTTAGTTTTAGAGATTTGCCTGATATTTTACATATAGCAACAGGTATAGTAAATCCTGGTGCATCAGCAGTTGTATGGTCAGGTCAATCACAAAGTTGGGAAGCCTACAGTACAACAGATAATTGGGGTCAAAGAAACTTTAATCCTACAGAAACCAGTATCTTAATGTCTAGCACAGGAGATACTAAACTCTATAGAGGAGATAATGGGTTTGATTTTGCAGGAGCTGATTTTACTATGATCTTAGAGAGAAAAGGATTAACCCTCGATGGTAATACTAATACTGTAAAACAAGTAAGAAAGATTACTCCAAGATTTTCTAGCACAGGTTCTGCTGAAGTATTTGTAGGAAGTTCTATGACCCCTGATGGTACATATACTTACAAAACACAGCAAACCATAAACCCTGACACACAGAATAAAGTAGATGCTAGAGCAACAGGTAAATATATAGCTATTAAGTTTCAAAACACAACAGCTACAACTTTTGAATTAAACGGATATGATATAGAATATGAGGTAATAGGAGAACGCTAAATGTCACAAGCACCTAAATATACGCCTAATCCAGTACCTGATAATCCTGAAGATTTACCACAATATTTGTTACAAGAATTTCAAAAAATACAAGCAGCATTAGAAGAAAATCCTACTACTTTTATAGAGGTTAAAAATGTAGCTCCAAGCAGAATAAAGCAAGGAGATATAGTATATGGAGATGGTTCTAATTTTAACCCTGGTAGTGGCGAAGGAATATACTTTAGAAATGCAGCAGGAAGTTGGGTGAAACTAGGGTGAGTTTATATATATCAGGAATACCATCGGATAGAATTAATGAGGTTTGGGAAGATTGCGAACCTTATATAGAAATGGGTAATGGTAAAAGTAGAGATGAAATGTCTGTTATGGATATTTATAAAAGATTATCAGAAGCTCGTATGCAACTGTGGTTAGTTTTTGATGATAATAGAGAGATTATCTCGGTGCTTACTACAGAGATTATAGAATACCCTAGAAAGACTACTTGTAGAATAGTTACTCTAGGTGGACAAGACCTAGACTTATGGGTAGAAGAATTACTAAATACCTTAGAAGAATGGGCATTAGAAAATGGTTGCGTAGCAATGGAAACAGTTTGTCGCAAAGGATTTATAAAGAAATTAGAGAGATTTGGGTATGAAAACGCATACACAGTTCTCGTTAAAGAACTCACAACAATACATTAGAGGTACATTATGAGTAAAGGAAGTGGAACTAATACAGTTACAAAAGAAGCAGACCCATGGGAAGGACAAGCTCCTTACTTAAGAGATTTATATTCTCAAGCACAAAATCAATTTCAACAAGGGCCTTTGCAATTTTATCCTAATAGATTAACAGCTTTACCAAGTGATACTACTTTACAAGCTGAACAAATGTTAGAACAAACTGCACTTGGTCAACAATCAGCTTTAACAGACAATATAACACCTGCATTTCAAGGCTCATTAATGAGTCCTTATCAAGCATTTACTGATCCTCTATTACAGCAATCTTTAACAGCAGGTTTAAGACCTATTGAAGAAAGTACCTCAAGATTACTTCAACAAGCTCGTAGAGATGCTACAGGAGCAGGACAGCTCGGTGGAACTCGACAAGGAATACTAGAATCTGAAGTATTAAAAGATATGTTAACTAAACAATCAGATGTTGCATCTAAGTTATATGGTGATGTATATGGAGATATAACTAAATCAAGAACAGCAGCTTTAGGTTTATCGCCTACTATTATGAGTGCTTATACAACACCAGCTCAAACATTGGCAGCAGTTGGAGCATCGGAACAAGCAAGATCACAAGCAGATATTAATGAACAAATTGCTAGATTTAATTTTCAACAACAAGCACCAAGTCAAGCATTAAATCAATACGGAAATATTGTAGCAGGTAGTATATTACCACCATCAGTTACATCTTCTTCAACAGGTGGAGGAGTTAGTGATTTAGCAGCTACTACAGGTGGAGCATTAACAGGTGCAGCTTTGGGTAGTATGTTTGCTTACCCAGGAGCAGCAGCAAATTCTGGATTTATGGGTACTTTCGGCCCATACGGAGCAGCAGCAGGTGCATTATACGGATTATTAAGTAATTAGGAGATTATAAATGGCAATACAAAATTTAACATCAGAAGAATATGAAGAGTTAATAATGAATCAACCAAATATGTTGGAAAGACAAAAGTTAATAGAAGCAGAAAGAATTAGAAGAATGAATATGTCTAATCCACAAGTTAATCAACCTGGATTTTTTAGTAATATATTTGGTGGCCCACAAGCTATTCCACAAACAAGACCACAAGTAACTCAAATGGCATTAAACCAAGCGAGTCAAAATTATAATCCAGCTATGGGTAATCAATATCCAGCACCAGCACCTAGTATGTTTAATGTGTTTGATCCCAATTATGTAAAAAATTTTAATGAACAAGATTCTTTACAAAAATCTTTAGAATCAGGTATAGGTTCTATTTATGATGTAGGTTTACCAAACCAAGGAGTGTATAGAGGAGATGGAACTATTCCTAAAGATCCTAGTATGCTTGATAAAATGTCAGGATTAGAAATGAT
>Ga0209645_1000703_pt1 | contig 17182 bp, 13 predicted proteins | sample ETNvirenome_6_30_FD_184070 | JGI IMG/M metagenome (GOLD analysis project Ga0209645, IMG submission 184070) | Marine viral communities from the Pacific Ocean - ETNP_6_30 (SPAdes) (version 2) | ecosystem: Environmental > Aquatic > Marine > Oceanic | place: Pacific Ocean | collected 2013-06-19
TCATTCTGTGCGTAGGGCCCGACATACATGGCAGGCATCTTCCAAAGGTCAGCCTTTGGGTCGAGACCAAATTCTCTTGCGGCCTCTTGCAAAGTTTTCTCTGACTTCACTTTTCCTAACAAATCGTAACAAAGGTTGTTCAGGCTAAAGCTGTATCTGTTTTCATCTAACAGTGAGGCGATTAGCATCGTGTCGATGATGCGGCCGTTGATGGTAAAGCCCATCTGCCGTATCCAGCCAGCATCATACTGTGCGTTGTGCATAATCTTATCTGCCGGTGACGCGAATACTTTTTTCAGCCAGTTGTTAACTATGCGCTCGTCTAAGTTGCCGCCACCTAGATGCCGGATAGGCACGTAACCTGCCCAGTCAGCAACAGCTATGGCATAGCCTACAACTTCGCCGTCTCCGGTTGGCCATCCGGGCCCGTTGGTTTTAATGTTAGGGTCTCGTGTCTCTACATCTATGGCTATCTGCTTAGCTTCAAAGATGTCTGGTAGCTCAGCAGGCGGAACCCACTCACTCTTTGGGGTGAACATTGTCATTTGTAACGCCATAACTTTTCCTAACTGCCGCCATTTCTGTGCCCTGCACTATAACAGTCCAGCCGTTTTTTATATAGTGTTGGAGCATTTCTATGCGAATGAAGCGCACCATTAGTCCTCTCCACCCAATGCCCCATAGCCGCAGATATCTACCCAGCTATCTTCATGCTCCGGTGTTTCTATCAACCGGCAGAGCTTAACGGCTATCATGCACTGATACACCTGCTCTACAGAAACGTCGGTATTCAGAAGCACAGACCACATCCGCGCGATACGAGCATGGTTTTCATGGGCATCGCCATATTCTTTGGCCCGTGGGCCGTTGACTAAGCTCTCTGCTTTTTTAAGTATTTCCTCACGCTTCATATCCAGTAACTCCGGTTCATGTCTTCAGGTTCAACTAAGTAAAGATTTTGCTTAGTTCTGGTTACCCCCACGTAAAACACCCGATGTAAATCATCAGGCGTGGCCTCTGATGCCTTTACAGCGGCTGGAGATAAATCTGTAAATAACACTATGTTGTCAGCTTCACCGCCCTTAGATCCGTGGATCGTGGACAGGTTTATGCGGGGTATGGCATTAAACTTCTCGCCCCGACGTAGCAGGGCCGTGATGTACGCTCGCTCGCCGCTGGGTAGCTTATCCATAGCCTCGTGCCATATCATGTCGATAGTAGCCAGTAGCCCATGGCTTTTCTGTAGCTGTTCCAGCGTTGCTGTTTCGTCATCATCAAGAGCAGGCAGTTTTTTAAATCCGCGCCGCACACGGTCACCTACAGACATAAAATTATAAATGCACCGTGCGGCCTTGCCAGTTATAGCACGGCCTTTGCGTAGCTGTTCCCAGCCGTTCACGGCCTCGCTAATGTTTTCTGAGATAGACCGTCGTCCGCGTACAGCATACAGGTAGCCGCGACTTTTCAGGTCTTGGGTCGCTCGTTCTAAAAAGTAACCCGCTTGTGCCAACACCAGCCAAGAGCCCTCATCGAAGTCAACATAGCTGGTGCTTGGGATACGTTGTACCTTACCTTCTTCTTCACGAGGCAGATAGTTCTTTGGGACACGGCGGTTGATGCGTTTAGCTATGCGCTCAGCCAAAGGATGCACAGATGCAGGCACCCGATAAGATTGCTCTAGCACTTCGTAGCCACCGTTGAGACCGATGAAGTGTTCAACATCCGCGCCAGCCCAGCGGTAAATAGCTTGGTCATCGTCACCGGCACAGTAGATCCGTGAGCTGTGTTGCTCTAACACGTGTGCCACATCCCACTGTAAAGGTGACAAGTCCTGCGCTTCGTCTATGAAAGTAAGCGCAAGACGGGGGCAGAAATTAGAACCTTCTTTCACAAACACATCTAACATATCTGTAAAGTCATACAGATTATATCTGCTTTTATACTTTGTTAGGCTGTCCGCTATGTATTTCACGGTCGTCCATGGTAGCTCAACCTCGCTCTCATCATACTGTGCGCGTAAGTCTGTCTTACGCAGGCGAGCTAAGTTAATCAGACTGATGGCAGGATTGTCTGTCTTAGACAGGTCAAACACATCTTCTCCGCTAATGCTGGATTTATCTACAGTCAGGTCAAAGCCCAACGCACTACCCAGCTCCTTATAGTTTTCAGGTTGCATCACCTGTTCCTGACGGATGCCAGACAGCTTGAGTGCAAAGCTATGCAGTGTGCGAAACCATGGCAGTTGTGATTTATCCAGATGAAACCGTGAACAGGCTCGCTCAACAGCTTCATTTGCTGCCTGTCTTGTGAACGCAAAGTAGCCGATATGTGAAGGGTTCACACCAGCGTGAAGAGCTTCGTCTACCTTGTTGAGGAGCGTTGTGGTCTTACCGGTTCCGGGCGGACCATAGATGCGGAAGATTTTAGTTTCCATGCTCCTCATCCGTTACGTCTTCTATGTTTTCCATGAGATGTATAAACACAGGCGTTTGTTCGCCCATGTATGCGCCTATGGTGTTAAACCACAGATACTCTACGGCCTCGTCGTAGCTCATGTTTTGGTCTTCAACTAAAACCGCTATACATTTGTGGTAATCATACGCGATAACAGGCTCCTCCCCTGCCCGATGACACACACCTATAAACGCTTTATCAAATCCGTCTGCTTTTAACATTAGAAAGGAGCCTCCGTCTGCTTATCACCAAATTTGGGTGTACTTACTTCTATCTCTGATACTTTGTAGGCTGGTATGACCCACACTCTTATCTTTCTTCCCTTTATTTTCATTTGACGACTTTCACCGCCCATATCGCGCAGGCGTTGAGCAATCTTATGTGCTTTGTATTCAAAAAACTTATTACGTTTTAAAAAGGCTTCAAAGTCTTTTAACCGAAACACTGTTTCGCCTGTCTCTTCATCATTCCACGGACGCTTTAACAGGATCTCTTCTTTGTCATTTGCTGTTTGTAAATGAACACAAAACTCTTCAAGATAGTCATAGAACTGACCGCTAATGCTTGCATCCTCTGAGACTTCTATCACTGCGCTGTCATTGTCACGCATTTCGGACAGTAACGCTCCGATACGGCCCTCCCACACCTGTTTACTTACTGAGCGCGGCATAAAGTTAAGTTGCTCCATGCAGGCTCTTTGAAAGGTAGGCTGGCTCATCAAACCCTCTGTATCGAGCTCTAAGGGCTCACCATTAACGTCGAGGAACCACACTGGGGGTATAGAGTCATATTTACGAAGATTGGCTATGGCGGCCCCTTGTATCGCCGCGCCGATGCCATGCTTACGTGTCTGGCACAGCTCTTTGTTACAGTGTGCGTTTATGGGCGCATCAGCACAACGGTAAGCATAATCCTTCTTTTCTAGCTGTTTAGCAACTATGTTAACCTCATTTAGAGGTAGCGGCGGCTCAAGATAGGTCAGATTGTACGTTAAAATCTCTGACTCCCAGCTATCTGGGTATGCTTTGCGTAAGTATACGCCAATATTAAACAGGCCGTTGTTACGGCCACCCTCAGAAATCTTGCTTTTTAACAGATGTTGCAGGCACGGTGGGCCGTCTTTCATCACGACGGTTTCGCCCTCATCAGCTATCTGTAATTTTAGTAATTGCTCAGGAGTCTGCTTATAAGCCTCGTAGAGCGCGATAAACTCCTCCAAGGTAGCCGAGGTGCCATCATCCTTGATTGCGTAGCGTAGACCCCCTTCAGCGTCGAAATAGGGCAAGTTTAAAAAATTACCTACGTCATCACGGTCGAGACGAAGCTTAACCTGCTTTGGAAAGATCTCACAGCCGCCATAGCCCAAAGCCGCAGATATCTCTTGCAGTGTAGACTGCATATCTTTGGCTTCTACCCATGTGGTGGTGAATAGAAAGCAGTGTGCACCACCAGATTTTGACCGGCAGACAACTAAAGGCAGTTTTAGTTTCCTAATCTTTTCGATAAGGACTTTGTGGTCCAGCGGATACTGGTCGATATCAATACAGCCCCATACGGACTTATTGTCTTCGTTGATTGGGATGATACCAATCCCGCGGCCTTCACCAGACAGATGCCCTTCCCACAGTTCCGTGGTCCGTGGTTCACGCACGATGGCGGCCCGTCCGGAATGCTTTCCGTTCGCCTGCTGTTTCTCAATTTTATATGTGCCATACGCGAGCTTGAGCCCGTCGAATATGGCTAAAAACTTTTCTACAGACATGATAATTCCCGAAGGCGGGACGGCAAAGAGGTAATACTAGGTCACCCTGTGTGAATTATCTTCGCCGCCCCAACTGTTTAGAACGGTGGATTGGAGGTCTGTGTTTCAGCCTGTTCGTGCTTAACGTCTACCTCACCTGCGGTGATGCTGGCGGCAAACTCTTTCGCACGAATATATAGAGCTTTATCCTCAATAGGCCCTACACGACTGAACTCCCAACCTGACCATTTACCCTTTGCATTTTCTTCACTTGTTGTCTTGAAAAGGTAAATATGACTAAAGCGAGGCGGAGTAAATCTTCCGTTCTTACCTTCAACCGTCAAAGACGATATCATGCTGTTCAATTTGCGAGACTTCTTTAACTGCGTTGATTTCATAGCAATCAAAGCTGTTTCAGCAGAGCCGTCCTCATGGAGAACAATGACAAAATGCTGATGCGTCTCTTCTATATATGTTCCGGAACCATCCTGAACATAATCCTTAGAGTCAGTATCTGACCTCTTTGTTTCCGGCATCTTGTCGCCCGGTTTGAAGATTGCGACAGGTGCTCCTGTACCTTCACCACGAGGTGCCCACTGTAAGAACCGGCGTTGGTAAGCGACAGGCACCACTTTGATACCGTCCTTACCTTTGTAGACCTCACCGGTTACAGTGTTGTACAGATCGCCTCTCTGAGCGGTTGGAAGATTATCTAGCTCTGTGCTAAGAGCTTCCAAAATCTTGATGAAGGGCAGGGCAAGGTCGTCCTGACCCATGTTTTCAACCCCCATACCGGCATCTTCTTCAAAAATAGAAGGGTCAAACTGGATGATTTCTGCGCTTTCCTTCTTTTGCATTTCAGTTTTATTTTCAGCCATCTTACTTACTCCTCTTAATGATCGCTTTGAAACCTGTCCACGCTCCGAAGAGTTCAGTCGGGAATTCGTCACCACTTTCCATCCGTTCTTTAACAAACGCACGTTGTGTTTGCGGGTGTACATTTTCCTTCTGCTCCGGCGCGTAGCCTTTGGCTTGAGCTTCTCTTGCAAAGGCCGCGGCCTTCTCGTCTTCGCCCATGCCAAACGTACAGGTAACCGTATTTTTGACGAGATCCCCATAACCATTCTCCCTCAGCCACTGAAAAGCAGCCTGTTTATTTTCAACCAAAATTGTTGCTCCATAAGTTGGCTTCACAGTAACCTCTGAACCATCGTCCAGTTTCATACTGCTTAAACCAATTTCTTGGAGCATGGTTGGGAGATCTTCGTCAGTCATCTTTAACAAAGCTTTCTTCTCGTCCTTGAGCCGTTGCTCAAGAGAAGCTATCTCATCTTCTTTGCTAAGGATTGCTGTACACATGCCGCTCACTGTTGTGAGATCTTGCTGGTCCAGCTTTTCGATGCTTGAAGCTAAATCACGTTTGGAGTCGGCTTCCATGTCTTCAAAAAGGTTATTCATTCGTTGTTCCTTCTTCGTTGTTGCTAGTGCTATCGCACCTTCTTGACAATTTTATATATAATCGTATATAATCCCAGTGTCAAGGAGAAAAACGTGAAAGATTACAAATTTAAAACGAAGCCGTATGACCACCAGCTAAAAGCTTGGAAAGACTCGTGGTCCGCGAAGTTCTATGCGCTGTTTATGGAGATGGGTACAGGTAAATCCAAAGTGGCGATAGATACTATAGGTGCGCTGTATAAAGATAAAAAAATAACAGCGGCGTTAATCGTAGCCCCAAAAGGCGTGTATGACAACTGGGTTAAAGGCGAGATACCTACGCACCTGCCAGACGACATCAATCGCATGGTCGTGCGCTGGACACCATCTACATCCAAAAAGTTTCAGGATGAGATGAAAGCTTTGGTGTATGAACCTTTCGACGGTCTTAAAATATTTGTAATGAATATCGAAGCTTTGTCCACCCCGCGTGGCACCAAAGCCGCTTACATGTTCTTAGTTAAAAACTGCGCGAACATCATGGTGGTGGACGAAAGCACTACCATTAAAAACCGTAAGGCTTCACGCACAAAGAATGTGATGATGTTGGCTAAGGACGCAAAGTATCGGCGTATCCTAACAGGCTCTCCCGTAACAAAGTCACCTATGGACTTGTTTAGTCAGTGTATCTTCTTGTCAGAAGAAGCACTGGGTTTTAACAGTTATTATGCTTTTCAAAACCGTTATGCTGTTGTGCAAAAGCGCACTATGGGCAACAGGGCCTTTCAAGAGATTGTATCTTATCGCAGGTTAGATGAACTAAACGAGAAGTTAGATTACTTCAGTAACCGCATACTAAAGGAAGAATGTCTGGATCTGCCGGACAAGGTCTACACTAAACGTGAAGTGCCGCTAACACCAGAGCAAGAAAAGCTGTATATTCAGATGAAAAAGTTAGCTCTGGCTCAGTTAGACAACGGCGAGTTGTCCACAACTGCCAGTGTGCTGACACAGATTATGCGATTACAGCAGATCTGTTGTGGTCACATTACGGATGATGACGGCAACATTGTTCAGGTGGCTAACAACCGTTCTAAAGAATTACTTGATATTTGTGATGAAGTTCAGGGAAAAGCAATCATTTGGGCGACCTATACACAGGACATTCAACAGATAGCTTCTGCCCTGCGCGACCGCTTTGGGCCCGAAGCGGTCGCAACCTATTTTGGTGAAACACACCAAGATGACCGGCAAGATACAGTGTCAAAGTTCCAAGACAAGGACAGTGAGCTACGTTTCTTTGTCGGCCAGCCGCGGACAGGTGGATACGGTATCACACTTACAGCCGCTAACACTGTTATATACTACAGTAACAGCTATGACTTAGAGATACGACTACAATCTGAGGATCGTGCTCATCGAATTAGTCAAAGCAACAAAGTAACATATGTTGATATCGTTACACCAAAAACTATTGACGAAAAGATACTGAAAGCTTTGCGCGGTAAAATTGATTTAGCCGGTCAGGTGCTTGGAGAACAGGCGAGAGATTGGTTGATTTAGCGTTTAAATAAACTGCCAATGCCGGATGTGACCACACCACCGTTTTTAAATCTTTGATTAAATTGAAGACCAACAGAATCAAGACTTAGTTGTGGCGTTATAGACGCCCCCGTACCAAGATCATAAGTAAGCGGGTTTGCAAACTGTTGAGGAGGTGGCGGGCTGTACGTGTTTACATTCGGGCTCATACCAGCGGTCATATCTGAATAACTTGCTAACGAAGGTAACGAGGGCAGTGAAGGAGCAACCGTTGTAAAAGACACCGGTTCAAATGTTGTAGGCATTTGAGGCTCACCAATACCGAGACCTGATTGAAAATTAGTAGGCGTTGTAGGCTCACCAATGCCAAGGCCCGGTTGAAAAGTTGTAGGCGCGTTTTGCGGCGGGGCAGGCAAGTCTCGCGGAGCAATGTTTTGTATAGACCGCTGATCTTCGAGGCTAAACCTATTGTTTTTTTGTAAAGAATCCTGAGCAGCGCGATTAACCATATCTAAAGTGCGCTGCCTGTTCATCTGATCAATTATATTGGATGAAGGCCTAGAGGGTGGGGCGTCGGGAATATTTACTTTTGTTTCACCACTTATTTTGCCGCCTCTAAACTTAGTTCCTTCTGGCTCCGAAGAAGCACCTCCGCCTCCACTGCCGCCGCCATCACCGCCAAAGCAATAGAACTTTGCTTCAAACTCATTAAGGTAGTCAAAATCTTGGTTTAGGCCGTCCGACCAACGCTTCTTACACAGCACAGCAATATCTCCTTACTTCAAGTTCAGACTGCACTCCTGTTGCATAGCCCAATCTTTTGCCCATGGCCTGTCGAATAAAGTTTGCACCATCAAACGGATAACTTTCAAGATACCGCTCAGTCAAAGTTTTTTGAGCAAAGCGACCAACTTTTAACGCGTTGTTATATGGTGCTATAAAATCTATTACGTATAGCATACCATTTCTTGGCCCGTTGTCCCAAACCTGTGGTGTTAGTTTTAAAGACCCGTCTTTGTACCCTGCCTCCTGTTCCTTGTTCAGAAACGCATACGAAAAAAGACCCGTGGGCCGTGTGTCGTCTTTCATCACAAGGAGTCTGTCATTTTTAATCGCAGGCAGAACCAGCCGCTCCAGATCGGCAACGTACCAGTCACGGTGCATATCGGATTTCAACATCAGTTCTAGTACGTCGTTTATCATGCTTGCAGGCTTCCTATCCCACGCACCAGATCGGCATCTTCTGGGAACATGGCTGCGAACCGCGCACGGTCAACCGGACCCGAAGGTGCGGGCGGCGGGGGTGCCGACGCAAGGGTGGTTGTGGGTTGTGCCACCGGTTGCGCCGGAACTGGAGGTTGTAAAAAAGACTGTTGTGAGGTTTGAGGAACTGTTGACCGCAAAGTTCCCGGTAGCGGCTGATCGCCTCCACCCTCTTCTTCGTTAAGTTCTTGAACACCCAGAGGGATGCCTCGTGTTCCAACGGGAACTGGAATGGAGATGCCTATTGTGCCAAGCTTGTCTAATATAGCGTTTACAATGCCAGCCTTTTCAGCAGGTGATCTTGGTGTACGCAAAGACAGAGCTAATAATTCAGGATCTAACAAGATAGCTTCTAGGGCATCATATTCTTGCAGAGCCGGGATTTCTTGTGTCAACTGACGTAAGTAACGCGAACCAGCTTCGGCTTCAATTAAACCTGCACCTGAAGCGCGACCTCCGGGAAGTAAACGACCGACACTTGTGCCAACGCGAGAACCAAGAATACGTGTGTACATATCTAACAAAGCGGGTGTTTCCTCACTAATTATAGCTTTAGAAACATCCTGTTTTGTTTCTGCCCTAATAATTCTAGCTAACCCTGTTCGCAGACCGTTCATTTCCTGTTCTGACATGATGTTGTTTTTTATCATAATGTCAGACAAAGTCGGTGTTCCGCGAGCCGCGTTTGGAATAGGGTCAAACAGCATATCGTAAGCACCCTTGGCGTTGAAATCACCCTGACTAAACTTGCCACCTTTAGAGAATGCTAAACCAAGAAAAACATGACGAGCACCAGCAAGTGCCTCGTCTACTGGAATAGCCCTTGCGGCCTGTGGTAAACCTCTAGTTGCAGAAATATAAGACCGTTTACTTATGTTCCTTAAATTTTCGGCTTTGGAAGAGGCTTTTAGAACTTTTAAAAGACCGTCTAATTCTTTAACCGGTTGATCCGAATTTAAAGCTTTTAAAATTGCGTTTTCTGGATTTTCGGCACCTATTAATTTTGAAAAAGCCTTTTGTTCATTTACACGTGTTTGTAAACGCTCAGTTGTTCCCTTAACGCGTTGTAAGAAAGTAGCTGCGTCTCCCGCTTCGTCCATCATCTGACCCAGCTCTGGAAAGATTTCAAAGATTTGCGGGTTTTTAGCACGGAACTGTTCCATAGCTTGTTGTTGTGCAACTGCTATGGACTCTGGTGTGCGGACTAAAGAGCGAGCTTCAATCGGGGCCTCAAGATCTCTAAGAGTAACTTTAAGCACATCCAATAAAACCTGATCGGTTGAGGTTATAGCACCCTTAACCTCCTCTTCGGTCACCACTTCAAACCCGGTTTGCTTTGCGTATCGTTTTACTTCGTCTCCTAATTTATGTATTTGATTAATTTTTAACGCAGTAGCGTCTGGTGTTCCGGACATGAGCTTATCCCTAAGCAAAGAATCATCAATGATGTCTTTGCCCCTGCCGTTTTGAGCTAAAATTTCTCCACCAAAAGCTCTTTTTAAAAACTGATTGTAAGCGTAAGAGATATCTCTGGCCGCATCATAGGCAGGGTTTCCTACGGGACCATTACCCAAATCCTCCAGAACTGCTTCTGCAAGGTTGTTTGCAACGCGTCGTACATTTGGACTTGCCTCACCATCTCTAGCTAAAGCTCTTGCTTCTGAATACAAAGTAGTAAGGTTACGATTTGTAATTGGTTCTGTTACCACACCGGTTGCTGCTGCGCCCTGTTCTGCGGATAGCTGTGCAACTAGAGATTCACGTTTTAAACGTATTAAGTTAGCCACGGGATCGTTTCTGTTTTTCCGACCACCATATCTTTGCTCAAGAACGCCAAGAGCGTTAATGTTTGCCTCTGTAGGCTCTATATCGCCTATACCGATGTCCCCTGTTCTTGGGTTTTCTAAATCATCGGCATGAGCTCTTAAAAGAGTAGCGTCATCTTGAGAATCTTGTGCATCTGCTAATAATCTTTTACCTTGCTCACCGCCCGGATCTTGAGCTGCAATATTTCTATAATTTTCAGCTATTTCATCTGCTGTTTTTGCGGCACTACGGACTTCATCCGCGTTGTTCATGTTTAACCCACCGCGACCTTTTTCAGAGGCTGTTAACCTTGTTTGATATTGGTTGCGAGCATTTTGTGAAACACTGCCACTAATTTCATCTACACGAGAAGGAACGGGCCCTGTCAGCCCCGCCTCATTTAAAATACGTATGAAGCTGTTACGCGGAGCGGTTCCTAAAGCAAATTCAAAAGTTTCATTAAATTTAGCCACTGCTGGTAGTGTGGAAGAACCCAACGTATCTGTCGCGTCTAAACCAAGTTGTTTTTTTAAATTAATAACTTGGGCATTAATTCTTCTCAACGCGGGGTTAGCCATCACAGTGTCTTTACCCAGATCGTCTAACTCTCCAACCGTAGCGTCAAATTCTTCAATAAAGTTAGGAACGGCGTTCTCGACAAACTCACCGGTCTCTTCGTCTTTACGGTAGAACTTTGTAAAAGGTTGATTTGGATTAATTTTATCCCAAGCACTTGCTTCTAACTTACGAAACAACCCTTGTTGGGTTTTAATAACATTGTTTAAACGCTGACCTAAAATTCGGCTGGCCTCAGCTCCGCCCTCTGGATATATCTTCTCTACTGCCTTAATAGTTTGGTTAACAGCCTTTTCCATCCGCATATTAATAAGCATAGCGATACGGTCCTGCATCATCTGTCCTGCAAGACGTACAAGTTCTGGATCACCAGTTCCGCGGAGCGCGAACATTGTGCCGCGCTGCATTTCCATACTTTTTAGAAAGTTAAGATCACGATCAGTGCCCAGCGTTGGGCCACCGCGGTCAAGGACCAACTGCTCAAGCCGGTTTAACGCCATAAACTCTTCGTCAAGGAATTGAGCTGAGAAGATAGGTGTTTTACCTTCACCCGGTTGCGGTTGAAAATCAGGCTTCAACTCATAACCAACAATTTTATTATCTTTGTAAACCGGGTCAACTAGCTTTTCTTCTAAAGCTTTTAACAAAGCATCTGGGTCTTCTCTGTTGTCTTCAAAAGCTTGAAACAGGTCTTCTCTGGCACGGTTTTGAGCCTTGGCCCGTGTGCCGAAAATATCTAAAGGTTTTCCTAAAGCTTTGTTTTCCCGAAGCCGACCAAAATAGTTTTTACCGGCGTTATAAATATTTGGAGCAAACCTAAGAATGGTAACGGACGGAGCTAAGCTACCAATAACTTCCGCGCCTAACCGCGGACCTTCTGCTCTAGGGCCAGCCTGTTCTCCCACGATGTCAACAGCGACACCGGTTGCTGGAACCGCAGTAGCTTCCAGAGCTGTAACGCCGGTCTTTTGAACAGGAGTCAACGAGCGGAAAGCTTGACCACCACCAACTAGAGCTTTCTCTGCAAAATCTACTGTTGCGATTGTGCCGCGAGTAAATTTTCCCGGACGGTTGAGCTGTTTCGTTGCAAGCTTTGCAGCTTCTTTTAATGTAATATCTTCGCCTGCTTCTTTAGCCTGACGAAATATTTGATCACGTAAGAAGGTAAACTGACGATTAGTCGGCATACCTGAAATATTTCCGGACAAGTAGCGCGTGACCAAGGGGTTTGCCATATCATCCGCGGATAACACGGTAACCTGATTAGCTAGGGGCAGTTTTCTTAAACTTTCTATTGTATTAAGGGAAGCCCTTGGTGCCAACCACGGCATAGAAATAAATGGTGCAACACTGCCTGCGGACTCAAAGGCGCGTAAGTAAGACTCAGCTTTTGGAGTAAGCGGAATGTCAGTCAAATCACCAAACAAGGCGTCCGAGGCGGGCTTACCAACAAACAGGTCAGATAGTCCAGAACCTGTAATAAAGCCGCCAAATCCAGCAACCGGTTTAGACAGAACACCCAAAGGTTTAAGTCTTTTAGGGACGGGGAGATCAACAAACGCAGGAGCTGCTTTAGCCGCAGTTTTTGCTCCGGCTATGCCCCCGGCTAGAGATATTGTGCCTCTGGAGAGACCTTTAAGAAACATATCTGTTTCAGTTGGAACGCCCTCATCTCCTGTGCCTTTGAGAGATGTAAACAAGCGCAAGATTTGGTCATTGGTTAGCCCAGAACCTCTTGCATCCGGCGGCAACGGAACCATGTCAAGTATTGGAGCTTGGCCCAGCATCAAATCAGTGTAGTCTGCCATACCTCGATACTGAGGCATTTTATTGATCATAGAGGCTGTGGCTTTAGCAAGAGCCTCTTCTGCGTCCCCGCCATGCCTGTCGTAGACAAATTTTAGCTCGTCCTGAGTATAATCTATAATTTTATACGGGTTATTCTCAGAAAAAACGGAAACCGGTTGATCTTGAGTGGTGTTATCTTCTGCCATTTATTCCACCGTACCTGTCCGTTGACTTCTCATAGCCTCTAGCTCTGAAATGGTGTCGTCAAACTGTGTGTCAGTTACAAAGCTAACTGGTATAGTTTCTAACATTGTTAAAACACCTTCGATAGCATAGTTTTGCTGTTCAGCTTGTTGACGAATAGAAGCGTTTGAAGAACGAGATAGTGCATCAAGGTTGTTTTTATACTCTTGTTGCATTAGACGTTTTAAACCAACCAGCTTACGAACGGCATTTTCTGGGTTGGTTAAGAAGAAATCAGTGCTAGGGAATAAGTTTGCTAAACGCTGTTGTTCAGCTTCTGCAAACCGTGGGCTATTAGCTAAAGCTACACGACCAAGAACATTTACAGCGTCAATGAAGTTACCTGCTTCCACCTCATCGGCAGCTACATTTCTTAATGCAGGAACAAGGGCACCACCCACCTCGCTGAAGGCTTGCTTAAGTTTAGAATAAAAACCAACACCCTTACGCGCTGCGGATAAAGCATCAAAGGTACGGCGAGCAGTATTACGACCCCCTGATACGCCAAGGATGTTATCAGAACTACTAATTTGATTAGCTAGTGTAGAGTCTCCTATTTCTTGATTAAGAACTCGCAATTTATCTGCCGCCGCGGCTTGAGAACTTGCCAACCTAGAAGTTTCAAACGCTTTGTCCTTGCTAACGATAACCGCACCCTCATAGGTTTCAGTGGATAGGTCAATCGGGTCGCCTTTAACATCAAATAAAGTTTCACCAACCTTTTTAACAAGAATATTTTTACCGTCAGCTAAGATCATGTTTTCAAACGTGCCCTTATCTGGAGTGCGTTCACCAAAAATTGCAGTAGTCTTGTCATCTTTAATCTCAACCAGTTGACCTTTAACTACGCGAATATCACGTTTTTTATCACCGTAGATAACTTTGACATCGTTTGGATCAGTAATGTCGATGACCTCACCGTCAACAGTAAGCGTTTTACGATCAGGCTCGCCATAGATAACTGTGGGGTTTTTTGGATTGGTGATATCTATGACCTCACCGTCAACGGTTGTGGTTTTAACATCTTTATCACCAAAGATGACTGTAGGTTTCTTCGGATTTGTAATGTCAATAATCTGACCTTTAACGGTTGTAGTTTTAACATCCTTATCACCAAAGATGACTGTAGGTTTCTTCGGATTTGTAATGTCAATGATCTGACCTTTAACGGTTGTAGTTTTAACATCCTTATCACCAAAGATGACTTTGGGGTCAGTCATGTTTGTAATGTCGATAACTTGACCCTTGATGGTTACCGTGTTTGGTTTCTCTGGACCTCCTGTAGATAACCTAGACCCCGGATTTTCGTCTCTCATCTTCTTTGCCGCAGCATAATCGTCATCATTATTAATATCAAATTGACCCAAGACTTTTGTGCCAGTCTTATCTAAAAGAACCATAGGCTTTCTATCTTTGTCCTTCTTCTTAGCCTCTGCAAGCGCAAGTGCATCTTCTTGAGCAACCTCTGCGGCAAGTTTAGTTTCAGCGGATTGAAGAGCGGCAAGGTCCATGGTGCGACCTTCTTTTTTCAAGTCTCTTTCAAATTCACGTTGCGCCTGTGCCCGCGCACCGATAGTTTGCGGTAGTTGAGTTGCCGCCGCGGCTGCCGCAAGGCGTTCTGCCGCACTCATACCTGCACGTTCACCGGGAATACCACCGGCAAAAGTCAACGCAGTCTGTGCAATATCAAACAGCATTTGTGACTGAGTTAAGTTCTTCTGCTCTTCAAGGTCCGCGGCGCGTGATTCTGGGTCACCCAACCCGTATTCACGATATAGTTCGCGCTGACCCTCTACCAACTCACGAAGCCGTGTTCCGTCACCACGTTTAGGGATAATTGGTGCTCCTGCTGCGGTAGCTTCAGCCATACGAATAGCCTCTAAAACTCCGGCTTGACCCGAACGCAAAGTTCCGGGTAAAGCTACCTCTCCAGCTTTTGCATAGTATTGAACCGGCTGGTTGTCTCCGCGGCGGACCAGCCCGCCATCTTTAAAATTTACGGGAGGTGCCCCCTCCATGGGCATAGGTTCAGGTGGAGCAACTGTGGACATTATGCCCTGTGCCATCGCACCCTCTACCGGAGCAGACATTTCTTGTTGAGCGAGCTCACCGATCCCTTGATCGACAGAGGCCGCCATGACCATGGCAGGCTGAACAAGGGTAAGAACAGACTCTGGAGTAGCTCTTGCGTCCTCCTCACCCACTACACCGGCCAGTTCAGCATACCTCTGTTCGATCGTAGCATCGTCTCCACGTATGGAGTTCATTACATCTTCATAATCTTCAGCGTTATCTAAATCACCAACTTGTTCAGAAGCTGCTCCTAAAACAGTGCTCAAAACCTGTGGGTCAAGGGCCTGTCCTTCTTCTTGAGGCATAGCAGCGGGAGCATCCATCGGCATCGGCATAGCAGCGGGAGCATCCATCGGCATCATACCAGCAATACCGCCCTCTTGCTTGAACTCTACGCCGCGACCTTTCAGGATATCGGCTTGTGTGATTTTGCCGTCAGGAGGCCCTCCGCCCGGTCCAGTCAAATCAGGAAAAGCAGCTCCGCCTTTGGCAAACATTTGCCGAGCTAGTACACTTCTGTTCATCCGAATAACCCCGCTTTCTGTGCGCCTGCTGCGGCTGATAGTCCAGCAATACCTAGTCCAAGAAACTGCTGAGCTGGTGATACGTTAGGCGCGGTGGCCGAAGCAATGGTTTGCTGCGACGTTGGTGCCCCTTTGTAAATATCTGATAAAAATCCGTAACGCTGATATGGCTCATATAGCTGAGCAAGATCACTTTGACGTTTAGCTTCTAGTTCAGCCTGCTGCTGTGCCTGCTGACGTTGACCAAGATCAAACAAGAACCCTTGCTGCCTTTGGCCTGCTTGTTGTGTCAATTCACCAAGGCTTGCTTGCCTAAGACCGAGTGTGCCAAGGGCTTCTGCCTGAGCCTGTTGAGCCTTCTGTGCCTGCAAAAAGTTTTGCGCTTGCGCTTGCGCTAAGGCTGATGCACGATTTCTACCTATTTCTGCTTGCTGTATTGCGGCCCGTGATCCACCAAAAGCAGATGGTCCACCGGGCTGCCCTACAGCACCAAGTCCTGCTTGTGTTGCTTGAATATCATAAGCTCTGTTTATTTCATCTTGAACAGCCTGTTGAAAGGGGTTCATAAACTGAGCAATACCACTAGGGTCTAAAGTTCTTTGAGCATCTCCTAGAGTATAACCCGCTTGTTGAATATAAGGTTTATAATCACCAATTCCGCCCTGAGCCTCTGCTATTGCGTCCTGCTGTAACTGACTCATTCCAGCTATTTGTTGAGTAGGCAGCGTAATTGGCTGGTCAGCTAATGCTTTTGCAGATTTTAAAAGCCCTAGTTTATAGGCTTCAATCTCCGGATCTTCTCTAATTATTTGAATTTGGGTATCTGTTGCCATTATGCCATTGCCTTTCCACGAGACTCAAGGTTACGCATCATGTCATACATACGATTTATGCCCTTTTCGTTGTTCCCGTCACCCATGCCCTTCACAGCATCAGTGGTCATAACAAACTCACCGGGCATCAACATGGCTCTAACGCTGTCCTCTCCGGGTGTTCCCTCATTTGGCATAATGCCACCGGTGCGTCTTGGGAATATTTCGCCACCATCCGCAGCGAACTGTGTACCTAACATTGGACGCACAAACGGATTGATGAATGGGTTTTGGAGATACCCTGATGTATAATCAGTGGCCACTTTTACATCACCTGAAGCTCCGGTTGGTGTTTCTCCCGGTAGTTCGTATTCAGGACCAGTTTTAATCGGGGGTCGTATATCATCAATATTTAAACTTTCTTGCTCAGGCTTACTAAAGAAACCGCCTGCTGCGGCTCCCGCTCCAGCAAGAGCTAAAGAAGGTCCAAACTTACGAATAAGACCGGGAGATAGTTCTTTTGTCGCCGCCGCGATCGCGTCAGAACTAGCTAACTCTAATCCCGCTTGTTTTGCAGCCGCCATTTTCTCCCCAGCCAACTTATAAATGGCCTCATCGGAGGGGGTGCCGCCAGTCAAGAAGTCCACAGCGGTGTCAAACTTACCGGTTAGATTTTCAAACATACCGGGTTCTGTTTTTGGATCTAACACAACGCGGTTCATGTTAACACCAAATTTTTCGGGATCGTAGACACTGGCGTCAGTGCCCTGAGCGGCAGGTATATCAAAAATTTCTACCTCCGGACCAGAAACTGCCGTTGCAGCGTCAGAAGTTGAAGAAATATCTGTTCCTGCGGTGGCTTTTGCTAACTGTTCTCCCGCGGTTACTGATTCATAACCAGATTGACCAAACTGACCCGTGGC
>Ga0209645_1000704_pt1 | contig 17179 bp, 10 predicted proteins | sample ETNvirenome_6_30_FD_184070 | JGI IMG/M metagenome (GOLD analysis project Ga0209645, IMG submission 184070) | Marine viral communities from the Pacific Ocean - ETNP_6_30 (SPAdes) (version 2) | ecosystem: Environmental > Aquatic > Marine > Oceanic | place: Pacific Ocean | collected 2013-06-19
GAACCAGAATTTATGAAAAACAGAGGCGGGGTAATATCCATGAAAAAGGGTGGAGTAGCAAAACAAATGGAAATGTTTGAGCCAGTAGAACGTGGCTTTGACAGAGGTGGCATGGGTTTACGAAAAGTCGAAACTGGAGAAGTGTTTGATTTTAACGCCATAGCGAATGACTATAACCAATCTATTGGAAAAGATATAATGACTGGACAAGAAATGATGGCTCTCTTCGATGCTTTTCTTGATATGAAAACTGCTGCAAAAGCCTCTGGCTACAATGAAGGTGGTCTTGCAGAAGAAGGCGGTTCTGTAGATCCTGTATCTGGTAACAGTGTGCCACCCGGCTCTACCAAAGAAGAAGTACGTGATGACATTCCTGCACAACTAAGTGAAGGCGAGTTTGTGTTTCCTGCAGATGTAGTGCGTTATATTGGTCTTGAAAAACTTATGATGATGCGTCAAGAAGCCAAAATGGGCTTGGCAGCTATGGAAGCTATGGGGCAGATGGGCAACAGTGAAGAAGCTATAATGCCAGATAATTTGCCATTTGATATGTATGATCTTGACATTGAAGAGGATAACGAGTATAATATGGCTCAAGGCGGTGTGGTTAAAATGCAGCAAGGTGGCACAAACTATACGCCGCCAACAACAGGTGGATATACTCCACCACCGCCAGTGACTACAGGTTTTTCAGGTCCACAGCCTGTACAACCGTTTCAATCAGGACAAACTCAGTTTCAAGTAGCTGGTGCTGCAGAGGGTGCAGTCACACCTAAAACTGCTATAGATCCAGTTGTTCCTACGTTTAGTGACTTTATAGGTCAAAACATTCCGGGTGTAGATTTTACAATGGTAACATTCTATGATGAAAATGGTCAGGCTAAAGTTCTTAAAAAGTTTCCTGATGGTAGCTTTGAAGATCCAGCTAATCCGGGTACAAAAGTAAGTCCAACAGATATGGGGCTTACAGAAGAAGTAAAAACTGAAACTACTCCTACGCAGCAACGAGTAGAAACAACACAGGTAGTAGATAATACTGGAAGAGAAGAACCTGCTTCAACACAAACACAACTTGGTTGGGGTGGAAAACCTGATCCAAATAATCCCGGTTTAAAAGACCCAGACTCTATAACAATGGTTGACTTTTCTGTGCTAGACATGCCGTCCCAAATTCCGGGTGCGCCGGGGGTAGTTGCAGCAACTCTTTCAAATGCAAAAGAAGGCTATCCTTCTGATGCTAAACTTGGTATTTCTATAGATGGTGTTACAACTGTTATAAGCGGCACCGCATTTAATCAAGCTAAAAAAGATGGTTATATGGGAGGTTTATCTGACGGTATATTGTCACGTGCCACAGCAAACGCTGCTGTAGCAGGCCAATTAATAAGTAAATATGGTGTATCTAAAAATCCATATGGAAATAAAACTATGGAAGATTTTATTGAAGACGCTTCAAAGTCTACAAAAGGTGTAGAAGAACTTGCAGCGGCTTATGATATAGATTTAGAAACCATTGAAGAAACTGGGGGTTTCCTCGGTTTTGGTAAGTCTAAGCATAAAGGGGTATTAGATGCAATAGCAAAAGCTACAGGACAATCAAAAGAAGATATACAAAATAAACATGAAGCAAATGTTTATGGAGGCTCTGTAGCAGATGCGATAAAAGAAGATAATATAAGTAGAGGTCAAGGAAATGACGCTACAGGCTACATAGGCGGTGGGTATGAAGATATAAGCAGAATGGCGGATGCTAAAGATGCGATGGAAAATGCATTGTCTGATCCCAGTACTACTGCCGAAGAAAAAGCTGCAGCCTTTGAAGGTTTCTTGGGAACAGGGGATGAAGGTTAAACAAGCTGCGTGAGGGGCTTGTAAAACAACCTCACAATATGTTGGCTACCTAATCCCCCACCCCGGCGTGGCTACGGTTGGCCCCAACGAGGAGAAGTACAATGGCAGAACAAGCTATTATGGCTGAAGAAATGAAGCCAGAAAAAAAAGTTGCGTTTGCAAATCGTAAATACACTAACGAAGAAAAACGCAAGAAAGAAGAAGAAGAACTAGAACAAATGCTCAAGGAGCAAAAGGGTGAAGCAGAAGAACAGCCGGAAGAGCAAGAAGCTGAACCCGCAAACGCAGAAGAGAAAACATTTAAAAAGCGTTACTCTGATCTGCGTAGACACCAGCAACAACAGGCTGAAGAGTTAAAGAAGGAGATTGAAAACCTTAAATCTCAACTTAGCCAAGCTGCACAGAAAGAAATGAAGCTGCCTAAGTCTGACGAAGACATAGAAAAATGGGCAGAAGAATATCCAGATGTAGCAGCTATCGTTGAAACAATTGCTATGAAAAAGGCACGTGAGCAATCTACTGCCCTTGAAGAACGTATGAAAGCAATTGATGAGTTGCAGTCTAGTGCTTCAAAAGAAAAAGCTGAAGCAGAACTAATGCGTATACACCCTGACTTCGGTGAGATACGTGACAGTGACGAGTTCCATAACTGGGCAGAAGAACAGCCTAAGTGGGTACAAGATGCGCTGTATGACAATGACAATGATGCACGTTCTGCTGCTAGAGCCATTGACTTGTACAAAGCTGACATGGGTATTGGTAAAGAAAAACCTAAGTCAGACAAAGCTGCAGCTAAGTCTGTAAACACAAAGAACTCTCGTAGTAAGCCACAAGAAAATGAGGCAACTACATATCTTAAAGAGTCACAAGTACAGAAAATGTCTGCACAAGAATACGAAAAAAACTCTGACGAAATTATGGAAGCTATCCGTAGTGGTAAATTTATATACGATGTAAGTGGCTCTGCCAGATGAGCATCATATATAAACCAAAAAAAGACATGGAACTATTTGCTCCATTTGGTCCAACGATGGGATATTATCGTATGCCAGATGAGTTGGTTGAAAAACTAAATAGTAAAATGTCGGACAAACTTGGCGACTACTCTGATATGTTAGTTGGCAAAGTATCAGAAGAGTTAGCTTTTGACGATGAAATAAAACTAATCGCTCAAAAGGGTTTAGGTCAGTTTGTAGGAAAATATCAAAACTACACAGAGCATAGAAACTCTATGGGTGCTAAATCACTTGATACAGAAAATAATAACTACGCACTGCAAATAGTTTCAGGTTGGTTTGTACGTCAGTTTGAAAATGAATATAATCCATTACATATTCACACAGGTGCTAGATTATCTTGTGTGGGTTATTTAAAACTTCCTGATGGAATAGAGGAAGAATGGGAAGAAGACTACAAAGATCATCACCCATCTAATGGGCATATACAGTTTGCAAATGGCACAGCCTCTGGCTATACCTGCACAAACTTTATAGTAAAACCACAGGTAGGTGACTTTTATGTATTCCCGTCACAACTGTTTCACTGCGTATATCCTTTTTACACAAAGGGTGAGCGTAGGTCTTTCAGCATGAATATGAATTTTCTTGAAGTGCCGAAAGAAAAAAGTATTGACAAATAGTTATTTATGTATATAACTATAGTCAGAATAGTGTAACTTTATTGCGCAATATTGTTACACTGTTATCCGCAAACAACACAAGTCTTACGGTTTACCTGACGAGTGTGGCCCGTTGAATAGTGGGAAGGCCATCCTGCTAGAATACGCACCCAAACGAATCAGCCCCTGATTAGTCTGTTTAGTTTGCATCTGTGAAATGCTAAATTAGGAGATTTCAACATGGCATTTACTACTGCTAGTGGTTATGGTAATCTTCCTAACGGTAATTTTTCTCCCGTAATTTACTCCAAACAGGTGCAACTTGCTTTCCGCAAGGCCGCTGTTTGTGAGGCAATCACCAATAACGACTACTTTGGTGAGATTGCACAAATGGGGGATTCCGTTAAGATTATCAAGGAACCCGAAATCACCGTTAAGGCATATGCCCGTGGTACTACTATCACGCCGCAAGACCTTGACGATGAAGATTTCAACCTAACGATTGACAAAGCTAACTACTTTGCTTTCAAGGTTGATGACATTGAAGAGGCGCACTCACACGTTAACTTCCAATCTTTGGCAAGTGATCGTGCTGCGTATCGCCTTGCTGACCAGTTTGACCAAGACGTTCTTGGCTACTTGTCAGGCTTCAAGCAATCTGCTCTCCATAGCAATGCTGACACAGCTAATGACGTTGTTAACGGTTCAAAAGCTGTAAGCACTGCTGGTTCAGACGAACTGCTTGCAAGCATGAAGCTAGATGGAAGTGACTTTAACGCTGGTACAGGTGGACAGTCAATTGCTCTAACCCCACGTGTGGGTGGTGCAACTGCTTCTCCAACCACTGCTGGTGAAGCTAATCCGCTTTCATTGATTGCTCGTATGGGCCGTAAATTAGATCAGCAAAATGTTGATACTAATGGTCGTTGGTTGGTTATTGACCCTGTTTTTGCAGAGTTGCTAAAAGACGAAGATTCACGTTTGTTTAACGCTGACTTCGGCGGTGGCGGTTTGCAAAATGGTCAAATTGCCGGAACCATTCATGGGTTCACAATCCACGTTTCAAACAACCTGCCATCAGTTGGTACTGGTCCTGCTACAGAAGCAGCGTCTAATGCTACTAACTACGGCGTGATTGTTGCAGGTCACTCTTCTGCTGTTGCAACTGCAGAGCAGATTAACAAGACCGAAACTTATCGTGACCCAGATAGCTTCGCCGATATTGTTCGGGGAATGCATTTGTATGGTCGCAAGATTCTCCGTCCAGAGGCTCTTGTTAACGCCATTTATAACGTACGCTAAAGGGAGATTGAATTATGGCACTAGGTGATAATACTACTTCCGTAGCACGTGGAAACACAGCACGTGGGCGACAGCCTTATCTGATTTCAGCAGAGTTAAATTTTGAAACTGCTGCTAGTGATAAAGGCACTGCTCTTGCTGCTAATGACGTTATTCCGGGTTTGACCATTCCAGCTAATACACTTATTATGTGTGCTGGTCTTGAAGTTACTGCAGCACATGCTGGTACTTCAACCGACACAGATTTTGACTTCGGTATTACTGGCGGTGACTTGGATAACTTTGTTGATGGTTTCGACTTTGACGGAGCATCAGTAGGTGACTACGCTTTTAAGGCAGGTCAAACTCCTGTTCTTATCGGTGGCACTTCTGACACCATTGACATCGAAATCCAAGCAATGACAGGTACAACAACGGGTGGTAAAGTCCGTATGTTTGCTGTCTGCATGGATGTAGATGATCCGGGCGATTTGGTTGCTAACGAAGTTAGCCGTGACCAAGCCTAACTAAATATGTGACGGGGCGGGGCAACCTGCCCCCTCGCTTTGTTTAAGGAAACGTAAATGGCTACAACATTTTTACAATTAGTTAATCAAGTAAATCGGCGTTTGAATGAAGTTGAACTAACTTCTACAAACTTTGCGAGTGCAACAGGTTTTTATGCACATGCAAAGGACGCAGTTAACGCATCTATTAGATATATAAATCAATCTGAATTTGAGTGGCCTTTTAATCATAATACTCAAACAACTACATTAACGGCTAACACTAGCCGTTATTCTTTTCCTACTGACTGTAAAGTAATTAACTTTGATACTTTTAGAATTAAAGAAAGTAGTTCATTAGGTAATTCTACGACACGTATATTGCCTATGACTTACGAAGAATACCTAGATAAATTTGTGGCACAAGAATATAATAGCACTAGTTTTCAAGGTGTACCAACTCGTGTCATACACGCTCCTTCTCTTGAATTTATACTTACACCAGAACCAGACAAAGCATACATATTAGTGTTTGAGTACTTTAACTTTTCATCAGACTTGTCTGCACATGGTGACACAATAGTAATACCAGACAGATTTGCTCATGTGATTGTAGACGGTGCAATGCACTATGCATATCTGTTTAGAGGCAATACGCAAGATGCATTGGTAATGAAAGAAAAGTTTGATGAAGGCATTAAGTATATGCGTTCAATGTTGATTAATCGTACACGATATGTGCGTTCTTATATGATTCCGCAAAACACAGGTGGTGGTCTTAGGTACGGATATTCATCGGTAACATAGGGGTAATTTATGGCTGACGCATGGAAAACCTACGCCGTTGAGTTTCGTGGTGGACTTATAAGTAACCTCTCGCCTTTGCAGCAAGGTATCAACGCACCGGGTAGTGCAAGAATACTACGTAACTTTGAACCATCTGTTGAAGGTGGCTATCGTAGAATCGAGGGTTATGATAAGTATGACAGCGACTTAATACCACCATACGGTGCGCCAAAGGTACACGGTGCAAGTCAGAGTGGAACAAGTCTTGTAATAGCTAATATACATCAGACACCTGTAGCTGGAGATGTGTTATCATTTGCAGGTGGTGCGGTAGACGGTGCATCTCAATCAGGTACATCATTAACTGTAGATGGGTTAGATGTTGCGCCTTCTGCTAATGATAAGTTTACCATAGCAGGTGACTCTACAGTTTACACAGTTAGTAGTGCTACTGCTTTAGTAGGAACAGACTCTACTTTAACAATAACACCTACACTAGCTGCTACGCCTGCTGATGATGCGGTTCTTAGTTTTAGATATACAATAGCTGCAGGCGGTGTTTCTTTTGCGGCAGCAACAAACAGAGCAACATTAACATTATCACAAACGATGGTACATAATCCGTCAGACCAAGACGATGTTACGTTTGTTTCTACAACGCTAAACTATTTAGCACTTGGCGTTGCAAGCTGGGAAAGTTCAGCCATCATTGCAAAAAATGATGATATATTTAGATCAACAGGGGTAGGATTTACAAAAATAAATGTTCCTAACTATGGAACAGCTTTAGTAAATGGAGCAAGTCAAACAGGTTCATCCCTTGTTGTAGATGGTTTAACTTCAGCACCGCAAGCACAAGATCAATTTACAATTGCTGGTGTTGAAAAAATTTACACAGTAACAGCTACCGCAACCGTGTCTTCTGGTGGTGCTACTTTAAGTATTGACCCCGCACTTGCATCAAGCCCTGCTGACAATGCTGCATTAACATTTATATCTACGAGCAGAGAGGGTGCAAGTAGAACTAGATTTGCAAAGTATAACTTTAACGGTACACAAAAAATTGCATTGGTAGACGGGGCAAATGCTCCTGCAACATACGACACTAGCGTATTTACTGCATTAAATGATGCACCCGCAGATGTAAAAGGCGCATCGTTTATATCTAACTTTAAGAATGCTTTATTCTTTGGCAAAGGAACAATACTTAACTTTACTGCGCCGTATACTGACAATGATTTTTCTGTAGCAAATGGTGCAGGTTCTATAAATATAGGCTCACCAATTACGGGCTTGGAAGTATTTCGTGACCAACTAATTATCTTTACAGAAGTATCCATACAAAGATTAGTAGGTAACACCATAGCAGACTTTACGCTGCAACCAGTAACTAACGACATTGGTTGTATTGAAAGCGACACTATACAAGAAGTTGGTGGTGACGTTATGTTCTTAGCACCTGACGGTTTGCGTCTATTAAGTGCAACAGATAGAATAGGTGACTTTGGACTTGGTGTTGTATCAAAAGCTATACAGGATGATTTAGTTACACTTATTTCTGCTAATACAAATTTTGCAAGCTGCGTTATTAGAGAAAAATCACAATATAGATTGTTTGGCTATAACAACAATATTACACAAGAAAATGCTCAAGGCATTATTGCCACACAGTTTGCAGAGCAGGGTGGTGCAAATATGCAGTATGCAGAAACAAGAGGCATACGAGCATTTGTGGCAGACAGTAACTACCACTTAAATAATGAGGTTGTGCTGTTTGCGAATAACGATGGCTACCTATATCAAATGGAATCGGGTAGCGACTTTGATGGTACACCTATTACAATCTCATTTGCTACACCATTTATTCCAATTGAAGACCCACGAGTACGAAAAACTTTTTATAAGATATTTTTGTACACTGATCCGCAAGGAAGCGTGGCATTTGATTTAAGTTTAAAGCTAGACTTTGACGAAGCGGGTACTATACAACCAGCACCTATTAATATTCAAAACGTGCAAGGCACTGTAGGATTTTTTGGTTCGGGAATATTTGGTACGACTTCATATGGTGCAAAGCTAGTTAAGCTATTTGAAAGTCAAGTAGTTGGTTCTGGATTCGCAGTTTCATTTTTATTTGACTCAGCTACAGAAGCACCACCATTTTCTCTTGACGCATTAACAGTAGAATACGCCACTAACGCAAGAAGGTAAAACTATGGGAACAGGATATACCAGAAACGATACAGCTAATAACATTGCTGACGGTAACGTAATTAACGCTGCTGACTTTGATGGCGAATACGATGCCATTGAGTCAGCCTTTAATGCTACCAGTGGACACACACATGATGGCACGGCAGGTGAAGGTGCGCCTGTTAGTGTGCTTGGTCCGGTGCAAGATTTTGTAGCTAGTTCAACAGAAGTAAAACCAAAGACTGATAACACCTTAGATATAGGTACATCTGCACTACAGTTTAAAGATATGTATCTTAATGGTAAAGCATATATTGACGGTCTTGGTGAAACTTTATTAGTTGATACAGACAAAGCCATACAGTTTAGAGATAGTGCATTAAGTATAAACTCTAGCACAGATGGGCAGTTAGATATTGATGCAGATACAGAAGTAGAAATAACAACTGCCTTAGTGGAAATATCTGCTGATGCAACTGTTGGGGATGATTTAACACTAAAGTCTGATGCTGCAGTTCTTGGATTTGGGGCAGACACAGATGTAACTCTGACTCACGTTGCAGATACAGGCTTGCTACTTAACGATGCAATGGTAGTTCAGTTCCGTGACAACGCAATTAATATTGGTTCTCCGGCTGATGGTGATTTGGATATTAACGCTGATTCTGAAATTGAGTTAAACTCAACCCTAATTGACATTAATGGTAACGTAGAAATTAGTGGCACTGCAGCAATAACTGGAATTGCAACCTTTACTGATGATATAATAATAGGTGATGGAAAAACTATTGGTTCCACAAGCGATGTTGATGCAATTACAATTGCCGCTAATGGACAGCTTACTCTTACACAACAGTTGAATGGTGCAGCAGGAACATTTAGTGGCATTCTAAAAACTGATGATACGACTGATGCAACAAGCACAACTGATGGTTCACTTCAAACTGACGGTGGTTTGTCTGTTGTTAAAGACGCTGTATTTGGCGATGATATTAAATTGTTGTCAGATAGTGCCATATTATCTCTTGGCGCAGATAGCGAAGTGACGCTTACACACGAACACAACGCAGGTATACAAGCAAAAGCTGCAAACGGTTTTAACCTTAATCTACAAACAGGACACACTTCCGTTGAAGCTGCAGATGTAATAGGTAAGATTACATTTAATGCACCCAACGAGGCAGCAGGAACAGATGCTTTATTGGATGGTGCAGCTATTGAAGCACTAGCAGAAGCTACATTTTCATCCAGTGTTAACTCAACGGCACTTGTATTTAAAACAAATACATCAGACGCTGCGGTAGAACGTATGCGTATTAAGTCGGACGGTGTAATACAGCTAGGTGGTTCAGGTGCAAATGTTACAGTAACTACAAACGGCACTGGTGACTTAACTATAAATACAAACAGTGGTACAAACTCTGGTGTAATTACTATAGCTGACGGGTCTAATGGTAACATTGCTATTACACCTGATGGCACAGGTGAAGTTGATATATCAAAAGTTGATATTGATGGCGGTGCTATTGATGGTGCAATAATCGGTGCAAACTCTGCTGCTGCTGGTACGTTTACTTCAGTTGTAGTTGACAATATTACAATAGACGGTAACTCAATTACATCCACTGACACTAATGGTAACATTGCGTTAACACCAGACGGAACAGGAGATGTGCAGTTAGATGCTGACACGGTTCGTGTTGGTGATAGCAATGCTAACGCAACTATTACAACCAACGGCACGGGCGACCTAATATTAAATACAAATGCAGGAACAAACTCTGGAAGTATAACGATAGCTGATGCTGCTAATGGGACAATAACAGTTGCACCTAATGGTACAGGCAATGTAGTTATAGGCAACCTTACATTTGATGCAGACGCAACTAAAACTGACAATCATGTCTTGACATATGATAGCAGTGGTGATACAATACAGCTTGAAGCTATTCCGGCACCATCTATCGGCGGTAACTTAGCTAGTGCTTTAACTACTAATGGCAATAACATTGAGTTAGGTGACAGTGGTGGAGCGACAGATGACCGCATACGATTTGGTGACGGTGATGACATATCAATATACTGGGATGGTACAGACGGACATATTACTGCTCTTGGCACACTAAACATTGATGGTGCTGATGGTCACGAGATGGCAAAATTTGTCGATGGTGGTGCTGTAGAATTATATCACAACGATACTAAAAGATTTGAAACTGTTGCAGCAGGTGTGCAGGTAACAGGAAGAGCAACAAGTGCTAGTATAACTGCAGAGAATGATGGTAGCTTTGATTTATCAGCCAATAACAATTTTAGTTGCACAACTGCGGGTAATACAGAATTAACTTTTTCAAATATTGCAGCAGGTCAATCTGGTAACATAAAATTAGTTGTTGGTTCTGGACATGCTATAACTGCTAACGCTGTAGTTGCAATTAATTCTTCCGCTTTAACAGCATTAAATACGGCAGGAACATATAATCTTTCATACTATGCTGTAGGCACATCAGGAACATCTGATGTTTTAGTATCTGTGTCTGGCGCATTAACCTCTCAAGGAGCATAAATGAGTCTTATTCAAGGAACAGGTGGTGGACTAGGCGGTGCAGGTGCGCCGGGTGGCTCATTAGCTGGTGGTGCTGTATTTAGTCACACTATTAGTCAGTCCCTTAAACTAGATGACTCATCTGGTGGACACCTCACAATATCTTCTGCATCTCCGACAGCAACTAACAGAAAAAAAGTTGCAATAAGTTGTTGGGTAAAACGATCAACAATTGGAACAGAGGTCAATACTGTATTTTGGGCAAGTGCTGCTGGGCTTATGCTCCAATTTTTTGCGGATAATACTATTTACATTTATGATAATAATGCTGGTGGGTGGCAGTCTACTGTTACTGATGGTGGGCGTCTTTTTAGGGATACGAGTGCATGGTATCACCTCGCCTTGATCATTGACACCACAAAAGATAGTGCGTCCGAAAGAGCAAAATTTTACATCAATGGTCGGCTACAGACTTTAAACAGTTACCCCGGAGCAGACACTCAAATAACTTGGCATACAGGAAGCACCATGAAAATTGGTAATCCTAATGATACAACTGATCTGGCTGGATATATAGCTGAATTTATTTCTATTGATGGTCAAGATGTTTTAATTAGTGATTTCGGAGAAACTGTAGGTGGAGTTTGGACTCCAAAAGATGTATCAGGTCTAACACTGGGCAACGCAGGGTTCTATCTTAAATTTGACGATAATTCAGATATTGGCAATGATTCAGGTTCAAACAATATTGATTTTACTGCAAGTAACCTAGTCGCAAGCGATGTCGTACCAGACAGCCCAACTAATAATATGGCTGTATTATCAGCAGTAAATAGATATACAAATGCATCAGGTAATGATGTGCGTGAAGGTGGATTAGAAGAAAGAGGCAATAGTTCTGGATATGCAGGAACTGTTACTTTTGATGCTACAGACACAGACGGGTATTACTTTGAAGTAACTCACACAGGTACTCCGGGTGGTGGTTGTACACATGGTATGATGAATTTTACAGATTCAAAAAATCAGTACGGTGGAGTTCCGGGAGATAGTGACAGGTCTGGTTGGTGGGGCGTTTATAGAAGAGGTGCTGGTGGCAGTAACCAATTTTGGTATTACCTTGATGGTGTAGAAACAGCAACTTTAGGTGTGGCTGGTTCCGCTAATGATGTTTGGATGTATTTGATTAAAGATGGTAAATTTTATATTGGCAGAAACGGAACTTGGTTTAATTCAGCCGACCCAAGTGCAGGTACTGGTCATTATGCTTCTGGTCTAACGGGAACGGACTGGACAATTTTTAGTGGCAACGGTTACAACGTAACTGGCGGTCATAAAATTAGAGTTGACAGGAATCTTTGGGATCACGGTGCTGCTTCATACAAAGAAATTAAAACATCTAATATAGCAGACCCAACAATCGGCCCCGGACAAAATAATCAAGCTGACGATTTTTTTGAAACTATGCTTTATTCAGGTAATGGCGCAGAACAACACATTGGGGCAGATGGCGCACGGCATCCAGTAGATACCATAACTATTGCTAATAGTCTTAAATTTGAGCCTGATGATGAGCCAGCATTATCAAAAAGCGATTTTGGCACACAGACTAATACTAAGAAAATGACAATATCTGTATGGGTCAAACGTGCTAGTCTAGGTGCTAGAACAAATATTATATTTGCAAAAAGTGGTAGTAGTGCTTTTTTACAGTTTGATTCAAATGACAAAATAACATGGAATGCATACAATACGGGATATACCAGCTTTACAAGTGATAGAGAATTTAAAGATATATCAGCTTGGTATCACATTGTTGCTCAAGCGGATAGTCAAGACCAAACTGGCGCAAACATACATAAGGTCTATGTAAATGGAGAATTAATATCTGGAACAACCAGTGGATCATTTGTGCCGGATGATACAGCCACCATGTTATTGCGTAATGGTGTTACTACTTATATTGGTGATGACACTGATGGTGACTATCACTTTGATGGCTACCTTGCTGAAATGAATGTAATTGATGGTAGTATAGTTGATCCAACAGAATTTGGTCAAGTAGGTGCAAACGGTTACTGGATACCAAAAACCATATCAGGTTTAACATACGGCACTAACGGATTTAGGTTAACTTTTCAAAACTCTTCTTACTTAGGATATGATTATCAAACAAGTGATAGAAGCACAACAAATGATTTTACTATTAGTGGGGGTGGCTCACCTACTTTAGTTGCTACAGATCAGGTTATTGATAGCCCTACACAAAACTTTGCCACTTTTGATCCTAATCGTCTATCTGGCAGTCAGGTGACTATAACTGAAGGCAACTTAAAAGCAGAAAGGACAAGCACTGGTTTTGGACAAGCCTATTCAAATTTAGTTATGACAACGGGTAAGTTTTATGCTGAGTTTTATTTAGATGTAGGAAACAGTGGTGTAGGTATAATTGCTGGAGATACAATTCCCGGCTCAAACAAATATTTAGGACAAGATACTTACACTTACGCATATTACTTTGATGGACGTAAAGTAAACAATAACTCGTACACATCTTACGGAGATAGTTATACAGTTGCCGCAGATGGTTCAAGTGACATTGTTGGTGTTATGATTGACGCAGACAAAGGGGAAATTTCTTTTACTAAAAATGGCACAGTGCAAAATTCTGGGGTTCCTGCTTTTAGTGGTGTTACTGGCCCTTTCAGATTTGCAATAGCATCTGAGGGTGGTATTGGGTCTGGTAACTGTTTTCATATTGCCAACTTTGGACAAGATGATACTTTTAATGGGTTAAAAACTAGCGGCAGTGCAGAGGCGGCAGACGGTAACGGTGTAGGTAAGTTCTATGACACACCGCCAACCGGGTTTTTAGCATTAATGGATGACAACATTCCAAAAGCAGGTATAGAATCACCCGACTTTGTATGGATTAAAGAAAGAAGTGGTACAACAAATCATTACCTTTTTGACACAGTTAGAGGTGTTACAAAAAATCTTCATGCTAACACTGGTGATGTAGAAGCAACGGACGCAGATAGTTTATTATCTTTTGGCAATCAAGGTTTTACTGTAGGTTCAAATGGAGATGTTAATGGTTCTACTGATACTTATGTAGCATGGAACTGGAAAGCAAGTGGCATTTCTCCTACACAAACATACGAAGTAAAAGTTGTATCTGATAGCGGTAACAAATACAGGTTTGACGATTTTGGAACAAGTGCAATAACATTAAGTTTACAAGAAGGCGGCACATATACATTTGACCAATCAGACAGCAGTAATGCCACACACCCACTTCGGTTTTCTACAACGTCTGATGGAACACATAACAGCGGTTCAGAGTACACAACAGGTGTAACAACTTCAGGAACACCGGGTTCATCTGGCGCAAAAACTGTTATAACAGTTGCACATGGTGCGCCAACTTTATACTACTATTGTTCATCACATAGCGGTATGGGTGGACAGGCTAACACCACAGAAACGCACGGGTCTACTAATTTAAAAGGTTCTATACAGTCTGTTGTGTCAGCTAGTCAGGATGCAGGGTTTAGCATTGTGTCTTGGACGGGAACTGGTGTTGGGTCGAACAGTGTTGGACACGGCCTAACTCAAAAACCTGATATGGTAATTTGCAAAGCTAGAACGTCAGCAGGTGCTAATTATTGGCACGTTAATCACAAAGACTTAACTGCATCTGATTATAATATTTTTCTACACCTTACCAGCGCAGAATCAGATGTAAACACAAACTATGCTGAAGGCGGCATTGGTTTGGGCAATGCAAATGTAATTGACTTTGTAGCTGGTTATAGTGGTGCTAACAATGTTGCAAACTGCAATAATAGCGGCAGTAATTTTATAGCCTACTGTTTCCACAGCGTTGAAGGCTTCAGCAAGGTCGGCTCATATACAGGAAATTTTAACGCAGACGGCCCATTCATTTATACAGGATTTAGACCAGCGTGGCTTATGTTGAAACGCACAGATTCAGCAGATGGTTGGCTAATGAGGGATAGTAAAAGAGATACACATAATGTTACGCATCAAATGATTGGTACTAATGCAACTTCAGCCGAATACACTGACACAACCTTGATTGATTTTGTGTCTAATGGCTTTAAGTTAAGACATCAAAACAGCCTTATGAACGCTTCAGGCGGCAACTTCATTTACCTCGCTTTTGCCGAAGCCCCATTTAAATTTGCTAATGCACGATAGGAGAATATAGAATGCCGTGGAAACATAACCACAAAATACTGAAACCCGGTAAAGCATGGACGGATACTAATGGTACGTTGCATTCTGCTTTATGGATGAGGTATGACAACGCATGGAAAACTAAATATAATATAGTTTGGGAAGATGATCCTGCAAGTCAAGCACCATATGATAGTCGTTTTTATTACGGTAGACAATCTGATGGCACCTTAATTCCAAAAAGTCTTACAGATGTAAATATAGTGGACGATGATGGTAATGCTATTATTGATCCCATAACTGGAAAACAGCAGGTTACTCTTGGCCTTAAATCTGTATGGGTAGCGCAAACAAAAGAAACAGCAAATGCTAAACTATCAATACATGACTGGTATGTTACTCGTAAAGCAGAAAAGTCTACAGCCATCCCTAGTTCAGTAACTACGTATAGAGATGCAGTTCGTACTAAATGTGCAGAGATAGAAACGGCTTTAAATGACGCAGCAAACTTAACAGCATTTATAGCGTTGTTTGAAGATGTGCTTAATTCAGATGGTACAGTAAAAACTATTGCAAAAATTAATGATTGGCCTAAAGAGATTTAAGCATGGAAGTATCTAGCATTATGTTTTGGAATATTATTCTTACGCTGGTCATAGCACCTGCGTTCTGGATGTTCAGGTCAATGATGGCAGAAGTAAAACGCATAGACATATTATTAAACAGGACACGTGAAGAGTATGCAACCAAGAATGAACTACGTGAAGATATGCTACGTGTTATAGAAGCGTTGCACCGTGTCGAAGATAAATTAGATAGAGCATTACAAAAGGACTAAACAATGGCAATGTTTAAAGCGTTTAAGCCTAGTGGCATGGAAAAGATAGCACGGTCTATGGGCTATCAAGGTAATATGCAAGGGTTCCAAAGTTTCCTTGCACAAGATCCAATGCGCCAGCAAAAGATGAATGACTATACAAACAAAGCTATGCAGATGGCTAAAGGTGGTGTGGTTAAGATGCAGACAGGTGGTACTACCCAGCCACAAAATATACAAGAGTATAGCGTTCAACAAGCTATGGACCCCGCTGTACCTGAAGGCGGCATAACGCAAGCAGTATTAACCCCTACTGACGCAAGCCAAGAAGTTGCACAAGGTACAGGAACAGTTACAGGCAGTGTGCAGGTGCCTACAGCTACAGCAGGCACTACTACGGCAACAATGCCTACGCAGACAGGTGCTAATACATTCCAAGCAGATACTGCTGCTGCTGATGTAGATGCTGTTGTTTCAGCCACACAAGCCGCACAGTCCGACCCAAACAATCCAAATTTACAAATAACAGCAGCGCAACAAACACAAAGTTCTGTAGGTAATTTGCAAGCTGCGCAGGGCAACGAAATTCTTATAAACAATCCTGTGCAAAGACAGATACAAAACGGTGAACTTATTAGTGGCACAGGAGTTGACGCAGCAAAGGCTGCTGCAGTAACAGCACAAACACAAGCTGCTGCTGCTACTGCTAATCCATCAGCACAGACTATGGTGGCTACACAGCTTGACGGATTAATGCAAGACTTTGCTGGCGGTGCTACACCAGCATGGGCTGCAGGAGCCATGAGAGCCGCTACATCGGCTATGGCTGCACGAGGGCTAGGTGCATCATCTGTAGCTGGACAGGCCGTTGTACAGGCTGCTATGGAGTCTGCAATGCCTATTGCAATGGCAGATGCAAAGACCATTGCACAGTTTGAGTCACAGAACTTATCTAACAGGCAACAATCTGCTATGCTGGCTGCAGAGCAACGTGCCAAGTTTGTGGGCATGGAGTTTGATCAAGCCTTCCAAATGAAGGTAATGAATGCTGCCAAGATTAGTGATATAGCTAATCAGAACTTTACAGCAGAGCAACAGGTTCAACTAGAGAACTCTCGTATAGCTAATACGATGAATCTACAAAACCTGTCTAATGCACAGGCTCTTGTAATGGCTGAAGCTGCTGCACTAGCACAGCTAGATACAGCTAATCTTAATAATCGTCAACAGGCTGCAGTACAAAACGCACAAAACTTTTTGCAAGTTGACATGGCTAATTTATCTAATTTACAGCAGACTGAATTGTTCCGTGCGCAACAACGTGTGCAAGCTATGTTTACAGACCAAGCTGCCACAAACGCTGCAGCACAATTTAATGC
>Ga0209645_1000705_pt1 | contig 17157 bp, 24 predicted proteins | sample ETNvirenome_6_30_FD_184070 | JGI IMG/M metagenome (GOLD analysis project Ga0209645, IMG submission 184070) | Marine viral communities from the Pacific Ocean - ETNP_6_30 (SPAdes) (version 2) | ecosystem: Environmental > Aquatic > Marine > Oceanic | place: Pacific Ocean | collected 2013-06-19
TAACATTAGATGGTAGTGCAGGACACTTAAACTTATCACCACCTAATAATGTCGGTATAGGAACTACATCACCAAATACTAAACTTCACATATCAGACACAAGTTCAAATAATTTAGTAAGTATGAAAGTTGAAAATAGTTTAGGTACTGCAGAATTTGGAGCTCAAAGTGGTTATGCCAGAATATATTCAGGTGGAACTTTACTTCATGCTCATGGATCATCAGTACACTATCATTATATTGGTGGCAATGTTGCTATGGCTTTAAATTCTACTGGATTAGGTATAGGAATTAACTCACCTGGTGCTTTATTAGATGTAGCAGGAGATGGTAAAATACAAAATGATTTATGGATTAGCACCGATTTAGGAGAATTACAATTTGGTGCTGGTAAAGATGGTAGAATATACTCTTATGATGATAATTTATATATTGCAAATTCCACAGCAGGTAAAGATACTATTTTTAGGAATTTAAAAAGTGATAGTAGTGCTTATGTTGATAATTTATTTATAGATGGTAGTGCAGAAAGCGTCGGCATAGGAACTACATCACCTGCACATAAGTTAGATGTTAGTGGTGGTATAAGAAATTATGCTAATGGTAGTGCAGTATTAAGAACAGAATCAACAGCAGCAGGTTATGGTGCTTACAATAAGTTAATCACTACTACCAATACTTATGATTTATATGCTTTAAATGGAGATTTTAAAATTGATGAAAATGGTGTAGCTACAAGATTTGTTATTAAAGATACTACTGGAAATGTCGGTGTAGGAACTGACTCACCAACAGAAAAATTAACTGTAGCAGGAGCAATAACATCAACTGGTGCTTTATCCGATGATAGAACATCTACTGCTGCTATGGACTTTTCAAGTGATGTAACAAGATTTGTTTCTTATGGGCAATCAGGAACTGCTGGTAGTTTTGCTTTTAGAACTGCAGCAGGTGGTGCTTCTTCAACTGAAAGAATTAGAATAGATGGTTCAGGGAATATGCGTTTTTCTGACAATGCTTCCAATCCAAGTGCTGCAACGAATATGGCATTTATTTTTAACGATGGTGGAGAAATGAAAGTATTAGATGAGTTAGGACATACCACAACTATTTCCCCACACAATTTTGATTTAATTCCAGGTGGAGCATCAGAAGATAGAGCTTGGGGATATTATTCAGAAAAAGATATTAAAGATGAAGAAGGCAATGTAACATCAACGCAAAAAGTAAATGTGGATATGATGAAACTTGCAAGATTAGTAGAACAACTCACTGGTGAAAAGCTAGTGTATACCGAGGAGGACGAATAAGATGGCTAAAGTAATTTCAGAAAAAGCAGTAGAAGTATCTTCAGTTGAGCAACCAAAAATGGTTGAAATCAAAATGATGCGTACAATGAAAGATGCTTCAGGTAAAGATGTGGAAGTAGTAGATTTTGTTGATGTTAAATCAGTAGATGAAGCAATTTCACAAGCAGAAGAAAGAAAAGCAAGTCTTGAAGCACAAGTAGTTGAACTAGATGCTGAATTAGTTGATTTAAAAGCAATTAAGGGGTAATCGTGGCTATTACATACAGGGGAATACGCTTTAGTGGATATAATAAACCTAAGCGTACCCCTAAACACCCTAAAAAGTCACACGCTGTATTAGCGAAATCAGGTGGTAAGATTAGATTAATTAGATTTGGGCAACAAGGCGTACGAGGAGCAGGAAAGAATCCTAGAACTGCTGCACAAAGAGCTAGGAGAAGATCGTTTAAAGCTAGACACAGAAAAAACATCGCTAAAGGTAAGATGAGTGCTGCTTACTGGGCGAATAAAGTAAAATGGTAAAGGATTAAAAATGGAAGTTGGAAAAGATACAAAATTTACACTAAGTATAGAAACTGCCGTTAGTATTGGTGTCACAATATTTATGGTAGTGGGATTATGGTTTAATCTACAAGCTGATATACAAGAAGCAAAAGAGCTTCCTGAACCACCAGTAAGTAGAACAGAATATGATTTGAAAGATCAGATGATTCGTAATAGTATTATGAATACAGAAGATAAAGTTGAAAAGTTAGAAGAAAAAGTAGATGACATTAAAGAGGATACTCGCAGTATTAATAAAACTCTACTTGATATGAATAATAATTAATATGAGGTACAAAGATGAATTATTACTATGGTATGGTATGGTTGCTTGGATTATTGTTATGGCAATCGCCCTTATACTCGCAGTCCGTTAGACTAGACAGCTTCCAAGATGTGCAGTTACTGAATGTGCAGAATTGTTCAGTAGTGCAAGTAAATGCAAGTTGGAATCATCAAAACAGAGTTAAAATAGAAAAACTAGCAAACATTTGCTATGTTGCAGAAATAGACATAGAGGACAAAGTTATTGGTGCTACCATAGCTAAAGAGTGGAATATTACAATCGTTCCTACTATTATTGTGTTAGAAAATGGTAAAGAAGTAAAACGATTTGTACCTGGAATTAGTATGAGATTCAACGAAGATACTATTATTTCAGATGTTAGAAAAGAAGTAAAAAAATGATTGCTTATCTCATTAGAATAATTAATCGTATAAAGGGAAGATAGTGGCAAAGAGAAAAAGAAAATCGAGAGTCAATCAAGCAGGAAATTATACTAAACCTACGCTTAGAAAGCGTTTATTCAATAAACTCCTAAGAGGAAATAAAGGTGGTAATCCTGGACAATGGAGTGCTAGAAAAGCACAGATGTTAGCACTCGCCTACAAACGAGCAGGTGGTGGTTATAAATAATGGCTCTCAAGAAATCACAGAAAAGTCTGCGTAGGTGGACAAAGCAGAAATGGGGTACAAAGTCAGGTAAACCTTCTCGCAAAACTGGAGAAAGATACCTACCTCAAAGATTGCTAAAAGCAATGACTAAATCAGAATACGCATACGAAACTCGCAAGAAAAGAAAAGCAACCAAAGCAGGTAAGCAACGAGCTAAGTATTCTCGCAAAACAAGAAAAAGAATGCGTAGATATTCATAATTTGTTATATTCAGTATTATTAACCATACTGGAGGACAAATGTCTAAAGAAACAAAACAAGATGAATTTAAAGTAGTGCTAGAAGATGGCAAAGAAGTAAAATTTGACGATCTAAAAGACGAGCAAAAAGTAATGGTAAATCAAATTAGAGATTTAGATATACAGCTCGGTAGAATGAATTTTCAAGCACAACAACTTCAAGCTGCAAAGAATCACTTTTCTGCAGAACTTAATTCTTCTTTGAAAGAAGAGAAGGAAGATGCCTAAGTTAAATGTAGTTGCAGGTATCATAGATAAAGTAGCAGACAAAATCGATGACTTTACTCTTGACAAAGCAGAAAAAGCAGAACTCATACAAGAGATTAACAAAGCTCAAATTGAGGTTAATAAAGTTGAAGCCAATAGCAGTAGTTTATTTGTTGCAGGTTGGCGTCCTTTTGTTGGTTGGACTTGTGGAGTAGCACTATGTTATCACTTCGTACTACAACCCTTCTTACTTTTTCTGTTACATTCATTTGGTTATCAAGTGGATTTACCAGTATTCGATATGACGACTCTCACGACAATACTTCTGGGTATGCTCGGTTTGGGGGGAATGCGTTCATTCGAGAAAGTGAAACGATCAGCATAATGGAGTTCAACGAAATCATTGAGAAAGTCCTTGAACACGAGGGAGGTTATGTCAATGATAAAGATGATTTAGGTGGGGAAACAAAGTATGGTATAACCAAACGATTCTATCCTCACCTTGACATCAAGAACTTAACTAGGGAACAAGCAAAAGAAATTTATTATCAAGACTATTGGATTCCTTCCAAAGCGTCTAAACTTCCTGAAGATTTACGATACGCTTACTTTGATTGCGTTGTAAATACTGGACAATATCGTGCAGTAAAAATATTACAACAAGCGTGTAATAATAAAAATACATTTGATATTAAAGAAGATGGTAAAATTGGTGCAGCAACTATATCTGCTTGTAAAAAATTAGAAGCAGATAGATTTATTTCATATAGAATTTTATTCTATTCTTTGCTAATTTCTGATAACCCCACACAAGAAAAATTTTGGTATGGGTGGTACAAAAGAGCTAAAGGAGAATAGATGCCTACATATATTACAGCCAGAGATTTAAAAGATACTTTTCCCAACTTAGATGAGTTCGACACAAAGAAACCTGTGTATGGTTGGGTGGCAGAATCTACAAATAGATATGTGTCACACGACTCTGGATTGGTAACTATTCTTTTTGCAGACGGAAAAGATTTAGGTTCTGCACAATCAGCTTTGTCTGATGTAGATGCAAACGATGAATGGTTTTACGATTCAGCAGCAGACGCAGTTTATTATTATAATAGTGCTAGTAGTCCAGAAGATTTATTAATGGAAGCAGGAGAAGATTTTGCTACATTAAAAACAAGAGTGATGCAAGACGCAAGTGATTATGTAGATTCTAAATTAGATTCTAACTTACCAAGAGAACAATTTTTATTAAAAGATGGTACATACGACTATCTTATCAGACGACTAACTTCATTAGTCGCAGCATTCTTTTTAGTGAAAGGGAAAGATCCTACGAGTGAAATAGCAGAAGCATTATTTGAAGAAGCACAAATGCACATTGCAGACTTAAATGCAGGGAAAGCAAAACTAAGTTATCAGAACACAGGAGATGCTTCAAAAGGGATTGTAAGAAAAATGTCTGTGTCTGGAAGTCTTAATATTGTTGACACTAGAGGAAATTACTTTGGTAGCTACGACAGATTAAAAGTTATTGTAACTACTGGTGGTGCTATTGGTACTGCTAAGTATTCTGTGTTTGCAAAAGATGATGATACTTTAAAAAATAATCAAGTAGTAACAGATGAAGTTATCAATGGAGATTATCAAGAATTAGCAGCAGGATTGCAAATAAGATTTCAAGGATCGTCAGATAGTTCTACTGCAACACAAAACGATGAGTGGGAAGTAGAAGTAACAGGTATTTACGAAGAAACAGAAAATGCCTCTATGCGTTCAGTTAAAATGACTCGTAAAGATTTTAAACAATTCTATCGAGGTAAGAATGGCTCTCGCATCTACTAATGCTTGGAAAGTTAATGTCGAAGAAACGATACAAACTGCAGTTAGAAGTGAGTTCTCAAATGCTCTCCCTATTTATAGAAGCAAGAAAACAAATATAGCAGGTAATCAATTTGCTATTCTTAGAGGGGAAAATTCAGAACCTCAAAATACTATGTATGCTAAACTAGGCAGTAATTATAATCTTTCATTAGAAGTATATATATCGGATAGAAAAAGAAACGATATTACTGTAAAGCATTTTTTTAAACAAATATCAAGAGTGGAAGAACTATTTTATTCTTTGGTAGAATTAAATCCATTGTTTAATGTTAGTATAAATAGTATAAATTATAATGACGATGAGGATATTAATGGATATAGAAAAGCAACTTTTGATTTGACTGTAAGGAATATTAGATAATGGCTATTAGTTTTAACAATGTTACATACGACAAAGTAATGACACCATTGCGAGATAAAATACGCACAGAGTTTAAAGGTGCATTACCTGTTTATTTTGACAATAACTATAGAGATATAGGAACAAAGTCATTGAGAATATATCCTCAATCGCAAACATTGGTAGAAAAGAAAACTCGTTCTTATCTCAATGTATATCAAATGGAAATGGATTATGTTATTAAAACATATAATGATAATGAAAGAGCATTAGATGAAATGTATAAAGATGTCAGTAGAATAGAAACTGTGTTGTTTAACAACTCACACGGTGGATCTACACCATACTTCTTTGAAAGTATGCCTACTATTGAGCATAATATAGACACAGATTTAGAGAATGTATATGTATCAAGAATAAGCGTACCAGTATTGTATGAAGAAGTTTATCAATCATTTGCGAGGTTTGTAACTTCCGATGATAAATTCTTTGTATTATCTAATGGTTCTTTTTATATTGTAAGGAGTTAATTATGGCTAAAAAGTACAAAAAGAAAGAAGGCGTCTTACCTAGAGGTAAAAGTTACTTAGGGTTAGACTGGGCAGATTGGGCAAGATTAAAGAATGGTAAAGTTGTAGAACTTGATTCTGTGCCTAAAGAAGCCAAAGAATTTTTAGTAGAAATCAAAGATCAAAAAGTTAAAAAAGAGGTAAAGTGAAATGGCAGATTTAGCAGAAGGATTTAGTCCTAAACAGTTTCAGTTAGCCATCGCTGCTGAAGCAGATGGCATTGGTTCTGGAGAAGAAACAGACGGAGATTATAAATTTATTAATATTGATTCTATCGAGTTCCCATCTTTAAACCCACAACAGGTTTTAGATGTAAGACACGGAGCAGGTAGAACTATGAAAGCTGTAGATATGTTCTTATCAAACAAACTTACAGTAAAAGAAATTAGTTTTTCAGGTATTGCAGATGCTACTATTTTACCAATGCTTCTTGAAAACATTACACAAGATGCTTCAGGTGCTTATGAAATACCATTTAACTATGCAGGTATTGATTTATCTTATGGAGATTCTGTAAGCAATAATACTAAAACATTTGCTGTAGTGGTAGTGACACCAGAAGCAGCTCAACAAATGTATTTTAAGGGTTGTTTCTTAACTTCATTAACTATTAGTGGAGATGTGGGAGAAGAAGCAGGAAGATTAAAGATTTCAGGTACATTTAAATCTGGTTGTATTCCAGCATTAAATGATACTTCTATTGTTCCAACACACAACAGAGCAAGTTTTAATACAAACTACTTTATGACAGATTATGGTGATTCTGGCTCAACAAATGCAGTAACAACTATTGCAGGTATTTCTGATCCAGTAATGAAATCATTTAGTCTTACCATCGAAAACGATGTTGTTATGAGTGGTTATGATGTAAATGGTAATTTTCAACAAATGCACAGAGGTATTCCAGAAGTGGCAGTAACCTTTGAAGCAGTTGTAAAGTATGATGCTGATACAGATAATCTTATACAAACATTTGGAGAACAATCAACATCTACTGTTGCAAATACATTAACAGCAGCAGATAGTGTGACAAGAAATGTAGATATATCATTACCAACTTGTATTATTACCGATGTTAGTTTTTCAGAGGAAGATGCAATGTTCCTATCTGTAAGTAGTAAAGCAGTAGCTGGTACTTCAGGAAACATTGTTTCTATCACAATACAATAATAAAAACGAGGAAAGTCAATGTCTAAAAAGATAACTCTTAAGAGTGGTGTTAAAGCTACGCTTATAGAAATGTCCGTAGATGCTTTTGATAAATGTATGGATTCTGTACGCTTTGAAGAAGTAGATGGACAGTCAGTAATTAAAAATCAATTTGCATTAAGTACATTATGGATTAGAAATGGTGTAGATGGAGCAGATGATAAGTTTATTAAATCTTTATCAATTAACGATAGAGTAGAATTACAATTAGCTATTCAGGAATACAATAGCTTGGGGGAATAGAAACCCTCTCACTTGAATTAAACATATTAATAGATGATTGGTGTGAGGGTTGTAGATATTCTACCTTTCCATATAAAGCTAAGTTACCTCTTAAAAAGAATAACAGCATTCACACCTTTACATCTATGGACGATGTATGGTATGTAATCAAGCTATTAAAAGAAGAAGTTGAAGAACATAACGCTACTTCTGAAAGAAAGTTTGAAATACACGAAGCTATCAAATCACACCTACCTTTTTTTGCTTGTACTAACAACTTTATAAACAAAGAATATCAACGAGATATACAACGATACACCTATTGTAAAAAAATGAATATTCCACCCTTTGACGGATCATACGGAAATCACCCAAAAAAATGGATTGGTAAGTGCAATGTTATAGAAAAAATGTTAAATTATATTCAATCACAACAATATAAAAAGAGTAACTAATGGCAGATACAAACCTAAAAGTACAAATTAAGTTCCAAGCAACTGGAGATAAAGAGTTAGCAAGAGCATTTAAAACTGCTGCTATTGCCAATGAAAAACTTGGTAGAGCTGTAGAAAAAAATGAAAAAGTACAAGACAAATTAAATAAAACTAATTTACTAGGTGTCCGAAATAATAGGTTGCTAGCAAATACTTTTGCTACTATTCGTAGTAAATTATTGCTTGCATCTTTTGCCTTCACATTGGTTACTGGCTCTGTTGGTAAATTTATACAAAAGTCTGCAGAATTTGAAAAAGTAAAAACACGATTAAATGCAATGTTTGGTTCTGTGGATAAAGGAACACAAGCATTTAACAGATTTAATAAAATTGCAGCAACTACTCCTTTTACTCTTGAAGATGTAGTAGAAGCAGGTGCAGCATTAAAAGCATTTGGTGTAGATGCAGAAAACTTAATCAAACCAGTTTCAGACTTAGCAGCATTTATGGGTACAACAGCAGCAGAAGCAGCTTCTGCTTTAGGTAGAGCTTTTGCAGGTGGTGCAGGTGCAGCAGATATTTTAAGAGAAAGAGGTATTTTACAATTAGTAAGAGATAGTCAGGGTATAGAAGATTTAACAAAACTTACTCTACCACAATTTCGTGAAGCTCTTGAAAAAACTATTACTGATCCCTCTGTTGGTGTAGCAGGTGCTACTGACGATTTATCTAGAACAATGTCTGGTTTATTCTCTAATTTAGCCGACTCATTTTCAAGACTTTCTGCAGCAATAGGAGATATCGCAGCAGGAAGTGCATTTAGAAATACTGTTGAAGGACTTACTACTTTGTTTGGTAAAGCTGCTGAAGCATTAACCAAGTTTAATGAAACAGATCAGGAATCATTTTTAAGATTATTATCTGAATTTGCAGAAGCAGATAATATTCAAAGATTTAGAGAGAGTTTTGAGGAAGTTCCAACTGCTGTTGAATCATTAGGGAAAGCATTGAATGGAACAGAAGATGATATAAACGCATTTATTCAAAGTTCAAACATACTTTTTGATTCAAATTTTTTACAAAGTTTTTCCAGAGCTTTAGCTCCAAGTGTAGGAGCAGTTGCTTCAGGGCAAACTTTTAGCTCGCAAGTAATAGGTTCTATTATAGATGAGGGATCGCCAGAAGATATAGAAAGATTGAGAAAATTTGTCGATAAAATTAGACAAGAAATAGATATACAAAGAATGTTAATCGAAAGTTTTGGTGGTGTAGATGATGTGCCACAACTAGAATTGTTAAAAAGCATACAAGACAATGTTCTTTCTCCTATACAAAATCTTTTACCAAAAGCATTAGAAGATGCAAAACCAATACCTGTTGATATAGAAGATTTTATTATGTTTGATGATGAGGACGAAGAAGATATGTCTATTTCTGCAAGATTGGTAGCACAAGAAGCTCGAAATCGTTCGGCTTTAGCAGCTGCATTAATGGAAACAGCTAATTTAGTGCAAGAATCAGAAAAACTTATAATTCAAGCTCGTGAAGAATTATTTAATAAACATTTTAATAAAATTTTAGATTTAGCATCACAAAATATAAATCAAAGAAAAGAAGCAGAATTACAATCACTAAGAGATACTGAAGAATTTAGAAATGCAAGTGCTGAAAAAAGAGCAGATATGGAAAAAGATGCACTTAAGAGATTTAAAGATCAGGAGAAAATTGTATTTAGATTAAATCAAGCTGTAGAAATAGCAAAAGTTTTTATGAGTGCAAAATCTGCTGAAGCACAAATAGTGGCAGTAATGGCACAAATACAAGCACAAGCAGCTTTACTGAAGTCTAATCCAGTTACTGCTCCATTTGCAGGGAAAGCATTAGCACAAATACCATTTTTAACTGCTACGATAGCTCAACTAAAAGCATCAACCAATGTTCAGATAGCTGCGATTGCAGCACAGCAAACACCAGCATTTGCTCGTGGTGGTTCTTTTATAACTGGTGGACAGCAAATGATTATGGTTGGAGATAATCCTGGTGGTAGAGAACGAGTAGATATTACTCCATTATCAAGTCCAGACTTTGGAGATGCAGGTGGTAGTAGATCTATCAATGTAAACATTATGGGTAATGTTATTGGCACACAAGAATTTGTAAGAGATAACTTATTACCAGAGATTGAAAACACAATCAAAAGAAATCTTGCGTAATGGCTTTATCAGGTTCAACCAACTACAATAATGCTTTAACTAGCACTATTAAAGAAGAATGGTTATTTGAATTTAGAAATCAAGATTATCCATCAAGTCCAATACCTGCAGACACTTCTGATGAAATTATAAGATTAGCTACTGCAGAAGTACCCCACTCAAGTATTAGTGATATGAAATATCACGGATTTATAACCAACACTCCTTCTATCAGAGAATCTATTGATTTAAATAAATCTACTGCTACTGTTAGTAATATTTCTATTACTTGTGTAAATGGAACATTGTCTAATCACAACAAAACATTAGCAGAAGAAATATATGGAGGTAGCAACAATTATATAAACAGAAATGTTATTGTTAGTTCAAGAGTTGGTGGATATACACAAATAATTTTTCAAGGTAGATTAAAAGAAGTGAAACTAAGCAACCAAGATACGGTAAGTATTGTTATTGCAGTACACGATCCTATACAAAACATTTCTATACCAGAATATCAATCAAAATCTGGTAATTACTTTCCAATTTTTTATGGTGAATCTATTCCAGAAACATCAACCGTTTCTTCCCCTGATTACATAGACGCATCAAGGGTGTTTCCAGTTGAGGTGGACACTTTAAACAATGATGTATTTAATTGTTTGTTTCATCAAGCAGAATCAACTGATGCTAGGTTACACTATCCAGTAAAAGATACTTTTGACGCTAATGAATTTCCAATAATGTGTCCACTTGATGATACTTTTAGTAATGCAACTTATGATGATTATGAAGGTGCAACCAATGATACAAATAGAAATGTAATGCGTACAGATTTAGATTTGCACAGAGCATATAAAATTCGTCCACAAACAGTAACAAATCCAAGTAGTGGTAGTGGAGTTACTGTTGCTAATCCTGGTAATGCTTATGATGACAATGTATCAACTGATGCAGATTTTACTGCTGCTTTAAATACAGATGTTACAGTAGATAAAGAGTATGTTATTTCTGATATACCAAAAGAAGAACACGCATTACAAAACTTAAAATTTATTTATAATTACTCTATTACTGGATATAGTTCTAACAATGGTACTTTAACAATTAAAATAGGCGTAGCAATAAAACACGATGGTTCATATAGTGCATTTAAAGAAGTAACTAAAACAGCAAATCAGTCATCAGATCCACAGACTCTTGACTTACTAAGCACATCAGATTTTTCTAATGCTACTAATAAAACACCAGAAGAGGTAAAACTAAGAATACGATTTGTTAATGATGCAAGTGATGTGGGAGGAGATAATAATTTAGCAGTAGTAAATCTTTTTGATACTTTTTTTCAAATAGAAACAAAGATTGTAGATGATAATGATACAGATGAATTGCAACTTGCTAACTCAAGTGCAGTCACATCAGTAAAAAAATTATATACTGGTGCAGATGGATTTGATGAATCTTGGAACGCAGGAACAGTAGCAAGTTTAATTCACGATATGCATAGAGATATATTATATAGATTTGCAGGTGTAACGGCTACACCTGATGGATATAGTGCATTAGATACTGATAGACAACAAACTGGATTTTTTTGGTTTTGTAGATACTATACACACAAACCTATAGAAATAAAAAAACTATTAGAGCAATGTCAATATGAAGGTGGATTTATATTCAGATTTCGTCCATCTAACCAAACACCACAATACATACATATACCTGATTCGCCAACAACAATACATACTATAGATAAAGATGATATTACTAGTTTAAATATATCTATTACACCTTTTGAATCATTGGTAACAAAACGAATTGTAAAGTATGAAATTAATCCAATTAACGATAAACCAATTAGGGAGATAACTTGTACAGACACTACAAGCAATCCAAGATCTACTTACAACATTGATACAAAAGAAAATATAAAAACTGATGAGTTGGAAATATTGAGAAATTCAGTTGGACAAACAAATATGGGTGGTGCAAGAAATAATGGTTTTGCTAATTATTATAACGCCATTGAAGGAAATCCAAAATTAATTATAAATACAGAAATAATAAATCCTGGTAGCTCTGGTGGTAGTTCTTATTTTTATTTAATGGAAGTTGGAGATATATGTGCTTTTAATCATAATGATATGATAGTTGAACCTTTTGGAGAAAGTTTTAATGGAAAGCAATTTATAGTAACATCACTTACAAGAAGTCCAGGAAGTTTAAAAGTTGTTTTGAGAGAAATATAAAAAGAGGTAAATTAAATTATGGCATTAGCACGAGTTAGATTTAGAGTAGATACAACACCAGATACAGATAGCACTTCTGATCTTTCTGCTGCTATATCATCTACATCTGCAACATCTATTAGTGTTGATGATGGAACAGACTTTGAGGTTAATCAAAATATAAAAGTTGATAATGAAGAAATGACTGTTACTAATATTTCATCTAATACATTAACAGTTGTTAGAGGTGTCAATGGAACAACTGCTGCAACGCATAGTGATAATGCTAATGTTTTTGAAGATGATAGTCCAACTTATACTCCAACACAAAATCCAAACATAGGAACTGATGTATCTCAAACTTATGATGGCATAGTTGCCAAGAAATCAATCGGTGGTAAAACTTTTACTTTTGCAAATCACGAGTCATCAAGAATACAAAGAAAGTTGGTATATGAAAATATAAGCGAAGCAAACAAAAATAGATTAGTGGCTTTGCATAATTATACAAAAGGTATGAAAAATACTTTTCAATATAGTGAAGATGGCGATACTTTTTACACAGTTCGCCTTACAAATAACAAATTAGAAGTATCAGAAACGGCTTACAATGTTTTCAGAGTTGCGATCAACTTGGAACAACAATTATAAGAAATTTTTCTTCTTAAAATACCCCTACATAGCCATAAAAACACTCTTAATAGCATATCATAAGCGAGATAGAACAAAGTGGTATGAACACCGAAAATAATGCGTTATTCGTTAATTAACCTTTCTAAGTGTATAAAATCTTGTTTTTTAGCTCCCCAACCAACAATCATACTTGGAAATGGAGCATCTTTATTACCTTTACCTGCAATTTGATATTGCAATCTATTTTTTATAAATAAAATTTCTGTTTTTTTGTAAATGTAATTATGAAACCACTTGGTGTCAGTTCTTGCTGGTAATAGTGCAATAGTAATATTGTTTCTTAAGAAATATTCTTCGTGAGCTTTTATGATAAAACTTTTTATTTCTGATCCGTATGGTGGATTCATAAAATTTGTTTTATGCCAAACATTGTTTAAACAACTATCATCTAAAGAAAAGTAATGATTGCAAAGAGCATTGTATTTATTTGCAGCAACATCAGAATCAAAATGATAAAATGAATCAAGAATATCAAACAGCCATCTTGGCGTTTCCCAATATCCTTTTTCAGAAGTGTACCAAGATTTATTTATTGCAGGCATTTTACAAATTTATTTTTGGCAAGAGAGTGATGCTAGTTTTTCATATATTTGCTTTCGCTTATCGTGAATTTCATCTTGCCATATTTTTGGGGTAGCCGTAGCCAACCAGGTATTTGCATAAACTTATTAACAAGAGGGTAAGCTCCTATATTTAATTGTTTATATTTATACCAAACTACCCCAATTTTTTAAAATGGTAATTCGTCTTGACTTGAAGTTTCTTTTTTTTCTTCTTTTGGTTTTGGTATAGATACTGATAATCCGAAATATTCTTTTCCATTTTTGCTTTTATTATCCCAAGCAGATATATTATACAATGTACCTGCTACATTGATTTGTCCAGTATAATCAGGGTGTGTGTCTTTATCCTTTTTTTCATTAGTGAAAAGTGATCCTTTATTTTCTTTGTGTTCGTAAGCCATTATTCCTCCAATAGATTGTTTAACATTACAATTCTTTTTCCGATTTGATATGGTATTTGTGGTACAACTGCATTTCCAAGTCCTTTGACTCTATCGTTATATCTGTCCACTTTTTGGGATAACCCATAAGCCACTCTATCCAATCTGGGTTCATTTTTAAGTATTTCAAAGGTTTCGATTTTAAACTCTCCAATCTTTTTATTCTTTCCTTGAGAAATTGTTTTCTCTCTTCCTCTGTTTGTTCTGGAAACATTCCCAGATGATTTGGTAGAGTTATCCCTCTGTAAGTATTCTTTTCTGCTGCTGTCTTTGCTATCTTTCTTAACATTGCTGGATGTATTCTCGCATCTGTTGCTGTTGGGGTTGGAAAGTTCAGCATCTTCTCTTCTTCTTTGTGTAGATGAATTATTGCGTCCTTTAGCTTTACTCCGTATCGAACTCCTTTTTTGTTCTTCCTGCTGAAGCTGCCTTTTTCGCTTATCTCCACATTCTTTACTGCCCCTCCCTCCGTGTCTGCTGCTCTCGGTGTCGGAAAGTTTAGTATCTCGTCCTTGAATAGAACTCTCGTTAATCCATTCTCCTCGAATCTCGTCCCTATCTTCCCTCTTAGAGCTGTGTAGTTGTCCCTGAAATCCCTCGCACAAACGGTTGGAAATGTCTTGTCTGTAGGCGATAATCCAGATTCGTTTTCTAAGGTGTCTACCTCCAACATCTCTTGCTGATATAACTTGCCATTCTGCATCATACCCTGCTTTGGCAAGATCGTGCAATACTCTTGCTCCTCCTTTATTAGCGAGATTTGCGACATTCTCAATAAAAACCCATCTTGGTTGTAACTCGCAAATAATTCTCCACATTTCAAACCAAAGGCCACTCCTCTTACCATCTAATCCTGCTCCTTTTCCTGCTGTGCTTATATCTTGGCAAGGGAATCCCCCACTAATTATATCAACAGATTCTACATTATCTTTATTAATTTCTTTTACATCTCTGTAATGATTTGCATCAGGAAATCTTTTTTGCAGCAACTCATTACACCAATCATCTATTTCACAAGTCCAGGCAGTTTCAATACCTGCCATTTCAAACCCTAAATCAATTCCACCAATTCCACTAAACAAACTTCCGTGCTTCACTTCAATCTCCAAGTGTAGGTACTTCTTCCTGCAGATCCTAATACTTTCATATGTGTTTTGACAAGTTTTTCTTTATTTGACAAATCAGTAATTGCTCTGCGAATAGATGTTAATGGTGTTTGTTCATTGATTGACTCGTTGTCAATTAAGAATTGCCATACATCATAAGCAGATAGATTGTCATTAGGATAAGTCTGAAATACTGCTAATGTTAGTTGTTCTTGATTAGCTGCTTGTTTTATGTTTGTTTTAAGCAAACTTCCTTTTTCATTTGTTGTATTGTAGTACATTTTACCTTCCTTGTTTTTGCATTTAAGACAAAGCGATACTATTGCGTTATAAACGCATTGATGTAATCTTGCTATAATCATACTAATTAATCGTCACAATTTTCGCAATGTTTCCAATTTGGATTTAGTCCAATATATTCTTGTTCAGTCACTTTTTTAGGATTAGAAATTGCTCTGTGGATTTCTAATGCAACATCTTTAATTTCAGGTGGCAATTTTCTAACATAGTGGCTATCAAAAATATGTTTTAGCACTTCTGTTTCCTTTGGATTTAACTTTAACATCATATCGTTACCTCAAATATGGTTTTCTTTGGTTTTAGTTTTGCAGAAGATTTAGCATTATAACTTTCTAATTCCTCGTCAATGTCATAACACTCTTCTCCTACATTTTGTAAATCTATTTTCATAGCGTCTATATTTTTATTCTCGTGGAAAATATAAATATTCTGACTTGCTCTTCCTGATAGATTTAATCCTTTTTCACTATATTCGTTTGCTCCAACAAGCGAACTACTTCTACTTGCAATATCTCCTACTCTGGCAGAGTGTATGTGTCCAGATATAATATAATCTATTTGCACACCTCTACCTGCGTATCTACCTTTGATTTGATTGACACTCTTTTCGTATTGCGTAGTAAAACTACCGTTTCCGTGTAATAATAATAAATTTTGTCCTGCGACATTGACTACAACTTCCGTAGGATCATCAACTACAAACTGCACATCTGTTGTTTTGAAGTAGTGTCTTAAAATTTCAAAGATAACAAAGTCGTAATTGTCTGACGCCATAAAATCACTCCAACCCCAGTCTTGTTTTAATCTACTTTCATTTCCAGTCACACAAGCAACAGATACAGAATAATCTTGTCCGACATCAAATATAATTTGTTGTAATAAATCTACTGCAAGAAATACTGCTTTTGATCTATTGGTGGACATATTAAGCATTTCGTCTAATCGTCTGTCAGAGTTTATTAAATCGCCAGTTATAGCAATTAATACATTATCTATATCATAGACTTTAAATATTTCTTTTGCTCTGCTTACATAGTGTTTTAATCGCCTACTAGCAACTTTAAAATCATAATTGTTATGAGGTAGGGAAACAAGTTCGTTGAAATGTGTATCAGATATTTGCAACACTCCCACACTATTACCCTGTTTGACTTTTTTAAATTTAAATTCTGAAAAATTTTTGTTTTGCAATAATGCTTGAATATCAAATAATAGGTTATGTACTGCGTTTTCATATCTTGCATATTCTCTAAATGATTTTCTTTCTATTCGGTTTACATCTTGGGCAGATTGTTTTTGTTTAGCAAGTTTTAAATTCTCCCTAACAACCTCTATGTCATTTCTAATTGGATTTACAGTTTTTCGTTTGCAATCATTGCAGAAATATTTTTGCTTAAAAGATCCGTCAGCATTCTTTTGACTACCTTTTTTAATCATATCTTTACTGCCACAATTAGGGCAAGATATAAAATATAAGCCGTCCTCTGTAAGTTTCATTTAGTTAATCTCTTAAATCCATTACTATTGTTTATCAAATCTAATAAATCCTTAAATTCAAAGCAAACCATTACTTTTGAGTGGTTTTTTGAGAATATTAGTAGTGGTGTCAAGTCCTCTGAATTTTGACACGCTTGTTCGTAGCATTGCCAAATATTAATTCGCTCTACCTTTTTACACTCAACTGCATAAGGAAAAGTTTCTCTACCTGCCTTAGATAATATAATATCCA
>Ga0209645_1000707_pt1 | contig 17105 bp, 22 predicted proteins | sample ETNvirenome_6_30_FD_184070 | JGI IMG/M metagenome (GOLD analysis project Ga0209645, IMG submission 184070) | Marine viral communities from the Pacific Ocean - ETNP_6_30 (SPAdes) (version 2) | ecosystem: Environmental > Aquatic > Marine > Oceanic | place: Pacific Ocean | collected 2013-06-19
GACGTGACCGCCAAGAAACTCTTTGGCTTGATATGTGCCTATGATGAAATAGTCTGTGTTGCATAGCTCGTTGTGTAGGTCACAACCATATGTGTCTATTCCGTAGTTATCGCTTTCTAGCTTGTCGTGAATATCATCTATTACACTTTGAAATATGTCTTTCATCTGATTATCCTTCCACACTAATTTATTCAGATATGAATAATATAATAGGGATGATGAATATTAAGTCAACATATTAATTGAATATTTTATTCATTTAACTATAAATAAAGAGAATAAAAAATAAATAGTGAGGTAAATCAGTTGGTTAACGAGATTAAGAATAGTTCTGGACGTCCAAAAGGTAGCGGAACAGGTCAACAAATAACCGCAAGATTGCGAAAAGAAATCTATTCCGCGCTACATATAACGGAAAAACGCGGTAAGCCTGTTGATATACTCATTGCTGATCAGTTGGAAAAGGACGCTAGCGGTACAATATCCAAGCTATCAAAGCTTTTACCGCAAGATGTAAACGTTACTGGTGCAGGGTCTGAGTTCGCTCTAGCCTTGCAAGATGTGGCTTCTCGGATAACTGAGGCGAACCGCATTTTAGATGCTAAAGAAATACATTTACCTGAGCAGGGTAAAGGTCAAGACGTGCAAGACGCTGATATCATTGAGCATTTTGATTTTACTTCGGAACCAGACGAAGAAAATGTAACAAAACCTAAGAAAAAAGCAGGCAGACCACCGAAATTCTTGTCAAAATCGCGTTGACCCCCCCCTGCAAAAAATCGCGGTGGCGTGTATATATGTATATACCCCCACACATAGCCGACTAATATATTCACAAAGGCATATTGACAGAAGCCTTCATAACTGCTAGATGAATATATAATGGGTTAATACCCATTACGTCATAGTCACCTCTCGTGCTCGTTGGAGTCCCCTGTTGAGACAGATCCACACTATCTGTTTCGCAGGGGTTTTTTCTACCACCCCCCCCTTTGGTGGCGAACACAATGTAAAGTACCGTATGCACCAAAAAAATTCTGCTAAATCCACGTCTGACATTCTGCTTCAGCTTCATGGTGATCCTGTACTCTTTGTGCAGTCTTGTCTTGGTGCGGAACCACAAGAATGGCAGAAGCAAGCCTTAAACGCTGTCAGGGATGATCCTCGCGTTGCTGTGAAGTCCTCACACGGCGTTGGTAAGTCTGCTTTGCTGAGTTGGGTTATCTTGTGGTACATGATCACACGTTCTTGCCGGATCGTATGTACTGCCAACTCTGCTAATCAGTTAAACCAGGTGTTATGGGCTGAGATTCAGAAGTGGGCCAGAAAGATGCCCAAGGGTTTACAGAACCAACTTGAGATCACCAGTGATAAGATCACGGTTAAAGGTGTAGACTCAAGCTGTCACGCAAGGGTAAGCCGGAAGGAAAACCCAGAAGCTTTGCAAGGCTTTCACCACGAGAGGCTGCTTTTTGTTATCGACGAATGTTCTGGTGTGGATGATGTGATCTTTGAGGTAGCGCAGGGTGCGTTATCTACTGAAGGGTCCAAGATCCTTATGGTGGGCAACCCCACACGTAATACTGGTTATTTTTATGATGCTTTTCATAGAAATGCCCATCGTTGGCATAAAATGACGGTGAGTTGTTATGACAGTCCGTATGTGAGTGATGATTTTATTGAGGAGATGAAGTCTCAATATGGTGAAACTTCGAACATCTTTAGGATTCGAGCACTTGGCGAATTTGGTGAGGACAACAACGACACGTTGATTGGTAGGCACATTGTAGAGACTGCGATTGCTCGTGATGTTGATCCTATGAATATTTCGCCCATTTGGGGTTTAGACGTGGCCCAATATGGAAATGACCGCTGTGGGCTTGCTAAGAGGCAGGGAAACGTCCTTATGGAGCCTGTTAAGTCTTGGCAGGGTAAAGACCTTATGGAGACTGTGGGCTTCGTTCTGACCGAGTATGAGGCCACGAGCTTTATGGAGCGTCCGGTTGAGATCTGTGTGGATAGCATAGGGATCGGCGCGGGGGTATGTTCTAGGCTTCAGGAGCTTGGATTACCCGCAAGGGCGATTAACGTTGCTGAGAGTCCTAGTTTGGGCGCACGTTATCAGCGTTTACGTGATGAGTTATGGTTTAAGTGTCGTGAGTGGTTTGAGGCGCGAGATTGTTCGATGCCGGATCAGGAAGAGTTGGTCAATGAGCTAACCGCGTTACGCTTTAAGATTTTGTCCTCTGGTAAGTTTAAGGCTGAAGGTAAGGATGAGATGAAAAAGCGTGGTTTGCGCTCTCCTGACTTAGCTGATGCGTTTATATTGACGTTTGCAAGCCAAGCCATGAAAGCGGCGGGTTCGGTAGATCATTATAGTTTTTCTGGTGATTTGGACTACGGCAACAGTAATTGGATTGTGTAATGGCATTAGCAAGTAGGGTTAAGCGGCTCCCAAGTGGGCGTGTGCAATATAACGGCGAGACATTTCCTGGGTTTAACAAAGTTCAGCGTACCCCAGGTGGATCTAAGAAGTTCAAGGTATTAGCTAAGAAGGGGCCAAACGTTAAGAAAGTGACCTTTGGTGATCCTAATATGAGCATTAAAAAAGGGAACAAATCTAACAAGGCGAGTTATTGTGCTCGTTCTGGTGGGATTAAGGGTAAGGACGATAAATTTTCTGCAAATTATTGGTCACGCAGAATGTGGGATTGTTGAGGTGAAAACATGCAATATATGAAGATGTATAGTAGGCCAAAAGTTAATAAAATGAAGGAAGTAGCAGACGCAGTTGACGCGATGGTGGATGAAGTTAAGGCCGCTAAGAAGTCAACTAAGAAGCGCAGACCTTCGTATAAGGCTCGTATGGCGGGAACGCAAACAGGGAAGTATTCGTCTGATGCCTAAGAAAGCACCTGTTCGCAAGAAAGCTCCTGTTCCAAAGAATAAAGCTTTGTACGCTCGTGTTAAGGCGGCGGCTAAGAGAAAATTTGATGTATACCCTAGTGCTTATGCAAATGCGTGGTTGGTGCGTGAGTATAAGAAGCGTGGAGGCACATACGCTTAATGGCTAAGTATCGCGGCGGTTTAACCAAATGGTTTGCGGAAGATTGGCGTGATGTAAAGACAGGTAAGCCGTGTGGACGCAGCGGTAAGAAGGATAAGGGGCGTCCTTATCCGGCGTGTAGACCCGCGAGTAAAGCAAGGACAGCCAAGGCTAAAAAGGCTGCAAAACGTAAGACAAGTTCAACCAGAATTAGTTGGGATGTTTAGAAAGGAATTGTGATGCCAGGATATCATAAAGGTAAGAAAAAGGGCGGCAAGAAAAAGTAATGCCTAAAATGGATGATGAGCGTTTTCGCAGTGCCTTACAGCATGAGATACAAAGCGCGGTAAACTATTACGACAGTGAGTTTTCACAAGATCGTACAGATATACTTAGCTATTATCTTGGTGAGCCATTTGGAAACGAGGTAGAAAACCGTTCTCAAGTGGTTGCTACGGAAGTCTCAGACACGATTGAATACATCATGCCGTCTTTGATGAAGATGTTTGCATCCTCACCGGAGTTCGCACGTTTTCACGCGAGAGGTCCGGAGGACGTTAAGGCAGCCGAGCAAGCCTCTGATTTAGTTAACTTTTCTATCAATAGTGATAATCGTGGTTTTGCCGTTTTACACAATTGGTTCAAGGATGCTTTGTTATTTAAGCAAGGTTGTGTGAAGTTTTATTGGGAAGAGACAGACACGGTTGAGAATGAAACCTTGGAGGGTTTGACTGAGGATGAGTTGACCTTTCTGGTGCAAGATCCAAGCGTTGAGATTGTTTCTCAGGATGTGACTGAAGTTGGTATTATTGATGAGGCCACAGGTCAGGAAGTACCGCAAGAGTTAAGTTTTAGCGTTGAGATTAAGCGTAAGACTAAATCCGGTAAGGTTAAGATAGACAATGTACCCCCTGAAGAGTTGATTTTTTCTCGTAGGGCCACTTCTTTAGAGGATTGTGCATTTATAGCTCACCGTACTCAGGTTCGGGCGGGTGACTTGATTGAGCAAGGTTATGACGCTGATGTGGTGTTAAACTATGCCGGATATGATGATCTTGATGATGAGGCAGAGCGTCAGGCACGTTTTGAAGAGTTAGAATCTGGTGATCGTCATGAAAGCCATGATCCGGCTATGCGTGAGGTCTTGGTGACTGAGGCGTATATTCGCGCTGATTATGATGGTGATAATATACCGGAGTTACGGCGTGTTGTGGCGTTGGGTGACGGTGTAGAGATCCTTGAGAATGAGCCGTTTGATCATGTGCCATTTGCGTTATTATCTCCAATTTTAATGCCGCATAGAATGGTTGGTAGATCTGTTGCTGAAATGGTCATGGATTTGCAGATGATAAAATCCACTATTTTGCGTCAAATGTTGGATAATTTGTATTTGACTAATAATAGCAGGGTTGCAGCGGTTGAGGGTCAGGTAAACTTTTCTGACTTGCTATCGTCACGTCCTGGTGGCGTTGTGCGTACAAGAGCACCAGGAATGGTACAGGCTTTACCTGTTCCACAGATCGGTTCAACTGGTTTTAATATGTTAGAGTATGTTGATCAGGTCAGAGATCAGCGCACAGGCTTCTCTAAGGCGTCTATGGGGCTTGATCCGTCTACTTTGCAGTCTACCACTGCAAGCGCGGTAAACGCTACTATACAAGGCGCACAGCTAAAGATAGAGATGATTGCTCGTGTGTTTGCTGAAACCGGATGCCGTGATTTGGCTAAAGGTGTATTTACGGTTTTACAAAAGCACCAAGATAAAAAGCGTACTATTCGTATGCGTGGTGATTTTGTGGCGATTGATCCTTCCGCAATGGAAAACAACTTTGATTTATCTATTGAGGTTGGCCTTGGTAATGGGCGTGAGGATGAGAAAATGGCTATGTTGCTACAGATCCTTGGCAAGCAAGAACAGTTGTTACAGCAATTAGGGCCGAATAACCCTGTTGTGAAGCCAAGCCAATATGTGAATACGTTGAAGAAAATTGCAGAAATGGCGGGATTTAAGGACACAGATCAATTCTTTAACTCTGGTGAGCAAGTTGATCAGATGGTTGCTCAGATGGGTCAACAGGAAGGTCCAAGTCCAGAACAAGCAAAAGCTGAAGCTGAATTGCAGTTGAAACGTGAGAAAATGCAAGCTGAGTTGCAGCTAGAGCGTGAGAAAATGCAAGCTGAAATTGAGCTACGTAGGCAAGAGCTACAAGCTGAACTTCAGTTACGTCAACAGAAACTGGCCTTTGGTGGTCAGGTATCGGATAATTTACCAAGAGCATGACAGATTTTATTAGTGAGCAAGATCGGGGCGCAAAGGCCGCTGATGTTTTGCGAAACCCATTAGTTGTAGAAGCATTTGAAGAATTACGAAAAACGTATGTCTTAGGTTGGTCAGGTAGTGATCCGCAAGACACCGCTTTTCGTGAGCAATGTTTCCACTTGTTGAAAGCGCTTGAAGCTTTCGAAGGGCATTTTGAAAGTGTTGTAACAACTGGAAAGATGGCCTCTCAACAAATGGAAGAATTGCGAAGGTAACTTAACAATTTGGAGATTTTTATATGTCTGGTACTCAATCTGAATCCAGTCTTTCGCAGCATGACGCTGTAAATTTACTTTTGGATACCCAAGCCCCTGAAGAGGCAAGCGAGGAAGTTCAAGAGCCTAGTGCCGAAACTGAAGTAGAGGCAACCGAAGAGGAAACCGTAGAAGCTGAAGCCGCTGAAGAAAGCCAAGCTGAAGCCGAAGAGGTAGAAACTGAGGAAAGTGATGAGGAATACGAAGAAGAACTCGTAGACACTTATCGCGTCAAGGTTGATGGTGATGAATATGATGTAACTCAGGATGAGTTGATCAAAAACTATCAGCTTGAGCAAACTGCTCAAAAAAGGCTTATGAAAGCGTCTGAAGAGCGTAAAGCTTTGGATGCTGAAAAAGCACAAACTGAGCAAGTTCGTACACAGTATGAACAGGCTTTAGGTCTTATGCAGCAACAATTACAAACGGCTAATCAACCAAAAGATCAGGCGTATTGGGATAGTCTGTATGAGAGTGATCCACTTGAATACGTTAGGCAGCGCGATACTGAGCGCGACAATCAAGCCAAGATGCAAGCTGTTCAGGCAGAACAGTTGCGTTTACAGCAAGAGAACCTTCAACGCGAGCAAGCTAAATTACTTGAGATAATACCGGAGTGGAAAAATTCTGAGGTGGAAGCCAAAGAAAAAGCTGCTTTGGTGAGCTACGCTAAAGAGCGTGGTTGGACAGATCAAGAATTAGCAAGCACAGTTGATAGTCGCTACATTGAGTTAATGCGTAAAGCGTACCTTTATGACAATTTGCAGTCGGGCAAGCCCATTGCAAAGAAGAAAGTAAAGGCCGCACCTAAGATGGTTAAGAGTGGTCAACCGAAATCTAAGGCTGACTCTGCAAGTGATCGGAAGCGTAAGGCTTTTGAAAACCTGAAGAAAACAAATAGCCGTGATGCGGCTGTTCAATATCTTTTAACTCGTTAATCTAAAGGAGGCCAATTATGGCTACATATACTAGCTCTACAGCTATTGGAGAGCGAGAGGATCTATCTGACGTTATATACAGAATTGATCCCGATGAAACTCCACTAGTTTCAAACTCACAAAAAGAAACCACAAAAGGTATCTTTCACGAATGGCAAGTCCAAGAATTGGCCGCGAGCGTGGCGAACAATCACGCCAATGAAGGAGCTGATTATTCATACGTTAATCCCGCTGTCACGACAAGACTCGGGAATCACCATCAAATCTCGGTCCAAGCGGCTTCAGTATCCAATACTTTGGATGTTGTAGACAAAGCAGGGCGTGATAAGGAGACCGCATACGTTAAGGTGCTCAAAGGAATTGAGCAACGGCGCGATATAGAGAAATCCTTATTCGCTAATGAAGCTCGTTCAGGCTCAGATCCGCGTAAATGCGCGAAGCTTATCACTTGGATTACCAATGGTGATGCGCCTAGTGATATGGCGTTTGCTACTGGTGATGGGTCAGATGTGGCTGATTTAACTGGTACAGCTAGAGCTTTAACTTTAGCTCAGATAGATGCTGCTATGTTGGCTGCATATAATGACGGCGGAAGCCCGAATATGTTGCTTATGTCACCAACAAATAAGCAGAACTTTTCTGATTTATCATCAGGCTCAGTTGCTTCAGCGCAGTTAAACTACACTGCACCACGCGATATTGCTATCGTCGGCTCAGTATCACTTTATTTGAGTGATTTTGGTGAGTTGGCTGTAACGATTGACCGTCAGGCTAACAACTCAGAGGTATATCTGATTGATACTGATTACGTTTGCATAGGCTCCCTCCCAGGCCGTATGTTTAGCGTAAGTGACGTTGCTGCTACAGGTGACGCCACAAAATTCGCTATTGTGAGCGAATACACTTTAATCGTCAAAGCGCCCAAGGCACATGCGGCGGTTATTGGCTTAAGTGGAAGTTAATATTCTCCATTCACAACTTGGGGGCGGCTAGTTCGCCCCTTTTTTTATTTGAGGTTTTAATGAAAAAGCTACTGAATTTAGATCCAATCACAGGGAAGCGCACAGTCTTTGAAAGTGGCGCTGATGGTCACAGGGTTACAACAACTGTGAATGTTGATCCGGTGAAGGATTTAGCAAAAGAGAGTGCCAATGATTATCGCTACGGTGATCTGATTGGAAACACTCAAAAGCATAAGCACAAAGTCGGTGAAATCCCTGCCATTCTTTATCATCATTTGGTGGAAAAGTTTGGTCAACCAAAGGACAATCCGAAAGCTTGGATGCAGTGGCTTGAAGAAAACAAAGGTTTTAAGGCAACAGGCGGTAGGCTTATCTAATGGCGATTACAACGTACACAGAGCTAAAGACAGCTATTGCTAACTTTTTGGCTCGTTCCGATTTAACTGATCGTATTCCTGAATTTATATCTCTTGCTGAGTCAAGAATGAGTAGGGAGCTAGAAACGCGGTCACAGGAAAAACGTGCGACAGCCCTAACGACTTCCGGTGATGAGTTTATATCACTGCCAACTGATTTACGGCGTATTAGGCTTGTTAAGAATAACACAAGTTCAGTCGAAGTTTTAGATTATGCAACACCAAAGGATTACTATGAAAAGTATGCTTCCTCTGGTGGTGGTAGGCCAAAGCTTTATACAATTATTGGCGCTGAGATTGCTATGCGTCCTATTCCAGATAGTGCGTATACAATAGAGATTATTTACGGTGAGGATATATCCGCATTATCAGATGCTAACCTTACCAACACAGTTTTAACACGTCACCCAGACGTATATTTATATGGTTCATTATCCGCTGCACATATCTTTTTAATGGATGAGGCTAGGGCCGCGCAGTACGACACACTTTTCTCAAGAGCAATAGAAGAGATCAACAAGGATAATGATAAAGCGTTCTTTGCGGGTTCGCTTTCAATGAAATCTGATTATTTAGGAGCGTAAAAATGAGTGCAATGTCAGACTACCTTGAGCTAAAGGTATTAGATCACGTTTTAGGGACAACTTCTTATACAATGCCTTCAGCGGTGTATTTGGGTTTATCAACTGGTTCATTTGGTGATGATAACTCAGGTACAGAGTTAAGCGGAAGCAATTATTCAAGAAAAGCAATAACTTTTTCTAGTGCAGCAGGCGGCACAACAAGCAATGACTCAACTATTGAGTTTAGTGCAGCTACTGGCTCTTGGGGAACCGTAAGCCATTGGGCGCTTTTTGATGCTTCAAGTTCTGGAAATTTATTAATTCATGGTGCGTTTAGTGCTGCAAAAACTATAGCAACAGGAGATATTGTAAGGGTTGCAACTGGCGATTTAGACATCACGGCGGCTTAATATGGCTGAAATTATTGGCCCCACTTTAGATCAGCTAGATACTTGGGGTACGCTTGATAGTTTAGACGCTTATGGCACGTTAGAATATCTTGATACTATCAATTTATTCGAGGTTGCTGCGGCTGAAAGTATTGCTGTTACTGGCACAGGTAGTGCTAACTTTAAGGCGGCGGTATCTGCGACTGCATTAATCACGATAAATGCGGCAACTACTGTTGTTTATGACGTAACCGTTGCGTCTGGAACCAACTCTTATGGCACAGGCAATAAATATTATATTGCGGGTTTATCTGGTGCGAGTCCTACACTAGAGCTTGTAGTCGGGAACACTTATAGGTTTGATCAGTCTGATAGTAGCAACTCAGGCCACCCGCTACGGTTTTCTACTACTGCCAATGGCTCTCATAACAGTGGTTCAGAATATACCACAGGCGTTACCACAACTGGCACACCTGGAACGGCTAACGCTTATACTGAAATAACTGTTTCTGCGAGTACGCCAAGCACCTTATATTATTACTGTACAAATCACTCAGGCATGGGTGGTACGGCAAATATTACGTCTTTTGAATACGGACTAATTAAATCTTTTGCAGCTTCAGCAACAATAGCAATTACTGGTACGGCAGTTGCGTCCACACGAGTTGTGGAAACATCAGCAACTACTAATATTGCGATAACAGCGACAGGTAATGTCTTAGGAACATTTGCGTATGCGGCGGCTGACACAATCGCAATCACAGGAAGCACGACAACTGGTGTGAATTACAAGGCCGCGTGTGCCGCGTCTGTTAATTTGAGTATAGAGGGTGTGGCGATTGCGGAAGAAATGGGCGAGGCTTGGACAGATATAGTTCCGGCTACAGCGGTATTTAACACTCGCACAGCGGGTACAGATAGGTGGTTAAATCAATGATACCTTTCGGTGAGTGGCTCCCTGATCAGTCGGATTTTCAAAATCCTGGGTCTACGGTTGCTACAAATGTTATTCCCGCTGCTAGAGGTTATAGACCTTTCTTTGGTCTTTCTGAAGTTAGCCAAGCGGCTGACAATCGGATTAGAGGCATTTACGCCACCAAAGATACAAACGATACGATTTTTATTTTTGTCGGTGACTCTGGCAAGCTTTACAAAATGAATAACGGCACATTTGCATTAGCTGATGTAAAAAGCGGCTCTTATAGCCTTTCAGCCGATGAGCAATGGAAGTTTGTCCGTTTTGGCAATGACGTTATTGCAAGTGGCAGTGATAGCGATGTTTTGCAAAAGTTTACAATTGGTTCAAGTTCAGCGTTTTCTGCAATTTCTGGTGCTCCGGCTGCAAAATATTTAGCGGTTGTTCGAGACTTTGTGGTTACAGCAAACGTTACATATTCTTCAGCTACATATCGCTCAAGGGTGCGTTGGTCACAGATTAATGATGCTAATTCTTGGACGCTAGGAACGGCACAAGCTGACTTTCAGGATATTGCTGATGCAGGGCATATTACTGGCTTAGTTGGCGGTGAGTTTGGCGTTGTTTTATTAGAAAAAGCGATTGCTCGTATGCAGTATGTTGGTTCGCCTTTAATTTTTACTTTTGAGAAAGTAGAGACAGGGCATGGGTGTAATTATCCAAATTCTGTAACTTCACTAGGCCCAACTCAGGTCTTTTATTTAGCTGATGATGGGTTTTTCTTTTTTGATGGTTCTAAGTCAATTCCTATTGGTGCGGAGAAAGTAGACAAGTTTTTCTTTGATAGCATAAATTTTAAATATGCAGATCGTCTTAGCTCTACTATTGATCCTGAAAACCAGATTGTCATGTGGTCTTATGCTGATAGAGAAAGCACCGGAGAGCCTAATAAAATACTAGTTTACAATTATGCGGTTCAAAAGTGGTCCTTAATAAACCTTGATCATGAATTTTTAGGTAATTCACTTACGCCAGGAATGACTGTTGAGGGGCTAGACAATTTAAGCTCAAGTTTAGACTCTTTAACAACATCGTTAGACTCAAACTTTTACACAGGTGGTTTTTTCCAACTATCGGCTAGTAAAGACAAAAAGCTTCAGACGCTTACTGGTGCTCAGTTAGATGCTGTTTTGGAAACGTCAGAATTTGAAACTGCACCAATGCGGCAATCATTAATTAAAGGTGTAACGCCATATGTGACAGCAAGGGATGTGGCTCCTACATTAAACGTGCAAGTTGGTTCTAGAAGCAGACAGATAGACAAAACAACCTTTACAACGGCATCAAGCATTAATGATGATAATAGTTGTCCGGTTAGAACGCATGGGCGCTACCACAGGGTTAGAGTAAACGCGAGTGGCACTTGGAGATATGCGCTTGGCGTTGATGTTGACGCGGTGACGCTTGGCAGAAGATGACAGAGATAAATTATGTAAAGCTTCCGGCAAGCGGTGGCTCACCTAGAGAAACAGCAAATGTTGTTAATCTCGTGGTGGATGGAAAGATAAATGCAGCGGGTGAGGTTACACTTGGCGCAAGTGCAGTAAGCACAACAGTAACAGATTATAGAGTGGGTAGTGAAAGCGTTATTGTTTTTACCCCAACAACAGCAAATGCAGCGGCTGAACAAGGCGGCGGCACAATGTACCTATCAGCGAGAGCAAAGCAGAGTTTTACAATAACTCACGCTAACAACTCTCAGACGGACAGAACGTTTATATACATAGTCATTGGATAAAAATGAAAATAGTACCAATTGGTGCTCCGTTACTGCCTCAAGTTTGGCAGCATGTGGCTCCGTTGTTGAATAAGGCAGTACGCCTTTCACCAGAATTAATACGAATAAATGATGTTTATGAGGCCTGTTTAAAAGGCGTTTATGTCGTTTGGGTAGCGCTTGATGAGGACAGCGGTGAGTTTGTCGGCGTTATTTCCACACGAATAATTGATTATCCGCGAAGGAAAGCTCTCGCAATGGATTTTGTGGGCGGCTCAAGAATGAAGGAATGGTTAGGAATGGCACAAGAGGCAGTTGAGGAACATGCAAAGCGTAATGGTTGCTCTCATTTAGAGGCATATGGACGTAGAGCATGGTCAAAATACTTAGAGCCTCTTGATTGGGAGCAAGCCTATATAACTTTTAAGAAGGATCTTAGGGATGAGTAAGGGTAGTAAAAATTCAACAATTACAAATGTTCAAAAGCTACCAGAACCAATCGAGGCGGCTTTAACGCAAGCCTATGAGGATTTTAACCCATTTCAGGCTGCTTTCCAGGCTACGTCTGACTTTAATCCGAGAGCATATGATGGGCCGACTATGGCTCCATTTTCGCCCTTACAACAGTCTGCACTTACGGCGGCTGAAGGTCTTATGGAGCGTCCGGCGTATATTGATCAAATGGAGCAAACGCTTACTGGTTTCGCTCAAGGTGACACAGGTATTAGCTTTGATGATACAAATTTAAGTAGGCTTGCAAATCAAGTTGCCGATGCCTCTCGTTTAGAAGGTTTGTTTGGTAGTACAGATCCGGCGATTGCTCAGTTGCAGGGTTTATCTCGCCAATCAACAAGTCTTGATCCTCTTACAGCGCAACAAAACCGTGAGAACCTAGCGACAGGTCTTTTAGGCACTATGGCGATGGATGGTGGCACTAATCCATACCTTCAACAGCAATTAGATAGTGCCATTTCTGGTGCGGTAGATAAGGCAACGTCACAGTATGCTCTTGGCGGTAGACTTGGTTCTGACTCATTTGCGGGAGCATTGGGCGCGGGTATATCAAATGCGGCTGCACCGATATTGGCGCAAAACCTACAACAAGACAGGCAAAATCAATTAGCGGCTGCACAGGCGTTGGGTAATGTATCAGGGCAAGACCTTTCAAGAGAAGCAACCCTTGGACAAAACATTGTTGGTGCAGGGCAAACTAATTTGGCTAATCAAGTCGATGCTACAAGAGCATTATCAGCGGCATTTGGTCAAAGTCTTGGGCAAAATACAGACATTGCAAATAACTTGTTAAGAGCACAGCAAGCCGACTTATCACGTCAGTTAGGTGCTTCTCAGTCACTTGCGTCTAATCAGCTAGATCAAACCAAATCTTCCGCTGCGATGCAGCTACAAGCGGCTCAAGCATTACCCGCGATATTGGCGGCTGAACAAAGCCGTATTGGTACACTTCAGGATCTTGGCGCAATGCAGCAAGCCCCTGCACAAGCCGCGCTTGACGCTGAAAGAGCTAGGGTTGCAGAGCAAAATGTTCTTGATCAAAACCGTATTAATGCGCTTCTTGGTGCGTCTGGTATGGGTCAAGGTATGTTTGGCACGACAAGCACACAGACAGGTGGCGGTCCTAGTGCCTTACAATCAGGTTTAGGCGGTGCTCTAGCGGGAGCTAGTTTGGTGAACACATTAGGCCCAATGGGTCTTGGTCTTACCCCTGCTATGGGCGCTATAGGCGGTGGGCTTCTTGGATTTCTTTCAGATAGCAGACTTAAAGAAGATGTAGAGTTGCTAGGCAAGCACCCTAACGGATTGAATGTGTACCGTTGGAAGTGGAATGAAGCGGCTAGAAAGAACCGCTTTGAGACTTATCCAACTGAAGGATTTATGGCTCAAGAGGCTCAGAAACTTTACCCAGAACACGTCTACAGACACCCAACTGGCTACTTAATGCTCGATTATGCAGCATTGAATAATGAAGTGATGGGGGCGATATAATGAGTATTTTTGACAACTTTAACAATAGGTTTGGTCAGTTTGGTATGCCCGCAAATCTTGGGTTGCTTACTACTGGTATCGGGTTGTTAGATGGTCAAAACCCACTTCAAGCCATACAAGCCGGGATAGGCACATATGGTAGCTTTCAGGATATGGAAGAGGATCGGCGGCGTAAGGCGGCTTTGACAAAACTGCTTTCTGATGGTGGTTTTACAGATCAAGAAAAGGGCATCATTTCAGCAAGCAATAACCCTGCTTCCGTTGCTGCACAAATACGCAATGATAAAATTGCATTTCAAAGACAGCAAAGCCAACCGTTATCAAATATAGCAAAACTTAAAAGCGATTTGGATAACAATAGGATTACAAAGAAAGAGTATGACGATAGGCTGAGTGTCTTAAATTATATCAAACCTGTTGGAAACACCGCTGTATCTCCGATTGGTAAGCTATCTGAGGACTTAAAAGCCGGTAAAATCACACAAGATGAATATGATGCGGCGTTTAAAAAGGCTACGCAAATAAGTTCTACAAATGTGACTGATCAAAGAACATTACTTGCCGACACTTACAAATTAACTGGTGATGATCGAAAAACGTATATTTTAACAGGTAGGTTGCCAACACCGCCTAGTGATAGGGGTAGGTATCAAGAAAAAGGTGCTTACAAAATTGGTGATGATATTATTGGCAGTGTTTCTTTTGATACTATGACTAATGAGCTTTTTTATGAAAAAGATGGTAAAAAGGAAATTTTAGACCCGCTTACAGCAATTCCGGTAAACGACAGTTATTTTAATTTGGGCATACCAGATACTTCTAATTTTAAAAAATTAAGAAACGAAGTGAGGGATGATCAAACCAGTTTAAAAAGATACACAAGTTATCTGAACAACATTCAAAACTCTGAAGTTGGTTTTGCACGTTTAGCTGATCAAATGACAGGGGCGATAAAAACGCTTCTTTCCAGAAAAGGTAAAGTGGCAAAGCTGAGTGAGGAAGAGCTTGCATTAAAACTTGCGGCGGGTGAATTGCAGGGTTTGATTGGTAGGTCAAGAATTGAAACCGTTGGCGGCGGTGTTATGACTGAACAGGATGCTTTGCGTATTATTACAAATTTAGGTGGTGACGTAAACTTACTTCAAAACCCTGAAGTTGTAAGAGGGCAAATTTCAAGATTGTTTACTGATAAGTTTACAAGTTACAAAGATAGGATTCAGGAATACAATATCGCCGTAGGCGCAAAATATGGTGAATTAGGCTATGAGCCTTTGGAGCCTATTGAAGTTGATCCAAACCTTTTAGACCAAAGAGCAAGGCAAGAGCTTGGTTTTGAGGAGCCAACAACTCTATCTTCTAACCTTTTCCCCGAAGATTTAAGTCAGTTAGGTTCCCTCTCTGATGAGGCTATCTCAAACATATTAGTCGAAATACCTGTTGAGCAAATGACTGACGAACAACAAAAAGCACTTCTGGAAGAATTAGAGAGAAGGAAGTAAAATGTCAGACGCTGATAATCTCAGGAAACTTAAATTACTTCAAGCGGAAGCAAGGCTAAAAGCATTACAGCCACAGGAGCAATCCGACTCTTACATAACTAATTTAGTTAGAACAGCGGGGCAGGGTTTAAGTTTTGGTTTCGGTGATGAGCTTGAGGCGCGAATTAGAGATTCTATCGGTGATGGTGAGTACCAGAAAAACTTAACTAAAATTAGGTCAGAAATAGCCAAGTTTGCTGAAGAAAACCCAAAGACTGCAATTGCAGCGGAGATAGGCGGTTCATTGCCTGCAGCGGCATTAGGCGGCGCAGGGTTGGCTAGAGTTGGTGTTAAAGGCGCTATGAAGGTGGGCGGTATTGAAGGGGCCGCTTATGGGTTTGGTAAAGGCGAAGGTGATGTAGCAGAAAGAGGTAAATCAGCCATTACTTCTGGTGCGCTTGGTGCAGCGGGTTCAAAGGCGGGTGATATAATTTTCCCAAAAGTTACTGAAGCGGCGAAACGTCTTATGAAAGAGGGTGTGCGCTTAACACCAGGTCAAAGAGTTGGTGGTATTGTCGGAGAGATAGAAGAAAGAGCAACATCTATCCCGATTGTTGGTGACGTTATAGAGTCTGCACAACAAACAGCAATGGGTGACTTTAATCGTGCGGCGATAAATACTTCCATTAGAATACTTGGCAAAGGGGCAAAAAAAGTCCCAAAAAACTTAGAAGGTCAAGCGGCATATCAGTTTGCTAAAGATCAAGTTGATGAAGCCTATTCAAAGGTCATACCAAAGCTAAAGGCAGATGTTGGCGGGGACTTTGAGGACGGTCTAGTTAAAATTGTAGAAAACAATCTTGATTTAGGTCAGGACGGTCTAAAAACATTTCAAGCAAAATTGCAAAAGATACTAGCTTCAAAAGTTACTACTAAAGACAGAATTTTACGCGGTGAAGTATTAAAAGATATAGATAGCAGTCTTGGGTTAGAGGCTACCAATTTTAAGAGAAGTGCAAATCCACAAGACCGCAATCTTGGCGAAGCTTTGCAAGACGTTCAAAATCTCTTACGCGAAAGCATGAAGGGAACAAACCCTCAAGCTAGTCGTGAGTATAAAAAAGTACAACGTGCATTTAGAACTTTATTACCTGTTAGAAAAGCTACTGTTGCCGCAATTACTAGAGAGGGAAGGTTTACCCCTGCACAACTATTAAGAGGCTCAAGAGCCACAGATAGAAGTAGAGATAAAATCGCAACGGCAACAGGTAATGCACCACTTCAAGAGTTGGGGTCAGTTGGACAGGAAGTAATTGGTAGAACTATCCCTGATAGTGGTTCGGCTGAAAGGGCCGCGTTAATGATTGGGCTAAATCAATTTAGACAAAATCCTGGTACGGTTGGTGCGCTTGGTTTGTTGGGTACGCTTGGAACAGGGGCGGTATACCAAAATCCGCTTGGCAGATCTTTGACCACTCAATCTCTTGCAGCACCTGGAAATATATCAAGATTAGGCTCTCCGGCTATTGGTGCGATGAGCACACCGACAGTAAATGAACAAATTTCACGACGATTACCGCCAACAATAGAGCAATTAAGATTACTTGAGGAAAGGTTTAGATAATGGCTAAGAATAACATTACTCAGTTTGATGCTACAGCGGCAAACAATACTGATATTCAATCGGTGGACATAGACGAGGGTTGCGCTCCATCCGGTATAAATAACGCAATCAGGGAGCTTATGGCTGATCTGAAAGACGTGGACGCGGGTACAGTTGCGCTAACTGCCCCAAACTTCACAGCATTTAAGGTTGGTGGGGTAACTATCACAGCTACCGGAACAGAATTAAACTATGTTGATGGTGTTACATCGTCAATTCAAACGCAGTTAAACAATGCTGCAACAACTGGAAAAGCCATAGCTATGGCAATGGTATTTGGATAATAAAGGAGTTTTTCAATGGCAAATCCAAATGTAGTCGCAGTAAGCAGTATTTATGCTAATACAGCCGTAGATGCTGATGTTGCTGCAAGTGCGGT